>Ga0265294_10007333_pt1 | contig 13093 bp, 5 predicted proteins | sample MunlanPumphouse3_FD_192504 | JGI IMG/M metagenome (GOLD analysis project Ga0265294, IMG submission 192504) | Groundwater microbial communities from a municipal landfill in Southern Ontario, Canada - Pumphouse #3 | ecosystem: Environmental > Aquatic > Deep subsurface > Groundwater | place... | reverse complement strand
CAAATAATCCCAAAGAAACCATGTTCAGCTTGTACAGCACCTCGCCGATAGGAATATTCGGAGCGATTGTGGATACGACGGATGTGAAAATGATTTTGCGGTTAAACTGCAATGCGACAGATTTTTATGCCAATAAGAAATACCCGGTCTATTTGTACTACAACCCCTATTCCGAAAACAAGAAAGTGACCTATCGTCCTAAAGGTAAGGTTGATGTTTTTGATATTGTTTCAAAACAATATATGGCAAAAGGAATAACCTCTGATACACCAATCAGTATTTCTGCCGATCAGGCTTGTATTCTTGTGGAAATACCGGCAGAAACCAGGATCGTACATAAAAAGGGAATGCTGATGGCAGATGGAGAGATCATTTCTTATAAGTGAATCTAAAAAACCTAAATTTCTATCAATATGAAGCGAACACTATTATTTTTTTTCCTAAGTATTTTTGGTTTTGTGGTGCAGGCCCAGAATCAGATACGGGTGACTGGTACAGTCAAGGATGTGGAAACCAACGAAGACCTGATAGGGGTTAGTGTGATTGCTATCGGATTCAATGCTGCAACAATCACGGATGACAAAGGCTTCTTTTCCATTTCAGTACCTCAAAATGTGAAATTGAAGCTGACTTATATTGGATATGTGCCTCAGGAATTTACCATGACTGAAGCTACCAATCTGGACGTAAAGATGGTACCTGACAGAAAGCTGATGGAAGAAGTCGTGGTGGTCGGTTATTCCGTTCAAAAGAAACGGGATGTCTTGGGCGCAATCAGCAAAGTGGATGGTCCTGAGTTGTCTAAATTACCTGTTTCGTCTGCTCAACAAGCCTTACAAGGCCGGGTAGCCGGTGTACAGGTCTCTACGCAAACCGGTGCACCAGGTGCTGAAGTTTCCGTTCGTATTAGAGGTACCGGATCTGTCAGTTCCGGCAATGGACCCTTATATATTGTGGACGGAATACCGGTGGAAGGTGCGCTTAACAACATTTCACCCAATGAAATAGAAAACATATTTGTACTGAAAGATGCATCTTCCGCTGCCGTTTACGGTTCGCGTGCCAACAATGGTGTCGTCTTGATTACCACCAAAAAAGGAGAAGCCGGTGCTTCAAAAATCATGTACAATGCGCAATTTGGTTTTCAGACACATCGTAAACTGACGGAGATGGCCAATACAGACCAATACATTCAAATATATAATGAGGCAGCTACTGCTGATAATCGGACCCTTATTGAGGGAGACTGGGTCAAGGACTTTCCAAATGTGAACCATATAGGAGAGATTTTCCAGACAGCACCCCTTCAGTCTCATGAATTATCCATCAGCGGAGGCAATGACAAAACACAATATTTGGTATCTGCTTCCTATTTTAATCAGGATGGCATCATTAAAAATACCAATTATGAACGTTTCAACATGCGTTCCAATATCAATACGCAAGTAAAAAAATGGTTGAAAATGGGATTTAATATCAGCGGTGGCATTTCATCCAACAGAAAAGTGTCCAGTTCCGGCGACGGCTTTGTCAGTGAAGGTGGTAGCGTTATACGTTATGCATTTTTCAGGACTCCGGCGATTCCCGTGCGCAATTCTTCCGGTGAGTATGTGGACCTGCCTTCTGAATATTATGGAAATTCAGTTTATGACTCTTTCTTTGGGGATGGATACAGTCCGGAAGGATTATGTGATAATACAGACAATACCAATAAGATCAAGACATTACTTGCCACCGGAAATGCCTTGTTTACTTTCTCAAAAAATCTGTTTTGGAAAAATACTTATGGTATCGATTACAAGAATACAGAAACACGTGTCTATAACAAGACATGGGGAACAGGAGGAGACAGAATCAACAGTTCAAATAGTCTGAACATTTCCAATTCAACGGATTACAGTTGGACGGTAAACAGTACTTTGAATCATAGTGTCAAATTTGGCAATAACAACAACCTGACCTCGATGTTGGGTGTCGAAGCGGTCAAATCTGCCGGACATAGTCTGGATGCCAGTGATGGTGGATTTATCAATACCGACCCCGATTTCCTTTATATTGGCATGGGGGGGATCAAAAATTCTGCCAGCCAAAGTGAATATGGCTCCGCTTTGCTTTCCGCCTTCGCAACGGTCGATTATAATTATGACCAAAAATACTATATGTCCGGAATTATCCGCAGGGATGGTTCCTCCCGTTTTAGCGAAGGAAACAGATGGGGTACCTTCTATTCTCTCTCAACAGGTTGGAATTTGGATTCAGAGGAGTTTATGCAAGAATACAGCAACATCAGCAAACTGAAAATACGTGCAGGCTATGGGGCCATTGGGAATCAAAATATTGGACTATACGCCTATTGTGACCGATATGCCCCAAAATACTATTACACATTCGGAGGTAAAAGTTATAACGGTTATACCCAGACCACCCTTGGAAATACTAATTTGAAATGGGAAACCAGCAACCAGTTAAACGTCGGAGTCGATATGGACTTTAAAAATGGGCTCTACGGTTTTTCTCTGGATTATTACGACAAAATGACCAACGATATGCTCGTTCAGGCACCTCTTCCACCTTCTGTGGGTGATGCGTCAACGCCATGGATCAATAGTGGTAGTGTTCTGAATACCGGAGTCGATCTTGAAGTATTCTATCGAAAAAATTACAAAAAAGGCGGATTTAACATTACCATGAACGGAGGTTTCTTACACAACGAAGTGATGAAACTGGATGCTCCAATTCTCGGAGGACGTATCGATACCGGGGTTTCGGCAACCAAGACGGCAGTAGGACACCCTGTAGGGTCCTTCTATTTATATGAGATGGACGGAATTTTCCAAAATGATTTGGAAATCTTGACTTCTGCATACCAGGGGAACAATATTAAACCCGGAGATGTAAAATATGTCAATCAAAACACGGACAATGTGATTGATGCAAAAGACCGAAAATACCTTGGTAGTGCTATCCCGACCTTTACCACTGGTCTGACTCTTTCCGGAAATTATATGGGCTTTGACATGTCGATGTTTTTCCAGGGTGCTTTCGGACAAAAGATCTATTCACAGCTGAACCACGATATCGAAGGTTTCTATCGTGGCTTTAATGTGACAAAACGTTATTATGATGAACACTGGACAGGAGAAGGAACCTCCAATACCCAGCCACGTGCTTCATGGCTTGGAAAATCAAACAATGTAAGGGCATCTTCCCGTTTCCTGGAAGATGGATCATACATCCGTCTGAAGAATCTGCAAATCGGTTACACCATTCCGAATACCAAAAAGATAAAGGTTGAAAGTATCCGCCTGTACCTGGCCGGAACGAATCTGCTTACACTGACAGGCTATTCAGGACTTGATCCGGAGATGACAGTCAGCACCAATTCCTATGGTGAAGGAGACCTTGCCAACGGAATCGACTGGGGTACCTATCCTATAGCAAAATGCTACACTTTTGGAATGAACATAACTTTTTAAAAGATGACCAAAATGAAAAATAGACTATCTCTCTTTGCAATGGTAGTATCCTGTATTATGCTGTCTTCCTGCAATGATTTTCTGAACGAAGAGCTCAAAGGGGAATATACTGCTGAAAATTACTATACAACCGAGGAATCCGCCACAATGGCAGTTAATGCTATCTACAATTCATTGTATGGCAGCACCTTGTGGATTTTTGGAGATGTGGCTTCGGACGATGCCGTGAAAGGTGGCAATGCCGGAGACCAGGCTGACATCAATTTTATCAACGATTTTTCAGCCTCTACAGATAACGGGGTATTGATTACATTTTGGCAGTCAACTTATGAAACAATCTCCCGTGCAAACAATGTGATTTACTATGTTCCACCGATGAGTTTCAATCAAACGGTACGTGATCGTCTGGTAGGAGAGGCTAAGTTCTTTCGGGCCTTTTCCTATTTCAATCTGGTGAATATTTTTGGGAAAGTGCCCTTGAAAGTGGAGCCGCAACTTACATCTGCCGCCATCCATGTCGGTTTAAGTGAAGTAAGTGCCATCTATGGTCAGATAGAAGAAGACCTGACGGATGCCATTGCAGTTATGCCTGCTTCTTATGATTCAGAAATTGGCAGGGTAACGAAAGGTGCAGCTTATGGCTTACTGGCAAAAGCCAAACTCTATCAAAAAGACTATGCCGGTTGCCTGACGAATATTCAGGAACTGGAAAGTCTAAACCAATATGATTTGGTAGCCAATTATGCCGACCTGTTCAAGGTTGGTTCTGAAGACAGTTGTGAGACCATTTTCGGTATCCGCTATCTGGTTGATAAGGAAGTTACACTTGGTAATAATCTGAAAGTTTGGTTTGCACCGTCATCGGAGGGGGGTTATTATTTTGATGCACCGACACTCAGTTATGTGGAGGCATTCAGTGAGAAAACCGTTGGTGGAGTAGATGACCCGCGTTTGGATGCTTCTATCGGCAGGGAAGGGAAACCTTGGTTCAATAATATGACCTTCTCCTCTTCCTGGTCGGAAGCAACAGGTTATCTGGTTAAAAAATATAACGAGGATGAAATAATCGGAGTACCAATATCTCAATGCGTCATTCCATACAATTATATGCGATATGCCGACATCCTGTTGATGAAAGCGGAAGCCATCAATGAAATTGGAGGTACCGATGCAGTCGAAAATGCCGCTGCTGAAGTAAACAAGGTTCGAAACCGCGTCCAGTTGGCTCCGACCACTGCAACCACACAATCGGCCATACGGACAGTCATCCAAAATGAACGTCGTAAAGAACTGGGATTTGAGTTCCATCGTTTCTTTGACTTGATGCGCTGGGGAAAAGCGACGGCTGAAGCAGCACTTGGCAGTGACTTGAAATGGTCTGAGCCTCGTTTCTACTTTCCGATTCCGCAGTCAGAACTGGATGCAAATCAAGCTTTACAATAAAATCAAATATCATTTTTAACTGAACATTAATTTTAACTAAAAAACGAACATGAAGACAAAACTTTTTAAAAATGCATCTATTGCATGTCTATCTTTGGCTATGTGTGCCAGTGCATTCATATCTTGTGATAAGGATGAGACTTTTACACCGGCAGACACTACGACCCTTGTTGCGGTGATCGACTCTTGTCAATCTCTTTCAGATGAAGCTACCACAACAGATTATCCTCAAGCTGCCATTACAGCATTTGATGCTGTTCTTGCGACTGCTAATACAGCAATTCTGAACACCAAGATTACGCAAACAGCTGTTGATAATTTAGTGGTTCAATTAAGGGCAGCTAAAGCTACATTTTTAGCAGCTGCTTATGACGCTATTCCATCTTCCGCTCTTTTAATGGGGCTGAGCTTTGATGAAGGTATCGGATCCCAATTGACAGCAGCTGGAAAAAGCTGGACTGCAGTCTTGACAAAAGGCCCTTCGGAAATATTTGGTACGGCTACCAACTTCCCATCTTTCATTGACGGGAAAAAAGGTAAAGCAATGTATTTCAGTAATGGATCACATCTTGAAATCAATAATTATACAGCCAGTGACTTGCTAGGTAGTAAATTATCGATTTCCGTTTGGGTTAAACCTGATTCAACCAGAGCAGGAAACTACATTATGTCCTACAATTACTGGAACACTTGGAAATTCCAGCTTCAGGAACAGAACAAACCGTTCTTTACAGCCAAAACAGCTGATTATACAAATGCAGATAATCAGTCTGACTTCTCTGCTCCAAATAGAACATGGACACATCTTGTAGTCAGTATGGATTTGACGAACAGCAAATTGGTATTCTATGTAAATGGCACCAATACCATGGAATGGACCAGTCTAACAAAGCCAACCTTCACAGGTACTTTGGCTCCTTACACTTCCACATTGCCATTGATGATTGGTGCTTGTACGACTTATGCCGAAGCAAATACCGCATGGACATGGGATTGGGCAAAGACCCCTGCAAACTGGGACGGCTTTATCGGTGCAATGGATGAACTCAAATTGTACAATATAGCTTTAACAGATGGGCAAGCTGCCAAATTGTATAATGACGAAAAATAATTCAAGATTATGAGGTCGGTTGATCAATGATCGACAAGATTTTCATAATTTTGTAAAACTCTTTGAAAAGGGGCTTGGTCTTATTCGTAAGCCGGGCTCCTTATTTTCTTTTTGGAGTTATCATATATATTGATTCATGTTTAAAGTAGAGTGCCATGTTACGCAACCCCTTAAAATGCTTACTTCTTCTCTCATTCTTAGCAGCTGTTTTTCAGTCTGCGCAGTCAGATAATCAATCGAAATGGTGGAAAGAGGCTGTTTTCTATCAAATCTATATGCCTTCTTTTCAGGATAGCGACGGAAACGGATACAGCGATTTTGCAGGAATGACCACTAGGTTGGACTACCTGCAATCTTTGGGAATTAAGGGAATCTGGCTTACCCCTTTTTTGAAATCACCCAAAGTTGATAATGGTTATGATGTTGCCGATTATAAACAGATTGACCCTGTGTATGGGACCACGGAGGATTTCCGAAAATTTATGGATGAAGCCCACAAGCGAGGTATTAAAGTCATTATGGATATGGTGGTCAACCATACCTCTACTGACAGCAAATGGTTTCAGGAATCCAGAAAATCGAAAGACAACCCCTATCGTGATTATTACATCTGGCGGGATAAGCCCAACAACTGGGAATCTTTTTTCGGAGGAGGAGCATGGGAACTCGACACGCTTACCAATCAGTATTACTATCATAAATTTGCCGTTCGCATGGCCGACCTCAATTGGTCTAATCCTCAGGTAATAAAAGAAATACAGGGCGTGCTTTTCTATTGGCTGGATTTGGGTATTGACGGGTTTCGCTTTGATGTGATCAACGAACTTTCAACCGGCAATATGATGACAGACAATCCCATGAAAGATGGGAAACAGGAACATCTTTATGATGTGAACCAACCTGGAGTGAAAGATGCGATGAAACTCATTAAATCAACAATCAATGAGTATCCGGATAAATTTGAGGTGGGTGAAATAGGCAGTGACGACATCCAAATACTTAAACAATATCAGGCACCTGACTTGATGGATGTGGTATTTAATTTTAACTTTGGCAGTCTTCCCGATTTTTCCGTTGAACGCATCTTTAACGAACTGCAAAGCATGGAAAAGAACATGAGTGGATACCCGACCTTGTTTTTTGGTAGCCATGACAATCCACGTCTTATGGATCGTATGGCAGGAGGAGATATCCAAAGGGCAAAGGCCTTGGCTGCGCTGATTCTTTTGGCAAAAGGCGTTCCGTTTGTTTACTATGGGGAAGAAATTGGAATGGAAAACATTGTAGCAAACAGCTATGATGAAATTGCAGACATACAGGGTATCACTTTTTATAATCTGGCCATCAAGGACGGTAAAACACCGGAAGAAGCCTTAAAATGGGGAAATGAACACAACAGGGATAAATCGCGTAGTCCTATGCAATGGGATAATTCCACCAATGCCGGTTTCTCGTCCGGCAAGCCTTGGATCAAAGTCCATGAAAATTTTCTGGAAGTCAATGTCCAGAGCAACTTGCAACAAGAAGAATCAATGCTTAAGACCTATAAAGATCTGATTGCCCTAAGAAATAAGGAAAAGGCTCTTCAATACGGAAAATATGAAAGACTTGAACGTCAAGATGATATGATACTGTTCACCCGATCTTACGAGGGTAATCAAATTACCGTGATTGTGAATTTTGGGAAAAGTACAAAGATAGATTTACCTGACGGTTCAGAAAAACTGATGGGCGATACCTTATTATGGACCAATGATTTCCTGGTTTACCGGCACTAAATGATGAAGAACATTCTGATACATATTTTCTTTTTTGGCGTTGCCTTTTCTGTTTCATCACAACAAACAGCCATTCCAAGGATAGAACAAATGTCAAATTTGCCGACACCCTATCAGATGCGTGACTGGAAAAAAGTGGCTTTGGATTATGACCACTTCATTTTCGATATTGGTAGCACCGGTACCTATCTACCCATTACTAAAATCAGTACGTCAGACGGTGTTAATTATTCCGAAATAAAAACAATCCGAATGGACACGTATGTGGGACAATCGGATCATGGATATGTGGCTGAAGCCATCAATATCATGCCTGCGGTGATAGGGGCTTCTTTGGTTGGCATAGACAAGACGGCTCCTTCAAATGTAAATTGGGTGGTAAAAGTCAAAGATTTTTTCAACCTGAAAAACGGGCAAAATGTCTATTTGAACAATTATTCAAATACAACCGGCAGCGACTGGTGGTATGAAGTGATGCCCAATGTCTTTTTTTATCAGTTGTATGCCTTGTATCCGGAGGCAGATGCGGACTTCAAGACTCAATTTGTGACCATTGCAGACAGAGAGCTGGAAGTGTTGCATAAGCTTGGAGGAGATGTTCAGCCTTGGAAGGCACCCTCCATGAATTACCGGGCGTTCAATCTGATGACAGGTTTACCCAATACGACCAGTGTCCCTGAACCGGAAGCGGCAGGTTCGATAGCCTGGCTTCAATATCAGGCCTACAATCAGACAGGCAGTCTGAAGTATTTGCAGGGAGCGGAACTGGCACTGGATTTCCTTCAAAACTGGATCTCAAATCCGTCTTACGAAATACAATTGCCGTATGGTATAGCGACTGCAGCAAGGATGAATGCGATAGAAGGGACCAATTATGATATCGGGAAATTCTTGAACTGGACTTTTTGCGCAGGTCAGGGGACTTTGCGGAGTTGGGGATGTATTATGGGAAATTGGAACGGATACGATGTTTCCGGACTGATAGGAGAGGCCAACGATGCCGGTGACGATTACGCTTTCAGTATGAACGGATTCCAACACGCTGCTGCTTTGGCACCGGTGGCCAAATATGATAAACGTTATGCCCGTGCCATCGGCAAATGGATTTTAAATCTGGCCAATGCCAGCCGTCTTTTTTACAGAAACGGTTTGCCCCAGTCCAATCAGGAGCCGGCAAGTTATGCCTGGGCCAATCAATATGATACGGCGGCTTGCATTCCTTATGAATCCATGAAGCAAAGTTGGAACGGTACAAAACCTTATGCGATGGGGGATGCTGTAAAAGGTGGCTGGGCTGCAACAAATCTTTCCATGTACAGCGGTTCGAGCGTGGGTTATATGGCCGGCATTCTGGAAGAAACGAATGTGGAAGGCATTCTGCAGATAGATCTGAACAAAACGGATTTCAGAGGGGAAAATACCTATCCTGTTTACTTATACTACAATCCGTTGGAAACGATGCAAACCGTAGAGCTGGTGCTTCCGGTAGATAGCTGTGATGTTTACGATGCTATTGGTGAAACAGTGCTGAAAACGAATGTAAGCGATACGGTTCGTTTCACCATTGATCCGGATACGGTTCGTTTGCTGGTGATTTATCCCACCGGAAAAACAGCTGTCGTGAAGGGTCGCCTCAAAACTGTGGATGGTGCTGTCATTGATTTTCATACAAATTATGATTTTACGAATATCTTGCGTATCAAGGCTTTTTCGGTATCGGACACACTGGTGCAAATAAGAGATTCCATTTATGTTTATTGTCTGACAGAAAACAATGCCACGACAGATACCGTATATGAATGGTTTCAGAATGAGACAAAAATAGCCACCACCACAACGGGAACATTTAATTGGAAGGCACCGGAAACGGCAGGTGTTTATCCGCTTTTCTGCGTGGTTTCTGAAAATGGGGATACTGCACGGTCAGAATCCCTCTCGGTAACGGTAGCAGAAAAAGTGTACAAGGTACCGGATATTGAGGATATCCGTTTTTCTAATTCCATGCCTTTGGCTGTGGATTCGAGCTTTATAGTCAGTGCCGGTATCAATACGGAAGAAGTGCAGTATGCCTGGAGTTGTGATGGCGGCACTCTTGGCAATGCCGGTACCGCTTCACCTACCTGGTTTTCTCCGGCATCTCCGGGTATTTACACGATAACCCTTGTTGTTGCCAATGAAGCCGGGACTTCAACTTTATCAAAATTGGTGCTGGTTAAAGATTTCTCTGTTACCGATGAACCCGTTCCTTTGATTTATTATCCGTTGAATGGCGATTTGCAGAACTATGCTCAGGATGCGTTTCACGCGGTTCCGGTCAATGCGGCATACACCACTGGAGTCAATGGAATAGTTGATGGTGCCTGTCAATTTTCTTCGAGTGCGGCATACTTGTACACACTCAACGAGGCAGCTCTCAATTTTCAGGATAAAATAGCCGTTTCTTTTTGGGCAAAACCTGAAGTCTTGCCCTCCAATGAGCAATTTATTATTTCGCATGGCAGCTGGGAAGAGCGTTATAAAGTTTCCATCACGCCCGAAAAAAAGGTTAGATGGACGGTGAAAACCAACAATTCTGTGGTTGACGTGGATGCCGATTCCATGATAGAGACAGGCAAATTCGATTATTATACGGCGATTTACACCGGCTATTCCTTGGAACTATACCGAAATGGAATACTCTCCGGATTTAAACCCCTGACTGGTAACATTCAAACCACCGACAACAGCCTGACCATTGCCCGGAAAGATGAGGCTACCAGCGATTACAGTTTCAAAGGCACTGTGGATGAAGTCCGCGTTTATGACGCGGAATTACCTCAAAACATAATTCATGCTTTGCCAAAGGCTTTTACACTAAATGTCATTCCGAAAGACACGGCTCTTTCCTCTTTCACTGTGTACCCGAATCCATTTTCTGAAGAAATAACCATCAGTCTGCCATCGGGTGAAATCATGGAGAAGGCCGAAGTGTATGACCTGCTCGGGAGATGCCGGTACCGAGCCCGGGGATCCGCCACAAGTCTTCGAATAAGCGGTCCTGACGGACTCTTTTTTTTAAAGATATACACTGAATCAAAAGCGGTTTTCACCACCAAGATTATCCGGCAGAACTGACATCAACACTCTAACATCCCATGTATGAAGATTAATTGCAGTTGTTTGATACTTCTATTCTTATTCGTCTCCTATGCACTGTCGGTCGGCGAGTTAAACATGAAGATTTCCGGTGATACCACTTTCGGATTTTATGTGGATTTGTTTTACGGGACTACACCGATTTCTACTTCCGAACAAACAGGTGAGTTGAATTTGTATGTTGAAAATGAGGATTATTCCATTCGCGAATATGTCAATCACTGGAAAGCCACATCAGCTACTCTAAAAGGAAATACCATTACGCTTTCTGGCATTGTCAAATTGGAGAGGCTGGAGACAGATCTCTCTGTTTCTGTGATTTATGAAATAATTAACAAGCAAGTGGTGGAAAAACGCATGGAGCTGCTTCAAACCAATTTGCCCCTGCTCTATTATTCCGTGAATACCTCTTTGTCCTCCAAACAGGAACCCTCTACTTTCTGGAGTTTTGATGATGCTGACAACAAGGGAGGCGTGGCCCATGAAACCTTTCCTGCTGCGGGTTATATGATGGGAGATACCTTGGCCGTCGGCTTGTTGACCGATGCCGGAAATCGAAATCTTTGGACCTGGAACATCCGTCGTCGTCCTTCTACCGGTGAAATAGGTTTTCGGGCTATTCGGGAAATTTGTGATGCAAATTTATATCGGGTTGCAACGATGAAAGACCGAAGCCATGGGAAAAACTTTGTACAATTGACTTTCGGCGAACTTTCCGATTTTAACCACCCTACTGAAGAGATCCATTATAAAACTCCCGAAATAGCACTGTGGAAGTCCTATAACAGTGCTGAAGTCACTTTGACCGATTCCATTTATAACATTCAAGGTAAAAAAGCTGTAGCCGATGTGGCCGGATTCCGCTTACCGTACCAGCTGCCTGATGGCTTTTACACTGTTCGCTTCAAACACCGCTCCGGTAGCCCCTTTTCTCTAAGACTTTTTAAAGACGACGGAACTGCCAACATAGATGTGCAAGGCTTCCATTACCAGACCAATATACCCTCTTTCCAAAGTGAATGGACTTCGCAGGAGGAAACCGTTTTTATAGCCAACACGGAAGGCCAGCCTACAAACTTGCTCATTGCTGCTTCCAACCTGAAAACCGGTGAACCTTTTAAGCTGGAAATCAAAGACCTCGAAGTCATTCAGTCCGTAGCATCGGAACAGGCATACCATCCGTTGCATGCAGGTGCGATAAACACGAAGCGGACATTTATTTTTGCGGTTCCGGCCAAACCGACGCTTCACGATGTTCGTCTGGCTTCGCAAGTCTGTTTGGCAGATGGATTGCACTTTCAGGGAACCACCGAAGAAAAATGCCTCTATGCTTGTTATCAGATGTTGATCTGGATTACCAGTGCGAATAATTTTACGCCATTAAGCGTACCGAGCATCAATTACGCGCCCGACATGTACAACCGGGATTCTTTTTGGAGCCAAATGGGTATTTTTAATCAGGAAAGCAGCGAAAAAATATTCAACGCTTGGGCTGCCACTCAAAATGCCGCCGGCATCATCGGCACCATTATTACGCCCTGCATGGGCAGTAAAGAGCTGAAAGGCAATGATGCTACACTGGAGTTTTTATGGTTCGCCTTAGTCAATAAACGACAGTACGGCACGCCACCGCCTATGGATAAAATCTTAAAAGCCTTCGGTTATTGCATCCGGGAACTGGATCCGGACGGCGATGGCATTTGCAACGCACATTTTGTGTTGGGACAAAACGACTGTGTGGAATATCCCAACACCACTTCTGCTTTGGCGGTCAATCAAGGTATGCTTGCCGTAACACTGCGGGTAGCTCAGGAATTGGATATGCCCGTTCAAAACGCTTACATTGAAAAAGCCAATGCGGGCTATCGGGCTTTTTACGATAGGAAACTGGGCTATTTAGTCGATAATAAGTTGTATCCGTATGTCATCACTTTCAATGCCCTTTTGCCCGAGTTTGTTTCCTTGTGGCTTTTTAATGAGCCTATTCTAACATCTGAAATGGTGAATAATACCTTGGACAAAGTGCCTGCTCACGATGGTTATTCTCCTTTGATCTTTCATGTGACCGATACCTTCTTCACGCAAAAAAACAAGCCCTTCTCGCCCAATATGTTTTGGGACAACGGCATTTATTACAATGCAGGTAGTTG
>Ga0265294_10007332_pt1 | contig 13097 bp, 10 predicted proteins | sample MunlanPumphouse3_FD_192504 | JGI IMG/M metagenome (GOLD analysis project Ga0265294, IMG submission 192504) | Groundwater microbial communities from a municipal landfill in Southern Ontario, Canada - Pumphouse #3 | ecosystem: Environmental > Aquatic > Deep subsurface > Groundwater | place... | reverse complement strand
GCAGTTTCGCGGTCATACAGCATTACCCATTTGGGTAGGAATCGCACCTTATGGGCGTTTGGCCCTGTCCGGTAGCCTGGATGGAACCATAGGATTCTGGGATCTGCAGAGAATAAAACCGATGAACCTTTTTCGGACTAGTACTGGTCCTATTCACCGGATGTGGATGTCTTCGGATGGTATGCATCTCTTACTCACCGGTTTCAAAAGGGAATTTCGCATGCTGGATTTAAGCGGGGAGATGAACCATATATGGTTGGGACTACCAGATCGCTGGCCTTATTCAATCTGCTCTACTGATGACATGCAGTATGCACTGTGTGGTAATACTGATGGCAGTTTAGTTCTCTGGGATCTGGACAGCGGTAAAGACTTGCTCATGCTTAAAGGTCACCGGGGTTTAGTTAATTCACTTACCCTTACTAAAGATTGTAATTTTGCTATATCAGCTGCAATTGATAACAGTGTCCGTATTTGGGACATAAATGCCGGTACTCAAATTTACCTGTTGCCAGAGGACATCTGGCAGGTAAATTGTACGGAATTTGCTCCATACCATCATTCTGTTGTTACTGCGGGGGAGGATGGTTGGCTGAAACTATGGGAATTCAGCTATCCTTGTTAATGCTAGAAATACACTTGTTTAAACCCTGCTCAAAGTGCTTATCATCTTCAGCAGTTCTCTTTTTGGGACCCCTGGTTCTGCCACCCGCCCGGCGCAACTTGGCCTTTACCTCTCTTTCCTCCAAAAGAAAATCCATGGTAGCTGCATTATACTCGTGCCCCATTGGGTTCAGGCATCTGGCGCCTTTACCCAGAACCATAGCTGCCAGTCCCCAATCCTGAGTTATAACTATATCTCCCGGTTCGGTTAGATTCATTATTTTAAGATCAGCCTCCTGGGAAGCATTGCCAACTACAATGTGATGATCGGACTCTATATTATGATTGAAACTGGCTACTGTCCATACCGCCAGACCATATTTATGAGCCAGCTTAAAGCAAACTTGCAAAACTGATCGAGGACAAGCATCAGCATCCACCAGTATCTTCAATATAACACCCCTAATTAAGAATCTCTCTCACAACTGTCAACGTGTACGGTTGTAGATAAAGTAAACAGCTTTTCATTAATATTATGCTCCACCTGGTCGGCAATATCATGTGCCCGCAGCAGAGAAAGGTTCTTATCCACCTCAATGTGAATTATCACCATTTTGTTGGCGCCATAGTCATGAACACTAATGTCATGGGTAGCCATAACACCCGGTATGGAAAGAGCTAAACGGCTAATCTCATCTACCTGATACGGATCATTCTCACCAATTAGCTTCGAACAGGACTCCCTGAAAATTTCTATGGCAGTCCAGATAATAAGCCCCGATACACAGAAGCCTAATATGGCGTCTACCCGGTAATATCCGAACTGGGAAGCCAGAATGGCTACTGCCACCAATACCGAAGCGATAGCATCAGTACGGTGATGCCAAGCATCAGCTATCAGGGTGGATGAAGAAATTCTCTGTCCCAGATCAATAGAGAAACGAGACATCAGTTCTTTAAACAGACCAGCTAGCAGCATTATCACAACTACAAAATAATTTCCGGCTACTGGAGTGTTACTAATTAATCGTTTATAGGAGTCTATCCCAAACTTAACCCCCACAGCCGCCAGAAGTATCGAAATAATCAGGGTAGCAATAAACTCAATACGACCATGACCATAGGGATGTTCTTCATCGGGAGGGATGGCTGCCAGTTTAAATCCGGCAATTACCACGATTGATGTTACAACATCGGAAGCAGTATGGACAGCATCTGCAATCAGTGAGATACTATTGACCATGACCCCCAGAACCCCTTTAATAATCGCCAATACAAAATTACCCAATATGCTGAACCAGGCCTCCAGGTAAGCCACCTGTTTCCTGTGGTCGGGGTTATTAATAGAATCTTCCGTGGGTACCCCTTTAAGCGTTTTACTAATCATGAAGTTAGAAAAAGAAGTAGTCAACCGATCCAAAATTAACACTCCCTATATAATCATTTTTGTGGGTTAAAAAAATACCGTTAGACTGTTACTTTGCATAATAGTCCCACGGTACTCCGCTGCCCACCAGGGCCCGGCAAAAAGCCTGACCTAATTATTTGTTTATTGCCGTTTATTATATCAAAAAGTATACATATATAGCAAGAAGCAAATTGGATCAGTTTTTTCCCACAATATAGCCCTTATACTTTAATTTAAAAAGGACTTTCTTAAAATATATAGAATACTAATTCAGTAAAATTGGGAGGGTATATTAAATGGCAATAAAAATATTAAGCGATAGTACATCATATATTGATTTAGAGACGCAAAAGGAACTGGATATCAGCATAATTCCTCTCAGTGTTCATTTTAAGGATGAATCGTTTAAGGAAACGGATGTCGATTATGATTATTTTTATAACAAAATCGAAAGCACCGGATGTATTCCCACCTCTTCCCAACCTTCGCTGGGAGAAATTTACGAAACCTTCCGCCAGATAGTAGCTCGAGGAGATGAGATTCTGGGTATCTTTATCTCATCTACTATGAGTGGTACCTGGGCTACCGCCTTGAAAGCCAAAGAAATGATTTTACATGAATTTCCGGAAGCCCGGATAGAAATCATGGATTCTTACACCAACTGCATGGCCATGGGTTTACAGGTCCTGGCGGCGGCCCGTTTGGCCCAGGCGGGAGAGAATTTCAAAACCGTCCTGGAGGCTGCACAGCACACACGTGCTCGGGTGCGATTCTACTTTGTCCCTGAAACTCTTGAGTATCTAAGAAAAGGCGGGCGTATTGGTACTGCTTCTGCTTTACTGGGGTCACTATTAAATATCCGCCCTATTTTAACCGTAGATATGAAAAAGGGTATGACTCATCTACTGGAAAAAGCCCGCGGCACCTCCAGGGCCATCAAACGCATGCTGGAGATAATTGAAGCGGATCATCAAGAATACGGTTTAAAAGAAATTATTGTGCACCATATTAATGCTCCGGAAAAAGCTCATCAGCTCAGACAATCACTGATAGAACGCTATTCTGTACCAGTTAGCATTCTTTCCATCGGCCCGGTGATAGGTTTACATACCGGACTGGGAACAGTAGGTTTTGTATATTGCACAGAACAATAGTATAGAACTTCATTATGACTCATCTATCATAATAGTATAACTTGCACGCCGGTATAGCTTAACTATATCCTGTCAGAATCAGGTGATAAATACTGCCTAAATTCATATCCTTGCTATGAAAGAGTTTTGTTAGGAGTTCTTTTAGTTAAGTTTTTTACTCAATTGTGGTAATATGTTTATTATATAGTAAGGTTTGCCATTTATAGGTGCGAGAGGTGGAACTGTTATATGGATAGTCAAGAGCAGATAAAACGAATTTCCAGATCCTACTCTATCTCAACGGTTTTTTGGTGTGCCTTTCTTGCCGCACCTTTCGGTTTACTAAATTCATGGTTATTGGGATTAACTGATGTGCGAGTCTGGATAATTCAATACCTGGGAGGGGCATTTGGTGGACTGCTGGTCGGTTTCCTGGCCACTTTAATCAATAAAAAGAGATTTTTTATTCCTATCGCCTCGATGATAGACTACGTGAACGGAATTGAACAGGGAAATCTGGAGGCCAAACTAAAGGGTCTTAATTATGGGGTGATGGATACCATACGAATGGCCTTTGATAAGATGGGGGACGGTATCATTAGTCTCATGTTTACTACTCAGAAAAGGATTGTTGAAACGGACAAGGTTAAAAACGAAATGATCGAGCAGGTTAATAACGGTAATACACAGGCTCAGGAAGTTGCATCTGCCATGATGCAAATAGCTGCCGGGTGCAGTGATCAGGCTGAAGTAGTACAGAGGATTGTTATGGAAGTCGGAAATATAGCCCAACTGGTGGAAAATATGGCCAATAGCAGCAATGAAACCGCTTTAGGTCTGCAGTCCATAGGAGCTATGGCTGCAGAAGAACTGCAGGCCATAGAACAACAGAAAATACGCATGCTGGAAAACCGGCAAGTCATTGAAAAAATGAGTGTTGCTATAAATGAACTGCAAATAAAGAGCAGTGCAATAAAAACCATAATGGATGTTATTGCCGATATTGCTGCTCAGACTAACCTGCTGGCCCTAAATGCATCGATTGAAGCTGCGCGCAGTGGAGATAGTGGTAAGGGCTTTCAGGTAGTGGCCCAGGAGGTTAGGAAACTGGCTGAGGCCTCCGGGAAAGCGGCCTATGAGATAGGCGGATTAGCAGGTAATATACAGATCAGCATAGCACAGGTAATTAAAGAAACCAGTGCGGCCAAGCAGGCTGTTTCCGATCAAGAGAAAGCCATGGAGGAAAGCCAGCAATATATTACTATAGTAGCCAACAACTTCAGCCACATAACCCGAGACATGGATAGTGTTACTGGCAGTTGCCAGGATATTAGCCGGGCCGTAGATGAGGTAACCACGGCGGCTCAAGGGACGGACAGCATAGCCCAGGAAAGCAGTGCTCGGACACAGGAGATATCCATAATAGCTGAGCAACAAGCTACCTACATGGAGTCTTTGCTTAATGAATTAATGCGGTTTGATGCTATGCTTGCAGATCTTAAGAATGCAGTGGGGAAATTTAATTTAAGCCAAATTAGTCATGAATAGTGTGGGGGGTATGGGAATGAACAGCGATAATAATGAAATTAAACAAATAGCCCATAACTATACTTTAAAAACCATGCTCTTCTCCTCCATTACTGCTGGTATTATCATGGGTTTATTACTGGCATATCTGGCGAATTGTTTTAATTTACGGGGCCTGATGATATCCTTTTTTTCCGCATCGTTGGCCGGTGCGGTAGTAGCATTGATATCGACCAATAATAACGCCAGGAAATTTATATATCCTACCTGGTTACTGGTAGAACAGTCGAATCTGATCGCCAAAGGAGACTTAACGGCCGAGGTACCGTTAAATCAGCCCATGGGGCAATTGGCATTGATGCGTGATGTTTTTAACCATATGGTAGTAGAGCTTAGATTTATTGGTAGCCGGATTAAAGAAGCCGGCTTTCAGATTAACCATTCATCGGAAGAAGCAGTCAGAATAGTAGACAATACTTCGCAAAGTATAAATACTATGAACGGTCTTATCGACCAGATTGCTCGGGGAGCAAATGAGCAGGCAGTAAATATGCAGGTAACATCCAGATCCACCGCTTTGATGGCGGATTTGGCTCAGCAAGTTGCACAGAATTTCTCTGTGGTTGCTGCTCATGCTGGGGAAACCGAGGGCATAGTAGCCGATGGGTTCAATAATGCGGGTTTTCAAAGGCAAAAGGTTTCTGAAAGCATGACCTCTATTACTCGGGTAAGCGAATCCATAGGGGAGTTAGAGGAGAAATCGGCTATGATAGGACAGATTGTTAATGTCATAACCGATATTGCTGGTCAGACTAATCTGCTGGCCCTAAATGCAGCTATTGAAGCCGCGCGTGCTGGTGAACGGGGACGGGGTTTTGCAGTAGTAGCGGAAGAAGTACGAAAACTGGCGGAGGAAACCTCCACCACGGCCCAGAGCATTTATGGACTAATAGGGGATATACAGAATAGTACTATCCAGGTGGTAGAGGATGTGGCATCAGCCCGGGAAGTCCTGGAGAGCCAGGCCGATGTAGTCTTAAATAATGAAAATTTATTACTGCGATTGAAGGAGTATATAATTCCAGTTAATCAGCAAATCCACAATATAGCAACTGCCAGCCAGGAAATTACTCGCAGCACTAATAGCATTAATAGCGAAATGGGAAATATTGCGGCAGTAAGCCAGGAAACAGCTGCAGCTACCCAGGAAATACTGGCTTCAACCGAAGAACAGTTCAGAAATATTGCTAATATGATGCAATGGGTGAAAGAAATGTCCCTGCTGGCTGAAAAGCTAGAAAAACAATCAAGCATAATAAAGCTACCCAACTAATAAGTCCGGTGCCTGTCCCCGAACTTATTTTGCCAATCGGGTATAGAGACTGTCTCTCTCAATAGACATCAGTCTCATATTGTATACATCTTCTAACAATTCGGTTGCTCTGCAATACTTGGTTTCCCTTCGCTTTGCTGTAACCCCTGCACCATGAACAACACAACTGAAAGAGCTATAATTATATAAGAGCCCCGGGAGCTTTCAACCCGGGGCTTAAAATATGATTAGGAAGGTGAAACCATGGATGAACCAGCATGTACAGTGGGGTGTGCAGCGGTTCAAGATATCCCGGCTATGTTAAGTATTGAAAAGAAGTATTTCGATACCTGCTGGCAGTCTAAAACCAATACCCTGAAGAATTTAATTGAAAAGGACCCGAAGATGTTTCGATTATGTAAAGTGGACAATAAATTAAAAGGATATTATGGAATACTTCCACTGCCATATGAAATATGGAAAAAGGTTCTTAGGGGTCAAATTCTTGAGGATGATGCCATACCCTATCTGCTATCGTTTGAGGCGCCTGATGTCTACCTGTATATTTATTCAGTAATTGTGGACTTATCGGATAAGCAACATAAAACCTACACCCGAAAGCTGATACGCGACTTTGCCCGGCAATTTATCCTGGGGCAAAAACGGATAATGGCTAATATTAAAGCAGTAGGTGCTTTTACGGTTTCCGAAGGTGGTAGACGACTGGTGGAACGCTCCAAGTTTATTTATAAAGGCAGTTTCCTTGGAAACAATGGACTTTATGTAAGGTCATATGCTATAAAAAGAGAAAACTTGCTGCAACAAGCCCTGAAAATTAGAGAGCAACATGCCCAAAAACGCATTGCCTAAAAGAATATAGAATTTAAGAGTCATTGTAGCGGATGACTCTTTTTTTGCCCTAACCCACCCCGGTCTACCCCCACGCCCTCGCACCCTGTGTCTGCCCCCTCTCCTAATGCTTACTCCCTACTCTTCGCCTTTTAATCTAAATACCTAATCAATTATAAAATTTATTATCAGCAATAGAAAACCTGAACAAAATTGCATATTGTATAAAGTAGTTATAAAAAACTCAAAATTGTAATAGCTACAATTGGTGAATTTATGTAGAATATAACTTGTAAATCCATTGGCCTATGGCTAACTCCAGCGAGACGAACAGGTTAAACAACTTAAGGAGGGGTTTTTAGTGATAGGGAATCTTACTAGTGGGGATAAGGGCGATTTTGAGCACTTTATGCTGAAAGAGATATTCGATGGACCGGAAGCATTGCGACAAACTTTAAGCGGTAGGATAAAGGATAACAAAATCGTCTTTAGCGAGCTCAAACTTAAAGTAAACAATATAAACAAAATATTTATTGCAGGGTGTGGTACCGCTTACCATGCTGGTCTGGTGGGGCGCAAAGCTATTGAAGAACTAACCGGTATTCCGGTGGAAATCGATCTGGCCTCTGAATTTGCTTATCGCACGGTATTATGGCAGACAGGTGACCTGCTCATAGTCATTAGCCAGTCCGGCGAAACCGCCGATACCCTGGCTGCTCTCCATAAGGCAAAAGAAGCGGGAATTCCTGTTCTGGCTATAGTAAATGTCCCTGATAGTACCATAGCCCGTTTGGCCGATATGGTAATTTACACCCAGGCGGGGCCGGAAATCTCCATAGCCTCAACCAAAGTCTATGTGACTCAGCTACTGGTTCTGTATCTATTAGCCTTGTATTTAGCACAGGAAAACGATACCCTACTGGCAGAAGAGCTTAAGGCCTATATTAATGCTATTACCACCATTGACCAACAAGTAGAAAAAGCCTTGAGTCAGCAACCTGCCATCAAAGAAATAGCCAGCCAATACCACAATGCCAATAATGCTTTTTTCCTGGGTCGCGGTTATGATTATCCCGTCGCTATGGAAGGGGCCTTAAAGCTTAAAGAAACCTCTTATGTACACGCAGAAGCATACGCTGCCGGGGAGCTAAAACATGGTCCCATTGCCTTGCTCAATGGTGACGTTCTGGTAATGGCACTGGTTAGCCAGGATGTTCTGGTCGAAAAGACCATGCCCAATATTAATGAAATAAAATCTCGGGGAGCCACAATCATTGTTGTATGCAAGGAGAGTTTACAAAAACATTGTCTGGACTATGAAAACAGAATTGTGATTCCCGATACTGATCCCTTGCTGGCACCCCTGGTGGCAGTAATTCCTCTACAACTATTCGCCTACTATATGGCTGTCTTCCGGGGTACCGAAGTAGATAACCCCCGCCATCTAACTAAAGCGGTTACGGTGGAATAAGGATTAGAACCAAGAATCTCATAGCTGCAATGAAATTATAGCCCGCTATTAGCGGGCTTTTTTAATGCAGGTAGCGTCCCCTGCAATACCCGGTTTTCGCCGTAACTTTAGCAGGAAATAAATAGTTCTATAGCGAAATCAAGTTAATATTAATAGAAAAATGTAAAAATGGGGGGGAGGTCTATGTCTGAAAAACATTCTGGTAGTATTGAGAAGGAACTGCGTCTGGCCAGGGAACAACTGCACAGGTTTACCGGGGCAATAAATAGTTGCAGTGATGCTATCCGTATTACTGATATGCAAGGAAAGTTGTTGTATCAAAATGCGGCTTTTACTAATATGTTCGGATACACCTCTGAGGAACTTAACCGCAGCGGGGGAATTCGTGCAGTCTATGACGACCCGGATATGTACAGTTATGTGTTAAGAACTGCCCTGGAAAGGCAGAACTGGCAGGGTAAGGTAAAAATGCGCCATCGGGATGGCCATTCTCTAATGATTGATATTCAAACCAATACTGTTCACGATGTAACCGGAAATACTATCGGTCTGGTAGGAGTCCATCATGATATTACCCCTATACAGGAGGCGGAAGCCGCCCTGGAATTTCTTTCCCGGACTGCCATGGGTTTTGTAGAACTTTCTCTGGAGGAAAACCTGTTTGCTTACATTGCCCGTGAGCTTAACAACCTGGTCCATAATGCCATTGTAATTGTCAGTTCATTTGACTCCAATAATAACCGCTTTACCATCAGGGCCCTTAATGCCAATGAAAATTGGGTCAAGGTACTGGAGGAGGGATTGGGATTACCCCTGTTAGGACTAGAAACCAGAGCTGATGAAAACTTTTTGAAAAAGCTGCAAGAAAGCCGGCTGCAAAAAATTCAGTCGGGATTATACGGTTTATCTTACCGGCTGCGCTCCCGGCAGACTTGTATGAACTTGGAAAAAAAAATGGAGATTGAGGATATTCAGGTTATCGGCTTCACCCGCAGGGGTACTCTTCTAGGAACTGCCTCTTTGCTGGTGGTTCGGGGAGGAAGACTGGCAAGCCCAGGGCTTATTGAAACCTTTGCCAACCAGGCCTCGGTAGCAATTGAACGCAGGCGAGTGGAAGATCAACTGCTGGAGAGGGAAAAACAGCTTGCGGTGACCTTAGAAAGCATAGGCGAAGGAGTTATTGCTGTTGATACTATGGGAAAAATTCAACTATTGAACCCGGCTGCCGAGACTATAACTGGCTGGTCCAGCCATGAAGCCAGAGAACAACCATTGGTAAAGGTCTTTCCTCTTCTGGACCCAGCGTCCAATTCGTCTGGCAAACTAATGGCATTTAAGGATTTCCTCCCCGAGGATGGAAGTGGCGAACGACGCTTTCAAAACCTTACTCTATTATGTGATAATCAAGTTCGTAAGATTATTGCTGGTACGATAAGCCTTATGTTGGGGTCAGAGCAACAGGTACTGGGTTTTACTATGGTTTTTCAGGACATTACCGAACAACAGCAACACCAGACCCAACAGGCGTTATCACAGAAACTGGAATCCATTGGCCAGCTTGCTGCCGGCATTGCCCACGAAATCAATACCCCCATGCAATATGTAGGAGACAATATCTACTTTATGGAAGATGCATTGTCCGATTTAATACCTTTAGTGGTAGAATACCGAAAACTGGTTAATGAATGCGAACTGGTTGGAAACAAAATAGAGCTGGTCAGAGAGATTCATCACCGGGAGCAACAAATAGATTTGGATTATCTACAGGAAGAATTGCCCCGTGCCTTGGAGCAATCAAGAGAGGGTATAGATCGGGTACGCAAACTGGTTCTGACTATGAAGGATTTTGCTCATCCCTCCAGTGGAATTAAAGCTTTTGCTGATTTAAACAAAGGGGTGCAAAGTACCATTCAGATTTCCATAAACGAATGGAAGTATTATGCCGAGTTACAAGCAGAACTAAGTCCAAATTTACCTCTGGTGTATTGTGTTATTGACGAAATTAACCAGGCGGTACTGAACCTTATCGTTAATAGTACTCATGCCATCAGAGATGCGGTCAATACTGGAAGGTACACTAAAGGACTTATCCAGGTTAAAACCAGACAAGAAGGGGATGATGTAGCCATAGAAATTGCAGATAATGGAGGAGGAATTCCAGCTGAGGTCAAGTATCTTATCTTCGACCCTTTTTTCACCACCAAGGATGTAGGGAAGGGTACCGGACAGGGACTGACTATTACCCATGATATTATTGTAAACAAGCATGGTGGTAGAATTACCTTGGAATCAGAGGAAAATAAGGGTACGCGCTTTACCCTTTACCTGCCAGTGAAAGAAGAGGTGGGTAGTGATGAATAATAAAAATAAGGCTAGAAACACCATTCTTTTTGTGGATGATGAGACTTATATTCTGGACAGTTTGCGGCGTTGCCTGCGAAACATGAACCAGCGCTGGCAGAGTCTGTTTGCTGACAGCGCCAAAGTTGCGCTGGAACTAATGGAACAATACGATGTTGATGTGATAATTACTGACATGGTAATGCCGGAGTGTAATGGTGTTGAGCTGCTGGAAAAGGTAGCCCGTACCCATCCCCATGCAGTACGCATTATTTTATCTGGAAATACCGACCAGCTAGCTGCTCTCCAATCCACTGAGGTAGCTCACCAGTTTATTAATAAGCCCACTTCAGCTGAGCAGCTTAAAATACTGGTTGAACGCATCTGCCATTTACGGGATTTACTGGATAACCAGAAATATATCACCCTGGCCACCAAAATCCGAAATCTACCCAGTCTTCCTACAGTCTACTACGACCTGCTCGATGAAATAAATGCCCCCGACCCATCTCTTAAACGTATTGGTAATATCATTAATAAAGACCTGGGCATGACTGCCAAGATATTACAGCTAATTAATTCTGCTTTCTTTGGATTACCCCACCGGGTTCATAGTGTTGACCAGGCAGTTGCCCTGCTGGGTTTGGACACTCTACGGGCGTTGATTCTTCATGTAAACATATTCAGTTCCTTTCCGCCAGGGCGCACGGTGTTATCGTCGGTATCATCTCTACGCGACCATAGCCTATTGGTGGGTTACCTGGCCAAAAGAATCTTGCAAGAAGAGCAAATACAAAAAGAACTGGCCGAAAAGGCCATGTTAGCAGGTATTCTACACGATATAGGCTACCTTCTGCTTGCCCAAATGCCGGATGTTTGCCGGCAGGCCGTACAAATGAGCCGAGAGCAGGGTTATACATTGGCAGAAGCTGAATATATGTTGACCGGAATATCTCATGCCGAAAGCGGTGCTTACTTGCTAGGGATCTGGGGATTCGAAGAAGAATTGGTCGAGACCGTAGCCTTTCATCACCGCCCTTCTCAGGCACCACATCCTGGTTCGGGAACGTTAATGGCTGTCTATGTAGCCGATACTCTTCTTAACTGGGCCGGAGGGCCGAACGTTGGCAAGACAAAACTGAACTTGAATTATTTACAGGATCAGGGGATGGCACTGGATGTAGATTATTGGATTCAAGCAGCTGATGATTTGCAAAGGAAGGTGAAAACGATCTATGAATAGAAAGGTTTTGCTGGTAGACGATGATGTCAATATTTTAGATGCCTACAGACGGGTTTTGCGCGGGAAATTAGAACTATCAGTGGCTGAGGGTGGGAAAGAGGCCTTGACTATTCTTAAAAGGTCGGACCCTTTCGCTGTAATTGTTTCCGATTATCGAATGCCGGAAATGGACGGTATTGAGATACTTGCCCGGGCCCGGGAACTGTGTCCGGATACAGTCCGAATTATGCTTACGGGCCAGGCGGATATGCAGGCAGCTATCGATGCCATCAACCAGGGTAATATCTTTCGCTTTCTGACTAAACCGTGCCCGTCAGAGATATTCCTAAAGCAGGTTTATGCAGGTATGGAGCAGTACCGTTTAATTCATGCAGAAAGGGAATTGCTGGACCAGACCCTTAAGGGAAGTATCAAAGTGCTGGTGGATATCCTGGCCCTGGTCAATCCCATGGCATTCAGCCGTCTAGGCTTGATTCGCAGCCTGGCCAAAAATCTGGCTATACAACTGGGGGAAAAGGATATATGGAAGGTGGAGCTGGCAGCTTTACTTTCTCAAATTGGCTGTGTCACTGTACCACCACCAATCTTGCAGCGGGCATTTCGTCAAGAGGACCTGACTCCCCAGGAGACAGCGCTATTTTATAGTCACCCCCAGATCGGGTGTGATTTACTAAAACATATTCCCCGCATGGAGGAGGTTGCTGAAGCCATTAATTATCAGATGAAAAATTTCGATGGTAGCGGTTATCCGCCTTCTTCGCTGGGTGGAGAAGATATTCCCCTGGTATCACGTATTTTAAGAGTTGCCGGAGACTTTGAAGGATTGATTAGTACATCCATGCCGGAAATGAAAGCAATCCGTATTATGCAAGAAAGGGAAGGTATTTACGACCCCGTTATATTGGATGCATTAAAAGCGGAAGTAATAAAATTAGAACAGGAAAAAACGCCAGTTCTATATGCCATATACGAACTGCAACCGGGAATGATTCTGGCAGAGGATATTCTGGACGGAAATGGCCTGGTTCTGATTACCAAATATCAGGAAATCACCGATGTTCTAATTACCCGCCTGAAGAATTACGCCCGTATGGGAATGATTCAAGAACCTATCAAGGTAATAAGTCAAAGAACGGTATCCTAACTTAAGCTCTCATTTGATGTTGATTATCTCATAGCCTTGTTTACGAGGCTAAATTTCAGAATCTTTG
>Ga0265294_10007331_pt1 | contig 13098 bp, 15 predicted proteins | sample MunlanPumphouse3_FD_192504 | JGI IMG/M metagenome (GOLD analysis project Ga0265294, IMG submission 192504) | Groundwater microbial communities from a municipal landfill in Southern Ontario, Canada - Pumphouse #3 | ecosystem: Environmental > Aquatic > Deep subsurface > Groundwater | place... | reverse complement strand
TATTTCATCCCCACTTCGTGGGGTCGCTAATCGCTTGAAATACCCTTATCACAAGATCACTTTTGACAACATGAATTGTAATTTCAACACAAGACTCTGCGCTTTAAATTTTTAGTGATTAACGACTCCACAATGTGGAGAAAAAATTTAAAGCGCAATATTCGTGGAGATTCGCGGGCAAAAAAATGGTTGCGGCTATGCTGCGCTAGGCTCCTTGTGGTTTCAAGAAAACAGGATTCAGTTGCGCACCTCAAATGATTGTGGGACAATTGGACTGATTTCAAATGAGAGACACAGCCTGCTCTCAGACGACAGCCCTTTGAAGAGTTCCCGTGCTGGGTGGTTTGGGATAGTACGTACAAAAAAACAGCTGTGATTGGGATAGAACCCCCCATTACTGAGGGGCCCTCCCACACCACCGTACGTACGGATCGCGTATACGGCGGTTCCTCCTTCGCCTTTCAGGCTACGGCGGACAAGTCGGCTGACTAACCGGATTCATCCAAGGAGCAAAAGCCCCTGTTTCTGAGTAAACACTCGTAGAGGCAGGGCATAATTCATGTGAGGGCATTTGCTTATTCGCCATTTTCCCTTGCGGGTATTGCCGAGCATATACGCATCATCATGTTTTAACCCCAGCCTTTTCAGGTTGGCCACTTTGGTTCGTGGAAGTTTCCACTGGCCCCACAGATAAGCCTTCAACCGCCTGACTATCCAAGCATTGAGTTTATGAATGAGTTTGCCTCTGATGCCCCGTTTGAAGTATCCTTTCCAGCCTACGATATACCGATTAAGTTCTGCAATGACTCGCTTCAGACTGCACCCGCGGTTGAACCGCGTGATTTGCCTTATCTTGTCCTCAAAACTCCTTATTGCTTTCTGGTGAATGACAATCAGGGTTTTGCCGAATATTTTACTGATTCGGAACCCTAAAAACTTTGTCTCCCATGGTCGGGTGACTCCGCTTTTATGTTCATTCACTTTGAGCTTTAGTTTTTCGGTTATGTATCGGCTGACGGATTGCAGCACTCGGTCACCAGCTTTTTGGCTGCGGACAAGGATGACCAGATCGTCAGCGTACCGCACGAAGCGGTGTCCCCGTTTTTCCAGCTCTTTATCCAACTCATCCAGCACAATGTTGGATAACAGCGGGGAGAGTGGACCGCCTTGCGGGGTGCCCTCGTTGCTGTATTCAACAATGTCGTTTATCTGTGTTCCGCTGTTAAGAAAGGCACGTATCAGCTTAAGAACCCGTTTATCCTCCACTCGCTGTGCGAGCCTGCTCATGAGCCGGTCGTGATTCACACGATCGAAGAATTTTGAAAGGTCTATATTTACTACGTACGTGTAGCCCTCCTCAACGTATTTGCGAAACTGCTCCACTGCCTGCGCCTGAGACCGCCCCGGACGGTACCCGAAGGATGAATCCGAGAAGGTATGATCCCATATTGCTTGCAGTATTTGCGTTGCCGCCTGTTGCACGAATCTGTCCAGAACTGTAGGTATGCCCAACAGGCGCACCCCCGAGCCATCCGCCTTCGGAATTTCTTTCCGGCGCACAGGGTAGGGTTTATACGTTCCGTTGAGCATGGCACCTTTTACGTAATCTCCGCATCGGCACAGAAACCCCTTAAGAGCCGCGGTTTTCATTCCGTCAACTCCTGGAGCTCCTCCATTCTTTAACACTCATTTAACGGCTCTTTCGAGGCCGCTCACCGTTCGGCCTTAAGCGGTTCCGCCTGAGCGGAATCTTTCCAACTGACTTCTCGCCTAATATGCCTTCTGCTGACTCCCATTCGCCGATAAAGACCGTTGCCGATCCTTCTCCACTATATCGGTTTCCTTTCTTTGTGTTTTCGTCTGATGGACGAACTCATAAACAGAGGAAATCAATCTGTTCATGCCGAGATATTTTGTTTGGCCGGTTCTCTCTCACTTTCCGGCATCTTATACAGTGGAGGCTATGGGCCTCCCGGGGTACTCCCGTGTTGCTTTATATGAGTAATCGTCGGATCTGTTATCAAGTCGGGGTTGGACTAACTGCTTGATTCACACCAAAATTTCGTCTACCATAACCAAAGTCACAGTTGACATGAGTTTTAAATCTGGTATGCTCTCGCAGCGCACCAACAAGCAACCGGGCACGCCCGGCACACAACAATGCAAATGCACCTGATCAAAAAAGCGCGCTTTTTTGACCGGTGATTTCAACGTTGTGTCCAAAACAGACCACTTGCAGGCGTATCTCATTTGTGCTACATTTTCACTGGATTGAGGAGATGTTATAATGAAAAAAAGTGCCATGGTTAGAGCAAGACTGGAACCTGATTTGAAAACCAAAGCTGAACATGTGTTCCATCGCCTAGGATTGAATGCCACACAAGCTATCACGATGTTCTATAAGCAAGTCGAACTTAGGGACGGTTTGCCTTTTGATGTAGTCGTTCCTACAACGACCACAAAACGCACATTCGAAGCATCAGACGCTGGTCGTGACCTAGTCGTCTGCGAAGATGCTGAAGACATGTTCCAAAAACTTGGTATTTGATGTATACACCGATTTACACCAAGCAGTTTGAGAAAGATCTCAGGCTTTGCCAGCGACGCGGCAAGAATCTGGAAAAATTCAAAATCATCGCTCGGTCATTGCTGGCAGGAGAATCACTCGATCCCATTCACCGAGATCATAAACTCACTGGCAACTACATTGGACGGCGAGACTGTCATATTGAGTCAGATTGGTTATTAATCTACAGAATCGATGACAACACACTCTTTTTTGAACGAATGGGTACGCACTCCGATCTATTCAAGAAATGACACACAACAATAAAGATAGAGTTTATCGGCGAATCGCCGAAACCTCATCTAATAGTTGAGATAATAAAAACATTTCGATTGATAAAAGAACCAAAATAATGAGAGAATCATCTTATGCGTATATATCTTGACAATTGTTGTTTCAATCGCCCCTATGATGACCAGTCACATCTCAGAATACGACTAGAGACAGAAGCCAAATTATGGATTCAAAGTGATATTCGCAACGGATCACATGATTTGGTCTGGTCTTACATCCTTGACTACGAAAACGAAAAGAATCCTTTTAACGAAAGAGCAGGGATGATTTGCAAATGGAAAAAATATGCCGTAGATGACATATCAGAATCAACAGAGTTGTTGAGTCTGGCTAAGCTGTTTTTAAAGTGTGGGTTCAAGAAGTATGACTCTTTGCATATTGCATGTGCTCTGACAGGGAATGCAAAATATTTTATTACTACTGATGATGGAGTTTTGCGAAAGTCAAGTCTGATTGAAAAAATGCAAGTAATGGACCCGATAGATTTTATAAAGGAAGTATTATTATGATTACAGATACTGAAATAAAGGTCACAGGATTTCAAATCCTAGCCAAGAAAATGGGGAATGTTGACGCCGAACGCTTTATTGCACTAATACAACGAGAACCATTTGATTATACAAAATGGCATCAAAACATAGATGACGATTTAACGATTGAAGAACTCAGCTTTAAGGCTATGAAATTAAGAAAATCTCAACAAAAAGTTCCAGTTGACTCGTAAACTCGCAACTGAACTAAACGTTCGGCATGAGACGAAAGATAATGTACTCCATCCTCGATATCGACCTCGACTACTTCAATCTGATGTGTGACTCCGGAAACCAGCTTCGTCGTCTTCTCGGCTGGGCGGGTTGTCCGGTCAGCACGGTTGTCGAACGGCATAATCACGCATTCGTCCGGTGGAGGAAGAGGTGGCGAGCCGACAACGTCGCGCCTACACACATTCTGCATGTTGACGAACATCACGACATGATGGACCAGCGACGGCAGACCAACATCGGTAACTTCATGTTCCATGCCATGCGCACGTGGCCTGAGTGCCGAGTCCATTGGCTGGTGCAGCAGGCAATCGACTCGCCTGCCATATGGATAGAGGACGATGTGTGGGACGAACTCTGTCACCGATTCACATACGGTGCTCGTCGGCCTGCCAAATGGCCGAAACCCCAGCTTGTGTCCGTCTGCACGAGTCAGGAATTCGTTGCCCCGGATTTGGCCCGAGAACTGATGGAAGTGGTTAAGGAATTCAGACTGGATGAGCGCGGCAGGAAAACGCCGAACAAGACGCAGAGAGCTACAAAATGACCCGCGCGAACGCGGGTAATTTTGAGTCTCATGCGCGACGTTCTCTCAATAAGTGAGATTGTTTTTTGGCAAAGTAATGATAGTATTATGGCCAGATGGAGAAAAACTATGATTACAATAGACTCATTACAACCGCAATATCTAAAAACAAAAGATGGCAAATCATCTTTTGTAGTATTACCTATTGGCGAAGTTGAGTCACTCATCGAAGATTATAATGACCTGACAATAATTAATCAAAGACGAGAAGAACCCAAAATTTCATTGGCTGAACTAAAAGCAAGACTGAGCCATGCTTGAATATGCTATAGAGATAGCGAGATCGGTCGAAAGTGATCTAAGAAAGATTCCTGTAGATAAGCATGAAGCATTCTTTATAGAAATAGAAAACTTAACAACCAATCCTTTCCCTGAATCAAGGTATAAAAAGCTTAAAGGAACAAAGCACTCATATAGATTGAGAGTTGGAAATTACAGAATCTTATACGAGGTTGATTCCTCAGAGAGGCTGATAACAATATATCGGATAAGGCACAGAAAAGATTCATATACAAACCTGTAGAGAACAATAAATAGCTTTCAATGTGCCGTAGCGCACATAGAAAGCATGTGTTGGACTAAGCTGCTGTTGGATTCTGGGGTCTATGTGTTTTCCACTGACAGGCGGAGACTTTGCGGCATATGAGAAGACGTTGAAACTGTTTTCAGAGAGTGATATGTGCGGAACCACATACGCTCAGATGTCGTCCTGAACACTGCAGGTCCCGTCCTGTGGCGGAGGCAGGCCACTTTTTTCTGAATAAGAACACAGAGGTATTGCGCCGTGTGCGATCTGTTGCAAACGGATAGAGGTTGTTCTCGGGTTATAAGCGTCGTTCTGTTCATGAGGCGGCCCTCGCGGGGCGGCGATCAGATATTGCAGCCGCTCACGCTGCGTGCAGCGCTTTTCAAAAGTCATAACCGCCTCGCACTTGGGACAGGTGACAGTAGGTGGCTGTTCGATCTCCGGCTGTTTCGGCTGATCAACGCCCAGAGCGTATGACATAGCCGCCAGAAGAAGTTTTACTGAGCCGCGTTTAGAACTGCGGATGATATCCGTCCTGCCGGGTCCAGGTGTGGAGCACGGCAGTTACGTCTGGCACCCCGCCGACTCATTTGGGGTTGGCGCACAGATCCAGCAGTGTTGACAAAGCTAAACGCATCAGCAGATCAAGCAGTTCACGCGGATGCGAGCGGATATGCCGCCGCGTCCGACAAACGGGGAAAGCCACACCGGATTACGCTGCAAGCGCCAGCACTCGGCCAGCCGGGGCATCATAGCTGGAGGGATCGGCACAAGACGGTCTTTGGACCTTTTGCCCCGCACACGCAGTCCCGAACCGTAGCTCGAGGCTATTCGAAAAGGTTCCCGAACTGCCATCGGACAGATATTTAGGGGGTCAGGTTGTTTGCAATTCGATCAAAAGTCAACGATTATGCTTGACTAAAAGTGTCGCAACATGCTATATTAAAGCCACTTACACGAAACAAGGAGGTAGTAATGACAGCATGTGCGACAAGGAATACTATAGAAGAAAACTTTAACGTCTGCAACCTGATTATTCCAGATGGAAGTTACGCGTTTTACCCTTTTCCGATAAATCTGTGTGGGTTAGCCGGTATTTGCCAGCAAAACACGCGAAACATGAGAAGATGATGCGCTCGGTCTATTTTGAACTACGTAGCGCATTCTCTGTATCCCTCAGTGTCTTAGTGGCAAAAATTGGTTTTCTGCCTATGCGTAGCAAACAGACAGGCGGCTATGCTGCGTTGCGAATACCGTGCCCAAGATAGGCGGACGTGTTTGAAAAAAGTTTAGGCTAAAATTGAACGTATCGGTTCAGTATTCTTGTTAGTATTTAAATAATGTTTTGTTGTATGTATATTGACTACAAGGATCGTGTATTAGTGAAAAGAATTTTTTTAAATTTATCGGCATACTGCTTGTCTTCGCTCTTCAAGCCAACGCTGACTGGAGGTGTCGCTGGAGCAGCCAGATTAGCAAAGATAAAATGGCTGGACCGCTCTTGTCACCATACCCTTCGTGGAACTGGGCTGCTCTGCACCCGAGAACGCGCTCTGGGACTTTGCGTCCGCAAGAAGAAGCCCGCACACAGAAGAAGTGCTTTCCTGGACATCCCCTGGACATTTTGGAAAATTTAAGCACCAGTGAGAGCTGATTACGGGGGAGAATCCGAGTTACTTTAATAATCCGGAGTACTACGCGACCCGCCCGGTGGAGAAAGTTTCGCACAATGCCATCCGGGGGGCGAAGAATAGCGTTCCGGCGATCGACTGGCCGGGGACGGGCACCTTGGTTTTGCCTTTTAGTTTCATGGATCTGCTGCGCACAAAAACAGGGCTGATGGACTTCGATTTGCCGACGGAAGCGCAGTGGGAGTACCTGTGCCGGGCAGGAACAACGACTTACTACAACGATGGATCGGGGACAGTTGTTGAAGCACAGGTCTATGCTTTGGGGCAGTACACGAATAACGGCGGCATGTTATGGGAAAATGAGAAATGGACTACTCCAGCGTCTGGCTGTGGACCGACAAACGCCACGGCGGCAGTGGGCTCCTATCTGCCGAATGCTTGGGGGTTATATGACACGCATGGTAACGTGATAGAGTGGTGTTTGGACTGGTATGCAAGTTCGTTGGCAGGCGGAGAAGATCCCAAAGGGCCAGAGTCGGGTTCTAAACGCATTTGGCGGGGCGGATGCTGGGCTGAGGGCTGGGGGCTTTCTCGTTCGGGAGCTCGTTTGAGCGATCCGCCGGAGCGCAACCTGAACCGCTTCGGTTTACGTCTTGTGAGGAGTGCCATAGCGCAGTAGTGCTGCCCTGCTCTCCCAGCGGCGGCATGGCTTTTACTGTGATGTTTGAGAAAAGGTCAGGCACTAAGTCAAACGCGAAAATCTGACGATTAGATATACTAATAGTTGGGCCAGAATTGTTGCTTTGGTTTTTCTGGATCGGACGGTATTGGAGGTGGGTGATTACGCCGAGGTTACGGCTGCAACCACCGTTCCTCCTTTTAAAAATCGTTTGCTGCTGGATGTGTTTGTGCAGAACACGCGCCAGAGCGGCCGCGGGACAGGGTCCCGGATTCTTAAGCTCTGGGCAAATCAGGTTCAGGTCTGGGGCGAGGATATTGTATTGGGCAGGACAGGGAGATCATGGGTGACGGTTGACATCACAAAGGCTGTTCAGCCAGGAAAAGAGCTGCGGCTGAGGTTCCGGGTGGAAGACCGGCAGCTGGTGGGTAATCTGACGGTCGTTTTTGTGGGACCTTTTTAGTTGCGCGGCGAATAACCGCCTGGAACAATATCAATAAAGGAGAGTAACCGTTCACGGGGTATGGAAATAGGATTTTAGAGTGTAATCAGCCTGGCATCCCAGTAGTTGGGAGCTAGGCGAATTAGCTCAAGGCGGGTAAAAAGAAAGGAGCGGGCTCGCTACGGAAGTAGGCGTGGGCTGCCGTAAGAATGAACTCTTATGCGGAGCGTCCTTGCAGGGCGCAAGTGCCGACAACCGTCCAGAGACGTTCGCAGGTTCCGCGACCTTTATCGCTGCGCGTACCCTGTGTGATGAGGCGATCAATCACCACGAAACGAACCGCTTGTTCGGCTAAATTATTGGTCGGTCCGATGCCGGGTGTTGTGATGAATTCAAAATAGGCCTTGCCGTTATCACGGAAGCGCTTGGCCATGTTGAAGGCTTCGTTTTTCTGCTCTTTGCCTTTATCATCCAAACTGGACGGCACATTGTCAAGTGCCGCTTTGATAATTGTCTGGCGGGCTTGTTCCATCGCCTGCTCGACGGCCTCGGCACTAAGGTTGTCCCTGCCATGAATGATATGGAACATCCCTTTGACTGCTTTAAGCAGCGTCTGGCCGTAGGCTTTTGTTTCGGCATCCGGCAGTCCGGTCAGATATTTGATGTTGCGGATCAGATGTGCGATACAGAACTGTACGGTGATGTTGCAGTCCCTTATGTATTTGAGATAGGCGGAAAAGTAATCGCAGCCGAGTGCGCCGTTGAAGTCCGCTCCGAGCACTTCTAGCAGCACTTTAGAGCCGCGGGATTTGTTGAATTTAAACAACACAAAGAGGTCGGCGCGGAACACCCATGTCCAAAATTTTCCGGCATTTTCCTTGTGGCCGGTTTCATTGATGTTGAGTGCAGGCACTGGCGGCGGGACGCGGTTGCGATTCTTATTTGGCTCCGAAGGTCCGCCGCGACGCGGCGGTAGCTGGATAAGACCGGCACGTTCCAGTTTGAGCAGCAGGGTTCGCGCCGCCATATTTTTGTGGTGCCCTTGCGCGTTGCGCCAGTCCCAGCGTTCGCAGAGTTCGACGCTTAGCCGTGTTCGGGCCCACTTTGGATTTTCATCCAGCAATCCGTGGATCAAGGCGATGTCTTCGGATCTCAACTCCCGTCCCTGCATGGCTAAAATATCTGACATAGGACGCAATATACATTATCGCTGAGCAGAATGAAAACAGAGTTTTTTTTGCTGGCTTTGCTGCAACAACAATGATATGGTTCAGATACTATTGGGATAGTTTATACCCCGTGAACGGTTACGTGGAACCTTGATGCTGGAGGGAAATCAGCTATTTTTTACTTTGGCCTGCATAGATCTTCGATAGCGAGGCCGGATATGGGAGAACTGTTAATATGAAAATTTTGAAGATTGCGCTGCTGGCCCTGTTTTTCGCTGAATCCGTATGCACTGCGGATATTTTATATTATCGCCACGAAAAGATTCCGTCTTTTGAGACGATACGGGAGCGGGTCATCAAGCAGCCGCTTTTTTATCCAGAGATCCAGAATAGTCGTTTGGTGGAGAATTATCTTCATTATTTTATCGATCGTCCGCTCTTCCATGACAGTCGGCTTCGTGAGAATGAAAGCTTCCGCAACAGTTTTTTGCGTAATGTCGAAATTCTCAAGGAGTATGAGATTAATGGCTTTGTTACCCTTTCCAACGCCGGAGGTCTCAAACGTATGTATAAAAGTCATTTACAGGTATTAGATGAAGAAAAACCATACCCCGGTTTCAGCTATATGTGTGGTGCAGCTTACGCTTCAAAACCAGACAAGAAATGGGATGAGCGATACCTGGAAAATTATGTAACGACTCTGAATTCGCCCCATACGTTAAGGATTGACGGAAAAATTCCCGTGTGGGCCTATCACTCTCAGTTTTTAAAGCCGCTGCAAATTAAAGAATTTAAGGAAATGTTAAAGGAGAAAACTTCAGTCGAACCGATCCTGTTTGCACAGGCGCACGACCTGAAATTCCAACAACTCTACCTTGAAAACGGCAAACTGACGCAGGCGCAGATGGATGAGCTGCGTAAAATATTTGAGGATTTGCTGGATGAATGCGGCGGTCTGTTGGTTCATCCGACTGTAGGCGGGTGCGCTGGAGGAGATTATACCTCCAGGGCGACATCCGCTTACTACCGGAACTGTACGCTTCCTATGTTGTTGGAGCTGCTGAAACAACCACGATACAAAGAAAAGCTGGTCGGCGCATATGTGAGCAAGGGATATGTTAATCATCGCACCGGCAATATCAGCGGAGAATACGGCACCAGCACCTTCCGGCTGGCTATGGATGAACTGATGTTGCTGAACCCCGATATCGTGGTGTTCTTTGAATGGAACGAGCCCAATGAGAATACCTATTTTCAGCCGAGTGTCAACGACGGAAAAACCATGCAGCGCTTAATCAAATTTTATGCGCGGCGAATGCGTGGACAACCGGCTACACCAAACAAAGGGGATGATCTGTCAGTTCCTAATCTGGTGTTCAGTTCGCGGCAGGTGCTTCGCCTGGGTGATATGCTGCGCTATGAATTATTGAACATTCCGGACTCTGATACAAATCCTGAATATCGAGTTCAATTGGTGATTCGTGACTATGATGGAAAGATACTTAATGCATTTCCGGAAGAGACATTCAAAATCTCCGAGATGAAAGCGGTCAGCTTTGAAATCCCCTCTGAGCAATTTGCTGAGCACACTTTGGTTTTACCCGAACTTCGCGTCGTTAACTCTGCGGGAAAAGAACGGATCTTTGAGATGCAATATAACCGCATTCACCCGAGTGTCTGCTGGAATTACAAGGTAATCATGCAGCCGTTGCGTGATATGCTGTCACTGAAGACGAAGTTTAATGTTGAGAAAACACAGGTGGCCGGTTCTTACAAAATAACTGCTCAGGCTGAATCTCCTGAACCCCTGATGCAGTTTGAGCTGCTCGACAATGAAAGTGAAGTTTTTGCAGTTGACCACGAAAAAAAATATGACCCGGAGAATAATATTATTGTTCAAGGGTCTTTTACCGGTTATAGCGTTTCCACTCCGAAAATGGTTTTTGAGGTTCTCAATGCTCCGGGATGGCAGTGGTTTGGCGGGTCTTATCGTGACAAAGTGGACCCGCCTGAGGTGCAGGTTGTTGAAAACAAAGTGATCGTTCCGAGATATTTGATTCATTACTATTATCCATTTCCTTTTACTGTTACGATTCCGAAAGCAACGGCAGCGGATGCTGTACTGGAAATTGATATTGCCGGATTAGGAAAGCACTCTTTCACAGTTGCCGAATTGAAAAAGCTGGGAAAAATGGCTAGGACTTTTGAGGGCGACAGCCGGCTGGACTTGAGCGTTGCCAAAAACCTGGTGGATATTCCCGTGCCGCTGCTACAAAAGAATACGGAATTCGCCATTCTGGCGGAGACGGAAAGTCGTTTCCCACTCTATCAACTACGCGGTATCAGCAGTTCCGGTAAGATTTACAGGAGCCGTCCGGTTATGCCGCTTCGTCCAGGTGCCGCAACCGTTCGTCACAATGTCTTCTCTGCAGCAAAACAGCAGGCTGTGACAGTTAATGTAGCGAAGAACCTTATCCCCGAGTTGAATTATTTGTTTGATGATGCACGCGGTGCGATGCTAAAAAACAGTTGGGAGCCTTTTTTTGATGCACAGCTGGGCGGCGGCTTTATCTATATGGAACCATTCTTTCCGTCTCGTCCCCGATTAGCGGAAATTACCGATCGAAAATTGTTAAATCCGGCCTGGCAGGAGGCCGATAGTGTTAAGGTCCTGAATTTTGACGGAGTGGCTAATTACATTAATTTGCCCCGTGAGGCGTTGCCTTTAAGTAGTTTTACCCTTGAATTTGAGATCAAGCCGGAAGGGAATCACGGCCAGGTATTGTTCCGCCATTTCAGCTATCAAAGTGGCTCTTTGAGCCTTTTTCGACGCCAGGGGAAGCTGGATGCTACCTTTACTTATCGCGTAGAAGGGCTTCATCAACCCAGCAAAAGTGTGAAGTTTGAGTCAGATCTGGATTTGCCGGCAGAAAAATGGTCCAAAGTTACGGTCAGTTACAATCTGAATGAACTGCAGTTTGTTGTGAATGAAGCCGTCCGCAAATATCCGTTTAGTGAGCGGGGCTCGTTTTTTAAATCTTCTGTGTTTGGTGGACACACATTATATTTCGGAAAAGACATGAGCTTTTTCAAGGGGCAGTTAAGAAGCCTGCGAATTCGCCATTCGGCGGAACCATGAAGATAAGATTGTTGCGCAGCCATTTAATAGAAGCCGCTGACATCACTCGCATCGATCAGCATGGTTGACCCATCGGGACACATTATAAATGTCGCCGAGCCACGTCACGCACAGATGTGATGAATGTCGAGTATCCCCTCCTGCCACTTAGGAAGCTCAATAGGTTGTGACAGACCTGCCACCCGTCGGGAACCTTTTTTCGATGCTCAGATTCTTTATTGAACGAGCAAAGTCGTACCTTTCAGCGGCACAGGGGTACAAGGGTTAAAGTACCCAAGCTGACTGGGTGTGAGTTCTACGTTTGAAAGTCTGAAATCATTAAAGCGTCCCTTAATATTATGCGCAATGTGACAAGCGGTCAGATTGATCGGCATGGGCCTGCTTGAAATTCCACTCTCTATAAAAGTGTATATTAGTTCGCCGTTGACATAGATTCGTACACGGTTACTGGCCTTGACGTATGCGATGTGCGTCCAACTGTTCAGGGATAATGTAAACTCCGTTGTAAAAGTGCGCGTACCACCCGGTTGGGAGAGTGCATTGAACTGGCCTTGCACAACGCCTTCGGCGGTATATTTTAGCGCAAAAACACTTGTCCCTTCTGCAGTACCAGCACTCCCCATATACCAGATTGTTCCCCCAACAGGGGCCCCGGCGGTAGGTTCGGCAAATCCTTCGAGGTTGATCCATCCCTCCATGGTGAATAGGCCCGTATCGGCCAGGTTAATGTTTTCCTTGCTGGACACATATCCGATCGTGCTGGCGTTATAGTATGTCCGTGCGCTCCTGTCTTTTCCGAATAGTTCCGGATAGACGGGATTCGTGACCGTGCCGCTAATCGACGGGTGCTCCGTAGCAAACGGGTAGTTGGTTCTGACGCCAGCCGCGCGGTTGAACTTAACCGTATGATCGTTGCCGCTTTGGTCGAGATAGCTTTTAGATGTTTCCTGCTCGTCGAAGTTGTACGTAATGAAGACATCGCCTTTCGACAACTTGAAAGGCTCAGCCGAATGGCGAATTCGCAGGCTTCTTAACTGCCCCTTGAAAAAACGCATGTCCTGATCAAGCCATTGTGTATGTCCGCCGAACACGGAGGGCTTAAAGAACGAACCGCGTTCCGTGAACGGATATGTTTTTTATAGTGTGATATCACGCTTGGAACCTATTCGCCATTTTTACGAAAAGAATCGAGTATTTCATAGTTTTTCATGGTTACTGAACGTTCATTTGCAGAGCTTAATGTTTGGCAAAGGATATTTGCTGAGCATTGGAATGCTTTCACTGGCTATTACATAGATAAGCAGG
>Ga0265294_10007330_pt1 | contig 13103 bp, 7 predicted proteins | sample MunlanPumphouse3_FD_192504 | JGI IMG/M metagenome (GOLD analysis project Ga0265294, IMG submission 192504) | Groundwater microbial communities from a municipal landfill in Southern Ontario, Canada - Pumphouse #3 | ecosystem: Environmental > Aquatic > Deep subsurface > Groundwater | place... | reverse complement strand
GACCGGCTACATTGCGCACGATCGACTGACCGATGGCACTGTTCAGCAATTCTGATAAATCCATAAAGCAAATTGTTGATGATATTTACCCAAATGTATGTAATAAAGTGTATGATTGCATGGTTGTCCCTCAAAAGATGAGGTGTGAGGAATAACACCCCATCGCGAAATCGGGTTGCTTATAATTAGGCCGATTGAATTGGTTGTTCCCACCAAAAAAAAAACTAATTTTGCCAGACAACAATTTAGAAACAGTATAACAGATGAAACAATATCTCGATATCTTGCAGCGTGTGCTCGATGAGGGTGTGGAAAAAGAGGACCGCACCGGCACGGGTACCATCAGCATATTCGGTCACCAGAGCCGCTTCCGGATGAGTGACGGTTTTCCGGTGCTGACCACCAAGAAACTCCACCTGAAATCGATTATCTATGAATTGCTCTGGTTCCTGAAAGGCGACACCAATATCAAATACCTGAACGAACACGGCGTGCGTATCTGGAACGAGTGGGCCGGTGAAGATGGTGACCTGGGACATATCTACGGTTACCAGTGGCGCTCCTGGCCCGATTACAACGGGGGGCATGTTGATCAGATCAGCGAGGTGGTGGAGACGCTGAAAAAAAATCCCGACTCGCGCCGCATCATCGTCAGTTCCTGGAATGTGGCCGATCTTCCCAACATGCACCTGCCACCCTGCCATGCCTTCTTCCAGTTTTATGTGGCAGAGGGAAAGCTAAGCCTGCAACTTTATCAGCGCAGCGCTGACATCTTCCTGGGAGTACCCTTCAACATCGCCTCCTACGCCCTGTTGCTCAAAATGATGGCACAGGTAACAGGACTCCAGGAGGGCGATTTCGTGCATACCTTCGGCGATGCCCATATCTACCGGAACCATCTTGATCAGGTGAAGCTGCAGCTGAGTCGTGAGCCGAAACCGCTGCCAGAAATGAAACTCAACCCAGACGTGAAAGATATTTTCGGTTTCCGGTTTGGAGATTTCGAGCTGACCGGTTATGATCCCCATCCCCATATCAAAGGAGAGGTAGCGGTATGAGAGAAAAGCAACATCCCCCACTTGCGCTGATCGCCGCCCTGGACGAGCAGAACGCCATTGGACAGAATGGTGACCTGCTCTGTTATCTGCCCAACGACCTGAAACATTTCAAGCAAATCACCTCCGGCCATACGGTCATCATGGGACGCAGGACTTACCAATCGCTGCCAAAGGGTGCACTCCCCAATCGCATCAATATTGTCATCACCTCAGATTATCCGGAGAATTACCCGGGCTGTATGGTTGTCCGCTCCCTGGAAGAGGCACTCAATCATTGCAAAGATGATGAAACGGCATTTGTGATCGGTGGCGGTATGCTCTACCAGGCCGCCCTCCCACTGGCGGAGAAACTATACATCACCCGTATCCATCACTCCTTCCCCGATACCGATACTTTTTTTCCGGAGATCAACCCCGAAGAGTGGAAGGTAACCGATGTGGAAAACCATTCTGCTGATAAGTCACATCCCTATGACTATACGTTTCTGACCAGTATCAAGAAGTCTGCCAAAAGATGAGCAAAGAGGCCTGGCAAAAATTCCTGAATGGTGACCAGTCATCCTTTTCAGAACTGTACTTCACCTATTTCAATGAACTTCTTTTCTACGGAAAAGGAATGGGGTTCGATGAGGATACATGCAAGGATGCCATCCAGGATCTCTTTTTTAAAATATATATCTCCGGTAAAAAACTAAACCACATCCGGCACATTGAATTTTATCTGCTCCAATCCCTGAAAAACAATCTCTTCGACCAGTATAACCGGGAAACAGCACTGCTCCATATCGAGCTAAAAGAGACAGAAGCAACGGACAATGAAAACATCATCGACCAATTGATACGTGAAGAAAACAGGAATAAACAGACAAATGAAATCTTGCAGCTGTTGACTACCTTACCACCCAAACAGAGAAAAATCATCCGTTACCGTTATCTGTTAAACCTGGATAACAGGGAGATTGCAGCTTTAATGCACACTTCACCCGAAGCAATTAAAAAAAGTATTTACCGTGCTCTGCGCAAAATGAAACAAAACTCCTCCCGCAAATGAGATACAAGAGCGTATCACTGTGATTGGAAAAAACCACAGAATTGTTAATTTCTATTAATCTTGTCCTCTTTTTTGTTAATCCCCCATCTTACGAGAAAAAGAGTTGGATGAAAGCTGGAAAAGAGAAAAAAGAATTTTTACGCGACGATCTCTTCATTTATTGGAGATTACATCCTTCAACACAACTTGAACGATACTGGGAAAACTATCTGCATCAACACCCGGAGCAAAGGAGTACATTTCAGGAGGCTATCCATCTGTTTGACTCGATCAGGAATACGCAGATGGACGACAAACCGGCACTGGATGAGTTGAGGCACTCCCTTGATCAGCGAATCAGGCGGCATAAGCAGAACAACATGCAACGCATTTACCTCTCCCTTTCTGCGGCGATCATGCTGCTGGCACTGGTCACTTCACTCTTCTTCATCGGTCGCAAAACCCATCAAATGGTACCTGCCACAGCATCGATCGGTCAGGTGATGCGCGATTCAATGGTACAGTTGCTTACCGGTGAACAGTCGCTGGAGATCGCCGACCGCTCCCTGTTGGACCTCTCTGAGAAAGAGAACAGTGCCCTGATTCAGGAGGTTGTCTCACAAAAAGAGGTAGCCTTGCACGCAGATCAGTCAAACCGGCTGATTGTACCCTATGGAAAGAGAAGTTCCGTCGTATTGGCTGACGGATCAACTGTCTATCTCAATTCAGGAACGGTGATGGACTTCCCTTCTGCCTTCGCAGGTCGCACCAGGGAGATCAGGGTAGAGGGTGAAATATTTCTGGAGGTGAAAAAAGAAGAAGGCAAGCCTTTTATCATACACACCCCCCACTCACAAATCACTGTTTACGGAACCACCTTCAATGTCACCTCCTATGCCGATGATAAACAGGAATCGGTAGTACTGGTCACCGGATCTGTAAAAGTGCAGAGCGGGCAGCAGGAACTATTACTCAAACCCAGTGAAAGGGCAGAAGTGGAAAACGGCATACTCTCCAGTCGGATCGTTGATGTGGATGAGTTCATCAGCTGGCGGAATGGTTACCTGAAAATGAGCAGGACACCCCTCAACGGGTTATTGACACAAGTTGGACGCTATTACAACGTGGCATTCCAATATCCGCAGGAGTTACACCTGGAGCAGAGAAGCTGTTCAGGAAGACTCTTTCTGTCTGACAACCTTGAAGATGTATTGCAATCATTTTCCAGGCTCACCAAGCTGACATACGAAAAGAAGGGGAATACCATCCTTATCAAACCATAAGTACCCGTTCAACCAGGAAAAACGAACTATTAAAACGAATGCCTATGAGAAAAACCGAAAAGTAAAAAAAACCGGATAATGCGGCAACATTATCCGGCAAGAATGAATTTTGCGTTGTAACGGAGAAGAGAACCAACACAGATTGGTTCAACACCAGGCAACGGAAAATTTCATGAAGCGAATCCTAATTGTATTGGCAACAAATTAAAATTCAAAGACAAAGGTATGCAAGAAAAGTATAACTCTACCCAACTAATCCCGAAAAAAACCAATAAGTTTATAAAAATCATGAAAATTCACTTTTTCATAACTTTACTTTGTGTTTTTTCAGTGAACGCGGAGAACAGCTATTCTCAGGCAAAAAGTGTAACGGTTGAATTGAATCAAATCACCCTCAAAGAGGCTCTTCAACAGATAGAGAAAAACAGTGATTACCTGGTGCTCATCATGGATGATACCGAAAGCTCACTCTCATCAAAGGTAAGCCTCTCAATCAGAAACAAGTCGATATCAGAGGTTCTGGACATGCTGCTGAAGAAAACGGACCTGACCTATGCGATTGTAAACAGACAAATCACCATTTCCCGAAAAGAGCAGACTGAAAAGATCCAGCCGGTGACGAACGCATCTCCTGAAAATGTGGTACAGCAAACAAAAAGAAACATATCCGGCAGGGTGGTCGATGCAAGCGGTGTAGCAGTAATCGGTGCCAACATTATTGAGATGGGGGTCCCCACGAACGGTACCATTACCGACAGCAGTGGCAGCTTCACCTTACAGGTGGAGGAGGATGCAACCATACAGGTTTCTTTTATCGGTTACCTGAGACAAACCATCCCTACCCGGGGCAGAAACAGCTTTATTATTACCCTGGAAGAAGATACCCAGTCCCTGGGAGAGTTGGTGGTGATTGGATACGGCACGCAGATAAAAGCCAACCTGACCGGAGCTGTATCCACTGTCGATGTCAGCAAAACACTGGAAGCACGTCCCTATTCTGATATTTCCAAAGCTTTGCAGGGTGCGGTACCAGGATTATCCGTCATCAGCAGCAGTGGTAAACTGGGGGCACAACCCTCGGTGACCATACGTGGTTTGGGAACATTAAGCAATGATGCGACGAGTAAACCCTTGATTGTTGTGGACGGGGTACCGATGGATGATCTTTCTCTGCTTAATACACAAGATATTGAGAATATCTCTGTTTTGAAAGATGCTGCATCAACCTCAATCTACGGAACCAGGGCCGCTTTCGGGGTCATTCTGATTACGACTAAATCGGCTCAGAAAGTAGATCGTGTCTCGGTCAACTATACCAACAATTTTGCCTGGGATACCCCCACTATCCTGCCCGATTACCCGGATGTGCCCAGTCAGCTGGAAGCATTGATCACAGCCAACGAACGTGCAGGACTCGCAAACGAATTGTTTGGCATGTACCTGGATCAAATGTTACCCTATGCGGAAAAATGGAAAGAGCAACACAACGGCAAAAAAGCAGGTTACCGTGACATGATTTTAGGCAGTAGGGACGCACTTGAGGACACAAGCAAACCCCTGGGAGACTTCATCTTGGACAACAATGGAGTAGGAATGTACTTCGCCGACTGGGACGTGGTGAACATCATGTTTCGCAAGTGGAAACCCTCTCAAAGCCACAATCTCTCGGTACAAGGAAGCAGTGGAAAAACATCCTATTATATGTCTGTGGGGCATAACCACGATGAGGGGGTGATGCAGTTTTATCCTGAGAAAATGGACAAATGGACAGCCATGCTCAATGTAACCAACGAGGTGAGAGAGTGGCTACAGGTAGGTGGCCGCTTCAACTACAGCAACAAGGATTTTCAGGGTCCTGCAACCAGAAGGACAACCTATCAGTATATGTGGCGATGGGGTAGCTTCTTTGGACCTTACGGGACCTATCAGGGAACAGAATTCCGGAATGACATTGCTTACCGGAAACAGGCAGGAGACTGGAGAGACAACAACAGTTTTGTGCGGATGGGTGCTTTCGCAAAGGCAATGCTTTCTGAAGGGCTATCGCTCAACGCAGACTATACGCATAATGTGGAGAACTATACCTACAAAGCGGCCTATATCCCCCTAGCGGGCTGGAACTCCTGGGGAGGTGCAATTACCGAACCGGTGAATTACATCAGCAGTTCCTGGATTGAACAGGAATCGAGTCAAAGCAGATCGTTTGCCCTCAATCTTTATGGTAATTATGAAATGGATTTGATGGATCATCACCATCTCAATATCATGTTGGGTGCGAACGCTGAAAACGGAACCTATTTCAGTCACTATTCGGAGAGAGATGACCTGCTTGATTACAACCTGCCGGAGTTTGACCTCGCTACCGGAGCACAATACGTGGATGGCTCCCATTCACACTGGGCTACTGCCGGTTATTTTGGACGGATCAATTATGACTACGATGGAAAGTGGCTGTTGGAACTGAACGGGCGCTATGATGGCTCATCACGTTTTCCGGCTAACGACCGGTGGGCATTTTTCCCCTCCGCATCGGCAGGATACAGGATCAGTGAAGAGTCCTTCTTCGACCCGCTGCGCAATCTCATCAGTAGTGCAAAGATACGTACCTCGTATGGCGAGATAGGCAATCAGGCTGTAGGCAGCAACATGTATCTCTCAACGTTGGCCAAACGGGCCAACGGAAACACCTACTGGCTAGCCGACGACGGAACAAAAGTGGTAGCCTATGACTTACCCAAACTGGTTTCTTCAACCCTCAAATGGGAACGCATCCAGACATTGGATGTAGGTGTCGACCTGGGTCTTATCAACAACGATCTCAACCTCACAATCGACTGGTACCAGCGAACCACAAAAGATATGCTGGCACCCGGACAGACCATGCCCCAGGTACTGGGAGCCTCAGCCCCTTATGTCAATGCAGGTACCTTGCGGACAAGAGGCTGGGAGTTACATGCAGACTGGCGGCATCGATTCAATGAATGGACACTATACGCAAATGTCAATATTGGTGACTTTGTGACCGATGTGGTGAAATGGGAGAATGAAGCCAGATTGCTCAACCAAAATTACAGTGGGAAAAGATATGGTGATATCTGGGGATTTGAAACAGATCGTTTTTTTACCGAAGATGATTTTAATGTGGACGGAAGTTACAAGACAGGTATTGCTTCCCAAGAAGACCTTGAACAGGGTACCTTCGTATTTGGACCCGGAGACATCAAATTCAAAGACCTGGATGGTGATGGAATCATTGGGGGTGGTAAAGGTACAGCCGATGATCATGGTGATTTGACAGTGATTGGAAATTTCACCCCTCGTTACCAGTATGGCTTTCGCATTGGAGGTGAGTGGAATAAATTTGATCTTGACCTCTTCTTCCAGGGTGTAGGGAAACGCGCCGTATGGACACAGAGTGCGTTTGTGATGCCATTGATGCGCGGCGCAGATGCCATTTATGCCAATCAGACCAGCTACTGGACCGAGGAGGATCCCAATCCCAATGCTGATTTCCCGAGACTTTTTCCCGGAAATGCGGGGAGAGGAACAATATCGGTACTGGAATTGGGAAATCACAACTTCTACCCCCAGTCCAAATACATTGTGAATATGGCCTATCTGCGATTCAAAAACCTGACAATGGGCTATACATTACCAGTAGCACTTGCTTCAAAAATCCATATGCAAAAGGCAAGGGTTTACTTCAGTGCCAACAATCTGATGGAGCTGATCAACCGAAGCAATGCGCCAGTCGATCCTGAAGTGAACGACAAAGAAGAAGGAGTCAGCCTGGGAAATGCCACTTGGGGAAGAATTGATCCAATGTCCAGGACTATATCCGTTGGTCTACAGCTGACATTCTAAATTTTCAAATCGCATAAATGTTAGTAACATGAAGAAAATTCAATTAATCCATATGGTCCTCTCTATCCTGCTTTCCACAGCATGCAACGATTTTTTGGACAAAGGACCGCTCGATACATTTACCAATGACAATTTCTGGACCAGTGAAAACAACGTGAAAGGCTACGCCAATACATTTTACCAGGATTTTACCGGTTACGGCAATGCGGGAGGATCGGGGTTGTTCTATTTCAGAACCCTCTCCGATGACCAGGCAGGGAATAGTTTCGCCGACTGGACCTACCAAAACGTTCCGGCCAGCAGTAGCAGTTGGAGCAATGGCTGGATAGAAATCCGCAGAGCACATATCCTCCTGGACAATATGGAAAAGGTGAACATGAGTGATGAGGCAAAAAGTCACTGGAAAGGGGTTGGACGACTGATGCGAGCATGGCACTACTATCAGTTGGTGCGCACCTACGGAGATGTGCCATGGATAGACAAAGCGTTGGATATCACAGATGAGGGATATCTCTATGGTGTGCGTGAGAACAGAGACGTGGTGATGGACAATGTTTTGGATGACCTCAACTATGCATGTGAGCATATGTATGACAACACCTCCAAAACCACACTCAACCGGAATGTGGCGCATGCCATGAAAGCCGAAATCTCTCTTTTTGAAGGTACCTTCCGCAAATACCGCAGGAGTGAGGAGGGTCAGTCAGCACCAGATGCAAGTGGAGCCAACAGGTTTCTGAACGAAACAAAGAGTGCTGCTGCCTGGCTGATGAACAAGAATTTTGTGTTGAACAGCTCCTATCAGGGGAACTATAACTCCACCAATCTGGCAAACAATCCTGAGATGATCTTCTATAAAGCATACAAACAGGATCTGTTGCACCACTCACTGATCGCATACATCAGCTCATCTACCCAGTTGAGCGGAATGACCAGGGATGCTTTTGAATCCTATCTCTTTAGGGACGGTAAACCCCTGGCACTTACCACTCATGACAAAACCGATGCAGCCAGAATGTATGTCGGCACAAAAATAGTGGCCGGAAAAGAGGTACCCGATACGGTTCTCTCCATTACACACCTTTTGGGCATACGTGACAAGCGATTGTCTGAAACGATTGACACGGCACTCTGCTATGTGGACAGAGGATTCACCCGTTTTGGAAGCGGAATATCAATGACCTCTTCCACCGGATATGGGGTATGCAAGTATGACAACAAAAACCTGGCAAACATGTATCGAAACCAGACGAGCCAGAATTTCACGCACGCTCCCATCTTCTGGTTGTCAGTTGTATATCTGCAATATGCAGAAGCCTGCGCGGAATTGGGGTCCATTACCCAAGCGGATCTGGATCAATCAATCAACAAGCTGAAATCAAGGGCGGGTCTGCCTCCATTGACTGTCGCTGTCGGTTTTTCAGACCCGGCCAACAATATGAACGTTTCTGATCTAATCTGGGAAATACGGCGTGAACGTCGCACGGAACTGATGTTTGATAACTGGAACCGTTACTGGGATCTGATACGCTGGCACCAGCTGGACAAACTTGACTCATCCGATTACCCCGATATCCTACTGGGAGCCAATATCGTAAACGATCCCTACAACCAGTCGGTTGACAAAGTGGGGAGTTATGTTGATGGGAGTAAAAACAAATCACGCATCTACCATTCCAAACATTACTGGTATCCGATCCCATCCGATCAAATTTCATTGAATCCGGAGTTGGGGCAGAATCCCGGTTGGGAGTGATGTCGTGTAACCAGCATGTCGTGAAAAGGGTTATCTAAATTGTGCCCCACATTCCATTCATGGATTGATTTGGACATTCAAACAGGAATCTCCATGAAACAGGAACCGGAATATTTGGATAACCCTTTTCATAAGATGGGGCTGTGACAAGTTGAATCTGAATGGAGACTCTAACAGGTTTGTTTTGCATTGAAAAAGCAAACTAATCGTTCAAAGATTGAAACGATTGGCACTTTTTTCTTACATTTGTATAAAGGTCACACAATGTAATACATGCCAATAATATTTCAACGTATCATGATATGAAGCAGCTCATGAAAGTCTTTTTTTTTATATGCATCCTGAGCCTTTCACACTCCTCTTTTTCTCAAAGCACCCAAACAGATTCATTGCATGACAAAGTAAGCCATTCATTGTCCCATCTATATCGCGCGACCATGCTCCGCCCAGGAAAAGTCAGGGTGGACAGTATTGATTTGAATCATCGTAAAAAGTCCGTAGAATTGTATACCAACCTCACCCTCTCCTATCTCCCCATGCGGGAACAAACCGTTTATCGCATCTATGACACCATTCGCGCCTATCTTCCGGAGAAACAAAAGAGGTATCGCATCAGCGTCCTTTCCGACGGGGTTGAGATCAGTCACCTGATACCCAACTATTACCGGAGCAAACAAAAGGATAAAAACCGGCTGATTGCCCACAAGGTGAAGACAGGACTGGTCACCCCCCTTTCAGACCCATCCGGTCCATTTACCAAAGGTTTACAAAACAACCATATCGCTCTGTGGCAGAGTCATGGCTGGTACTATGAACAAAAACTGGGCAGGTGGGAGTGGCAACGGGCGCGCATCTTTCAAACGGTAGAAGATCTCTACACCCAAAGCTATGTGGTTCCCTTTCTGGTACCGATGCTCGAAAATGCCGGTGCCAATGTGCTGCTGCCCCGGGAACGGGACTACAACACCACCGAGCTGATCATCGACCGGGAGGGTAGCAGCAGTGGCTCCCACTATGATGAGACCAACGGCAAGGAAGATTGGCAGGAGAGCGACTCGGCCGGATTCGCCAATTCCCAGAAATATTACCTGAATGGGGAGAACCCTTTCAGGATGGGCAAGGCTCGAATGATCAAAACCATTTCAAAGGGAGCAACCTCTGTCGCCACCTGGCAACCCGCCATACCCCGGAAAGGCGAATACGGGGTCTATGTCTCTTATCAGACGCTAAGGAACAGCAGCGACGATGCACGCTACACTGTCTATCATGCCGGTGGCAAAACAGAATTCAAGGTAAACCAGCAGATGGGGGGCGGTACCTGGATCTACCTCGGCAGCTTCACGTTCAACAAAGGGAACAGCCACAGGATTACCCTTACCAACCGGAGCCGGCATGCCGGACGAGTGGTTACCGCCGATGCCGTAAAAATCGGTGGCGGAATGGGTAACATCGCCCGCATGCCCCACCCCTCGGGCTTCGAGAGTGAAAACAGCAAGAGCTCCGACAGCCTGACAGAGAAAAAGATCCTGCACCCTACCATCAACTACAAACCAGAGACCAGCGGTTATCCCCGTTACACCGAAGGGGCACGCTACTGGATGCAATGGGCGGGGGTTCCCGACTCGGTTTACAACCGGAGCGGGGGAAAAAATGACTATACCGATGATTACGCGAGCCGCGGATACTGGGTCAATTGGCTAGCGGGAGGATCAGCGGTGCTGCCCGATGAACAGGGCCTCAACATCCCGCTCGACCTGGCTTTCGCTTTTCATACCGATGCGGGGACCTTCTGGGGTGATACCATTGTCGGTACACTGGGTATCTACATGACGCACCACAACGACGAACGGTTCGAGAACGGGCGTTCGCGGTGGGCATCCCGCGATTTGTCGGAACTGGTGATGAATGAGATCGTGAACGATATCCGCCGCGAATATGAGCCTCACTGGACGCGACGCCACCTCTGGAACCGCTCCTATGCCGAAGCACGACTCCCGAACGTGCCTACCATGCTACTGGAACTACTCTCCCACCAGAACTTCGCGGATATGCGCTACGGACTCGACCCCTCTTTCCGCTTCACCGTGAGCCGCTCCATCTACAAGGGTATGCTCCGGTTCCTGGCAACACAGTACAACCGTCCTTACGTGGTACAGCCCTTGCCGGTGAAGGCGTTCTCCACACGCTTCATCGGTGAAACGGAAGTCACACTCACCTGGCAACCAGAAACCGATCCGGCTGAACCTACTGCCCTCCCCACCGGCTATATCGTTTTCACCCGTATCAACGAGGGTGGTTTTGACAATGGAGTGAGGGTAGACAACAACAGCTATCAGACAACGATCCAAAAAGACAGCATCTATAGTTTCCGGGTAGTGGCATTGAACGAGGGCGGCAAAAGCTTCCCATCGGAGACTCTCTCGCTATGCAGGAAATCAGAGGAGAAGGGCGAAGTGCTGATTGTGAACGGCTTTACCAGGATTTCCGCGCCCCATAGCTTCACTGCCTCAGGCGACAGCGTCGCCGGTTTCGCCGGCAGCGTGGACAACGGCGTACCCTATCTCGCCGACCATCACTTCATCGGTCAACAGAACGAGTTCCGGCGCATCATCCCCTGGATGGACGATGATGCCTCTGGTTTCGGCGACAGCAATGCCGACTATGAGACAACCCGGATTGCCGGCAACACCTTCGACTATCCCTACACCCACGGAGTGGCCTTCGCCGCGGCGGGATATTCATTCGTTTCGTGTGCAGCGTCAACCGTGGAAGGGGGAACGGTACGTATGACCGATTTCGGAACAGTCGACTGGATTCTGGGCAAACAACGGGAGTGGCGCATTGCCCGCGGAGCAACCCCCTCCCGGTTCAAAACCTTTTCGAAGAGACAACAGGAAGCTGTCACCACCTTCTGCAACAACGGCGGCAACATCATCGTCAGCGGCGCCTTCGTAGGCACCGATCTGTGGGACAACCCCTACTCTACCGAAAAAGACCGCAAGTGGGCGCAAACCACCCTCAAATATAAATGGCGCAACAACAACGGTGCGGTGACCGGTCGTCTGAAGGCGGTGCCTTCTCCCTTCCCTTCCGTCGCGGGCCAGTACAACTATTGCCACGAGCTCAACAGCGAGTGCTATGTGGTGGAGCATCCCGATGCCATTGAGCCGGCCGATGAAAACACATTCACCATTTTCCGCTACAGTGAGAACAACCTGAGTGCCGGCATCCTATACAAGGGAGATCGTTACAACAGTTGTATCCTCGGCTTCCCGATTGAAGCCATCAAAGGAGAGGAGAACCGCAAAAGACTGATCAAAGGAATAATGGAAACAATAAACGAAAAGCATTAAACTGATAGCCGAAAAAACAAAATATGAAAAAAATAGACGCATTTGTCCTCTTCACAGAGCCTGAACAGGCAATAAAAACGGTGAAAGAGCTCAGACAATCGGAGCCGATAAACAAGATATGGCTGCTCACACCTGAAGGGATCACCGAAAAGATTGAAGGGTGCAAGATTATTCCCATCGACAGCCTGCAGAGTAGTGCCACCGTGAAAAAGATCGCGCAGCATGCCACCGCGGACTACACACTGATCTACCAGAAGTCAACCCTGCTGCAGCCAGGTTATTTCGCACTGGAACGGATGATCCGCATCGCAGAGGAGAGCAGTGCCGGGATGGTCTACTCCGATTACTGGGCCATCACCAACGGGGCGAAGAAGAACCACCCGGTGATCGACTACCAGGAGGGAAGCCTGCGTGATGACTTCAATTTCGGCTCGCTGCTGCTTTACCAGACAGAGGCGTTGAAGGTGGCAGCCGATAGAATGAGTGAAAATAGCTACCTTTTTGCCGGGCTCTATGACCTCCGGTTGAAGGTATCACAACAGCATCCGCTGGTACACATCAACGAGTATCTCTACACCGAGATCGAGGAGGACAGCCGGGCATCGGGAGAGAAGATCTTCGATTATGTGGATCCCAAAAACCGGGAGCGACAGATCGAGATGGAACAGGTCTGCACCGACTATCTGAAGGATGTGGGTGCCTGGCTCAAACCCACCTTCGAACCCATCGCATTCGACAAGGAGGATTTCCCCTGCGAGG
>Ga0265294_10007329_pt1 | contig 13104 bp, 6 predicted proteins | sample MunlanPumphouse3_FD_192504 | JGI IMG/M metagenome (GOLD analysis project Ga0265294, IMG submission 192504) | Groundwater microbial communities from a municipal landfill in Southern Ontario, Canada - Pumphouse #3 | ecosystem: Environmental > Aquatic > Deep subsurface > Groundwater | place... | reverse complement strand
ATGGTGGCACTTCTCCTCCTCTCCGGTGTAGCCGGGATTGCGACAGCGGCGAGCGCCGCCGACAGCACGACAGCGTCATGGGTGCTTACCCTCAGCGGCGTCGGGGAAGAGGTGATCTCTGCGGATGCGTTCCAGGAGATCAAAGCCAGAGACGGCATCACCTATACCGCGCCTGATGGTAGTGTCTACACCGGTGTTCCCCTCAAACGACTCATTGGTATGGTGGACGATGCAGACCCTACGACCTTCAATGCCACCCGCGCAGCTGAAGGATACAGTATCATCATCCGGGCGACCGATTGGCACGATCGTATATTCTCTCCGTCAGACCTGACCGATACTGGGTTCTGTGTCGCTGACTCGGTGAACGGCGGGCTCCTGCCGAAACAGGACGGGGATATCAAGATCGCACCCCTCATCCTTGTCGGTGAGGATGTACCCCCCGGCATGGGTATTGGGAACATCATGGACATCACCCTCACCGGTGCTGCGATTACGGGGGAGACGGAAGGTGCGGTGAGTGTCACGGTCATCCGGTACGATGAAGAGGGCGGAAACGTACTGAACGCCACTACCGTTGACTGCAGATGGATGAGAGACCACCTGCCCATCCATGGCGACAGCGCGACCTTCTACTCATTCCAGGGCCCGACCTTCGACACCGCCGATCTCTGGAACCCCGCAGAAGACAAAAACCTTGAAAAAGTCCGGGAAACTCCCAGGGGCACCGCCATCTCCGACCTCTGTGACCTTGTGGGCGGTATGCAGGAAGGAGACGAGCTGCGGATGACCTCGACAGATGGGTATGTCGTCGAGCTTATGTACGAAAACATCTACACACCAAAAGAGAAACAGGGTACGGCAATCCTCGCATGGGAGACCAAGAAAGAGGGATTTGTCCCTGAATACACCGGGGGTCCTGCGCTCTTCTTCCTATCCCCGGACCACGTCTTCGGCAACCAGGACATGAAGGAATGCACCGACCCAGGGTACTGGCGGTACTACTGGTGTGCGGGGACCTCGTATCCATCCGCAGCAGGACTTGCCGTCCGGAATGTCGAGAAACTGGAGATCTATCCTCATAAACAGGCGGATTGGATCCTGAATCTCTCCGGATACCTCGCCGCGTCGATCTCAAAAAAGGAGTTTGAACAAGGGCTCTCCTGCGGCGAGCGAGCACACGGCCACGCGGTGACCTATACAGATGACGACGGGCATGTCTGGAAAGGGATGCCCCTCTATATGCTGGTGGGTTGGGTAGACGATGCATGCCAGCATGACGAAAACCTCGTCGACAATAAGGCATACAATGTGACCCTTGCGAAGAATGATGGCTACACGGTTGTTCTGGAGAATGCAGACGGTGATATAGTATCCTTCCCCTCCAGCGAGATCATGAGAAACAGGGACCATCTCGTGGTAAACCAGGCGGATAACCGTACCTTCGGCATTGACAGTGACATCTGGCCCCTCGCGCTGCGCGGAGAGGCAGTCCCCGCAGAGAAGATGATCGACGGAATCACGACACTGACCCTTGTATATGATGCTGCCCCCTCCAGCAGCGCGAAGCCTGATGCTATGCCTGCCCCGTTCCCATGGGGAGCAGTGATTGCCGGATTAACACTCGCAGGATATATCCTGCGCAGACACTCATAACTACCCTTTTTTCATGGAATTTTGGTGACCTAGTGGTTTCCCTTCCTCCACCCCCCCAGGTTGACACACACCACAGCCCACTGCCCGGGGTCACCCCGAGGAATGGGTCGCTTTCATATGCGTGCAACACTTCACTTGCCAGCCTCTTGCGGGCGATCTGCGCCAGAGCCTGCAAAGTACGATGGAGTAGCCTGCTATCTTTGAGTCCCACCAGAAAATTCAGGATAGAAGCCAGGGCCCTTGCATCCCCTCACGATACCCTGGCCTTTTTGGGAATGGAGGCAGCTTCCAATCGTCTGTGCTATCACTGCGCGGCCGCTGGCCCACTCGCGGCGCCGAACAATGTCTCCAGGGTTTCGTGAGGGGGTGCGATGGCGATCGTTCGTGTTTTCCCGGCCTCCGGCTATTTGTCGGAGGATTGAGATGGTATGGCGGTGAGGCTTCCAGACGGTGGTCGAAATATCAAATCCAAATTTGTTTTTACTTGATGTTATTAACTATACTTAAATAATACAAAATGGTAAGCCTTGCCATAACTGGCATTATCCCATTTGGCCTTCCGGCGGCACCCACGGTGAATGCCCTCCTACGGGGTACATAACGATCTCTGGGGTATCAGGAAAGATCCTGGGAGGCTTTTGGTGACTCATCGGTGGTTGGATGTTCTCAGAAAGGGTATCGATATGTATCATAAAGGAATGATACGGGCATCATTGCTCGTTGTTCTGCTATTATGTATGGTGGGGATGGCCTCAGCCGACGAATGGGTAGGTGGCCTCCCGGTTGAGACGGCGCAGACCGGCACGGTGACCGGCGACCTCTGGTTCGATGTTGACCCGGCACCGGACTGGGGTGATAAAGACGTGACGAAGACCTTCACGCTGCCTGCGGCAGCGGTCGAGGAGGAAGGCCGGATCGCGTGGGCCCGACTCTACATCTCCGCATACTGCAGGCACATGCAGGACGATACAGTGTTCACGATCACCAACCGGTTCGACGGCGACGGTGACGACGAGTATGAGCGTGTGTGGGAGGAGACCGAGCATTCAGGGTTTAATTACGTCCGGGATCCAACCACTTGGGAACCCCTTGGAAACGACAACACCGCCCTCGGCGGTGGTCAAAACGACCCATACAAGATGCTCAATGATCACGAGAACCGGGTCACGAGCGACTACTTCATGTGGTATGACGTGACCGACCTGATCACGGGCCAGACGGTCAACGTCAACGTCAATACAGTCGGTTCGGAAGATGGCCGGATCAAAATCATCAGCCTGGTCGTCGCCTACAACGACCCGTCCTCCACCACAAAGACCACCTACTGGGTGAACCAGGGGCATGACGTCTGCTCCTACTACTGCGAAGACAATTTTGGAAAGCCTGCTGTCGGGACCACGACGTTTGATACCGGCAGACTCTCTGAATTTGACTCTGCCCATCTGGTCGTCAGCTTTATAGCAAGCGAAAGCGGCAACTACGGGTTCCCCACTGCGGATAACAACTTTGTATATACTGGAAGCACTCCCCCGATTGAGGGGACGTTTACCGACGAGCTCGACCGCACCCCTGATGTGCAGAGTGCTTATTCGGGCGCTATATCCTGGGATGTGACCGAGAGGATCGCCGGCAGAGATGAAGTCACGCTCGCCTACTCCCGTGATCTCTCAGGCACAGGGACCAGCGCATTCTTCAAGATCCCGCTCGCCTTCCTTGTTGTAAAGAGTACACCCCCGACCCCGGTTGCGAACTTCAGCGCAAACATCACAGGCGGTGATGCTCCGCTCACGATCCGGTTCACAGACGAATCTACCGGATCGCCGACCGAGTGGGCCTGGGACTTCGGTGATGGCGGAAGTTCGACTGAGCAGAACCCGGAATACACCTACGAAACTCCCGGCACCTACAGCGTCAGCCTCACGGTCAGCAACAATGTGGACAGAGACCCCCTCACAAAGACTGATTACATCACCGTCACCGACCCTGCCGGCCCTCTCTCTGCGGGCTTTGAAGCAAACATCACCACGGGGGAGGTCCCGCTCACGGTCCAGTTCACGGATAGGTCGACCGGTGGCCCGACTTCATGGTACTGGGACTTCGGGGACGGCGGAAACTCGACCGACCAGCACCCGGAATACACCTACGAAATCCCCGGCATCTACAACGTCACCCTGAACGTGTCCAGATCGGACGACTTCAACATCATGCCAAAGGAGGATTACATCAACGTCACCGGTCCACCGCCGGTCGCAAACTTCACTGCAAGCCCAACCTCCGGCACCGCACCACTCACAATCAACTTCACCGACCTCTCCACCAATAACCCAACCTCGTGGAACTGGACGTTCGGAGACGGGAATGTATCGGATGAGCAGCACCCGACTCATACGTACATCCATCAGGGGACCGGGCGAAACCGCTACGATGTCTCACTCACGGTAACAAACGAATTTGGCTCTGATTCTCGAAACCAGACGCATTATATCATCGTCGATCCGCCGAAGAAGACGGAGGATATCACAGAAAAGATCAACCAGACGACCGGGGCGGTGAGCGAGACTCTCATCATCGCCTATGAGGACTGCATCGATCTCACCGTGCCTGAAGGCACCGTCGCGATGGTGGGCGGTCGGTCGATCACAGATCTCTCCATCAGCCTGGCCCCAATCGAGCTTGTCCTAACCCTACCTGATAAAGCGACGATTGCCGCAGAAGATAAGGTATTCATCCTTGGACCAGAGGGGGCAACGTTCGACCCTGCAGTTTTGGTCAGCATCACCTTCGCCGAAGACGAATGGGATCGCCTCTTTCGTAAGGGATACGACACAACGATCCAGAGGTTCGATAGCGATGTATGGGTGCCGCTGGCAAACCAGACAAAGAATGAGGCAACGCGGACGATCGCCGGATGGACGGATACGTTCAGCACCTTTGCCCCCATCAGCAAAGAGAGCAGCGGAAGTAACGGAGGAAATGGGGGTGGCGGCTACAGTAACATCGATCTGGCCATAGAAGGTATGGTAAACCCCCGCCCTGCTAACTCAGTATCCACCAATCAGCCAAACACGGTCACAATTCCCCTAAAGAACCTCGGGACCGACACCGCCGGAGAGTTCACCATCGCCCTGTACGCGAGCGATATCGATGACGGTAAGAAACCTGTTGCCACGACCACGGTTGAGAGGCTTGCCGGCGGCAACCAGACCACCATCTCCATTGTGGACCCAACCCTCAGGAAGGCGGAAGGCGGCACCGTGACCTACAGGGCGGTGATTGACCCTGATGGGAAGATCCAGGACACCGACAGATCTAACAACGAACGATCAAGCGTTGCAAAACCTGTAAAGCACAACGGTTACAACGGCAAGCGCTGGCAGGGTGGGAACGATATCAACACCTACGGGACGTACGATATCCATGGAGGTCTTATCCACTCCTTCGGGGACAGCCGCTACCGCTCCGGAGGTTTTTCCCAGGGGTGGACAGAGTTCACCGCCACCTGGACGACAGATGACCTTCCCCTCCCTTCGAACGCTACGGTGGTTGAGGCCCGACTCTATGTGCCCTACACCTGGGATAACTCCAATGAAGTGAAACACACCTCCCTTACCTTCAACGGAGTTTCTATCGAGCTCCAGAGATGGCATCATGATGTCTCCAACATCGGCGTCTATCATGATTATGCCTACGGCCTCCTTGTCTACGATGTAACCCCTGAATTCCAGAAGAACAAGCGGAATACCGCAAAGTTCAGTCGCAAAGATAAGGATGCAAAGCTCTCGACAGGTGGCCTTACCCTCGCGGTGGTCTATGAAGATCCATCCGCCATTCGATCAGTGATCTTCCTGAACGAGGGATTCGACGTTCTGGGGGCTGACGAAATCGGTTATGGCACAACCCCGGAGAGAACGATCGCGTATGTGCCATTCACCGGTCCCACGATCGATATCGACCAGGTCTCACGGGCGGAGTTGATCACGTTCGTGCCGTGGGGGGATACTTATGAAGGGAATCTCTACGTGAACGGCAATCTGGTCGCCTCGAATGTCTGGGACTTTGGTCCAGCCGGGGGGCCGGAGGTAGCCGTAGATACCCGTGATGTCTGGAATCATCTCAAGTCCACCGGGAATGAGGTGGCGATCCAGAGTACTCCCATCGGATCGATGCCGCTGATGGCGGCATCCCAACAATTCCTGGTGGTGGAGATGGGGGGGAAAGAGGCCCGACAGCAACCTCTTAGCAACCTGACGGGAAACCAGACACTGAGGGCCGATTTCAGGGCTGAACCCCTGACGGGACCAGCTCCACTCTCGGTGTGGTTCCAGGACCTCTCGGAAGGGGAGCCCCTCACCTGGGAGTGGGATTTTGGGGATGGCGGGACTGTCGAAAATACCACGCAAAATCCCCGCTACGTGTACCGAACTCCTGGGAACTACACGGTCACGCTCACCGTGAAGAACGCGACAACGGAGCAGACTGAACAGAAAGAGGGCTACATTCTGGTAGAAAACGCGACCGCGAGGTCTGCGGAATCGGATGTCTGGGTGCCGCTTGAAGACCAGGTGATCGATGAGGCAACCCGGACCATATCCGGCTGGACTAGAAAGTTCAGTGTTTTTGCTCCAATCACGGTGCCAAAAACATCTGCCAACTCGACCCCTGCCGACATTGGGAGCGGAGAGGGTACCACCATGATCGATCCCCTGAGGACGACTGAAGACGTCAGGGATACGATCGATCAATCGACCGGGGTGGTAAGCGAGACGATCGTCATCACCTGTGGGGATGCCGCTGAGTTCACCATTCCAGTGGGGACGGTGGCGATGGTGAATGGCCGGCCGGTCACCCGACTCTCTGCCAGCCGGGTCTCTGCCGATGACATCCCCGAGCTCCCGTCCGGCGCGTACATCACCGCAAAAGAGAAGGCATTCCTCTTCGAGCCGGAGGGGGCTGTGTTCAGCCCCTCAATTCTGGTCAGCATCACCTTCACTGAGGACGAATGGGCACTCCTCTTTGGAGAGAATGATACCACAATCCAGCGCTTCGAGAGGGCACAGAGAGGAGACGCCATCCCGACGGAGGATGGGTCGAGTCTCTCCCTTCAGGAGGGAGACTTGCGCACACCTGATGCATCGATCCCTCTCGAAGTTCTCCTGATCTCAGCGCTATTATGTGTTCTCGGGGGCGGTGGGCTCTGGATGGGGCTCCGGACTAGGCCGACAAACCGGGCCTATGCAGGGATTGGGGTGGCGCTCCTCCTGATCGCTGTCGGCCTGATCGCAGTTCATGCCGCCGGTGGTTCCGGTCCAGCAGATCTGGATCCCGACTGCTTCAGTGCGAGCCCCGTGATCGAGAGGATCGAGGACCTCAATCCTGCCAACGATCTCCCAGATTATCCGGAGGGTTTTGTTGCACGAAATGGGCTGCTTGTTATATACACGGGCAGAGGGGGAGTACCTCTCTCTTCCCTGGCGGTAGACCTGGCATCGGGAGGCCAGAAGGTGACCCTCACGCCGTCGAGCACCCCACCGGACGATCCACGACTGAACGCGGGGATCACCGCCTACTTCGAGGAGATCGGGAACGGCGATGGGATCGTATCGTCCGGGGAATGGCTCATGATCTACGCCGACGGATGCCTGATCCGCGAAACTTCCGGTCTGAAGAAAGAGTGCCTGGTCTGGAGGCCTGATACCTCCCTCGATCCGCTCACAGTGGATGCAGGAGAACCCCTCCAGTACCACCTCCTTCTCCTCCCGGAAAACGAAGAGATCGTCTCCGGGGAGGTCTGGTTACCCCTCTCCACCGCTCAGGAACAACCCGATCCGTCAGGGGTTGAGGCAACCACCTCCAGTGTATTCACAGTGCCAGAGGATCTCCTCACGATGGGGACACCGTTCATCTACACGGACCTTGCAGGAAGCAACGAGATATCGATCTGCCCGAGGTCTGCGGTGACCCGGTCGACCTTCTGGTACAGGGCCGACGGTGAGACTGTCAGTGTAACGGCACCGGAAGGAAAGACCTATATGGTCATCCACATGCGCGTAACCCATCGCGGCAACTTCGACGGAGTGAACTACACCATCGAGGCACCCGCGCTCCCTGCGTTCACGCTCCGTGGGGAAGGAGGAGAGTTCATGCCTCTCCATATCCCGGAAAACGCCTCAACCTCGTTTGGAGAAGTGTACACGCAGAAGACACTCGACAGAAAAGAATCACTCGATGGTTCGATCCTCTTTGAGGTTCCAGACGGGCTGCGCCCATCTGATGCCTACCTCTCGGTTGACAACGAATCCATCCCAGGGAGCCCTGTATGGGTGCTAGGGTTAGGGAGGGGGGAGGCCTAAATGCTCATGGGGCAGTGGATCGTGCTGAGCCACCGCGCCAGGGGAGAGGGCAAACCCCCTTCCACAAAAACCCCAGGTCCAGGATACAATGGGGCAGAGGAGCGAGCCTTCCGTTACCAAAACCGGAGAGATGTTCATGGGGAGTGCGGCATGCGCACCACCAGACGATTTTGTTGCTGTGCGGTCGGATATCCTCCGGCTCTCTTGGGGACGATGATCTTTCCCCTGCTGGTACGAGAACCGATCACCGCACGGGAGGTGCGGTTACCCCTCCCGAACATGAGAGAGAGATGATTCCATGAGAAAGCGTACCATGTTCCTGATCACACTGTTTCTGGCCCTGCTCTGCACGACGCCCGGTAGTGCTGTATATGACTTTGATGGGATTTCTTTCGAGATCACAGCCCAGGGGGAAGTCCCTGGAACGATGCACACCTACGGCGTATACGGGCTTGATGATCCCCCCGCTACTCTCACGTTTGACCTTGACGGGAAAGCGCAATGGGCCCGGACTTACGTCGGTGTCTGGGGGGGAACCCCCCGGTACACCGGGTGGACGGATCTGACCGTGAACGGAAGAACTCTCCCTCGGATCAGGCTCTACGGAAGCGATGACAGGAGCGAAAATGTCTACGCCACCGGTTACGGTGTCTATTGGGTAGCCTACGACACCACGACCCTGCTGACCCCAGGCAGGAACACCATCATCGCCAACTCCAGCAGATTCGAGCCGGACAACAAGCTGGATGGCCGTATCTACTCGGTGGTGACCCTCGCCGCAGTGCCGGACGCCCCAGGCATAACCACACAGTACTGGGTGGCAGAGGGGAACGTGAATCTCCACGGAGAGGGATGGGATACCGGGCTACACAGCACCACACTCGATGAGTGTTCAGTCACTCTCCCTGTCAGCGGCACCCAGAGTGTCCAGGCAGCCAGCCTCACCGTCAAGTTCGTGACATCGACCCGGGGTGAGCCAAGTTATGTCCTGTTCAACTCCCGCGACCTAGGGCCGGATGTGGACTACCCCGGGTATCCTGCCGGCGTCAAGGATATCGCAGACGAGACGTCCTTCAATGCCGGATATTACAACCCCATCAAATCCCGGTATGTGGACATCGAGGTCTTCGATGTGCTCTCGCTCCTGAAGAAAGGCGATAATGTGGTCACATTCCAGAGGGGTCGTGATCTTGATGGGGATGGCATCATATCAGCCGCAGCAAATCCGCCGGAAGGCGAACATTATCTCCATCCGGTCCTTGCGATGCTCACCCTGGAGAGACCTCGTGCAAGCGCCACGGGACCTGATCTGATGTTGGATGCGATCGAGGTGAAGGATGCCTTTGCAGGGGAGGATGCGGCGATCATCCTGACGATCAGAAACCTTGGGGCGTTGCCATCTGCTCCGGCTGAAGTGAAGGTCAGGATCGATGGCGATCTCCTCGATGCCAGGCAGGTCACGATCGAGAGGAGCGGGATTGTGCAGGTATCGATCCCCTGGAACCCCACAAAAGGGAGTTATACCGTCCAGGGGGAGGTCGATATCCCCGGAGATGTGAACCCGTCAAATAACAAAAAAGAGAAGTTGGTCACGGTAGGAACCGTTCCGGATCTCACAGTCTCGATCGAAGATCCCTACCGGCCGGGCGATGCGGTCCAGCAGGGTAGTGCAACCCTTCAGGTTCTCGCCATCGGGGCAGCACTGTCACTGGCGCTTCTCCTGTTCGCCAGAAGGCCACCCGGGCGCTACCGAAAGATATTTTCACTCCTCCTCGGCACGATGATCATACTCTCCCTGCTCCCCCCGGTTGCCCTAGTCCTACCGGCGACTGCGCAGGATGCCTCACAGGTCTATCTCCTCCCGGTCACGGTGACCAATCTGGGGGGGAGTGATGCTCCTTCCTTCACGCTCTCCGTATATCTGGACGGAGAAAGGGTTATGAACAAGGAGTATCCGGACGGTCTGAAGGTCGGGGGGTCTGAGAGGTCAGAGCTGCCGGTCTACGCTTCACCGGGCTCCCATACCGTGAAGGCTGTGGTTGATGAAGGCGGGTTATTGAAAGACTCTGACCGCAGTAACAACGTCGCAGAGGGCACGTATGTCTTCTCCTAACCGGTGGCTCCTCCTCCTTACCCTTCTCTGTATGGGGCTCATCACCACAGCAGGTGCCACCTATGCAGGAGACCGTCTCCTGGCGGATGTGTATTATGATGAGGGGCGCCTGCAGTACCTCTACACGACCGGAGATAGCGCCTATCGTGGTGGCGTTGGGAGTGATGAGACTTATGTTACCTCATTTTCCCTTGACCTCCCTCCCGGTGCCGAGGTTCGGTTCCAGCGGCTGTACCTCTACTGGGCCTGGAGTAACTTCAACCAAAAACCATTCTATCCCCTCTACAACCTCTCCGACTCACGGGATCTTTCATCCGATCTGGAGAGTGTTGCCCGCTACGTGGACAGCAAGGGTGTGGTAGGAACCTATGACTTCTACTCAGGCACCGATGCATACCTTCTCCCGCCCCTGCACCCGGGCGAGAACGACTTTACCGTCACGCTCACCCAGTCAGGACCACCTGAGAGTTCGGTGGCAATCTTTGGTATGGCACTCCTGGTGATTTACGAGGATGTCGCGGAGCCCTGGCGGCTGATCTGGGTCAAGGAAGGGTGTGACATCCTCTTCTCGAGCTTTGGGGTATCCCCGGAGATGGCCTCCAGTGAGATGATCTTTGAAGGAACGCTCCCCACCGATGAGATCGAGGGGGCGGAGCTCTTCCTGATTGCCCCGTCGGGAGGGTATTCGCGGGATCGCGACTTCGAGATCAACAGTCTCCGTGTCAACCGGGTTGACGAAGAGCAGACCCCTCTTCTGATGCGCACCATCTTCTCTCTGCTCTTCCCGAATTACCAGGGCAAGGAATGGTTCGACGCCTTCGTCCTCGACTCTCAGACCCAGATAGGGTTTGAGACACGGGAGATCAAGCCCTACCTCAGGCGGGAGAATAACAAGGTCGTCGTCCGCGATCAGGGCGACTACCTCCAACTTGCAAACACGATCCTGGCGGTCCAGGTCGCAGGAGATTGAGCTATGACAGCGAGTATTCGAACCGAGTCCTTGACCAGGCAGTTTGGAAACGGAGTCACTGCACTCCGCGATGTCTCGATCACGATCGCTCCTGGAGAGTTTGTGGCTCTCATCGGGAGGAGCGGGAGCGGGAAGAGCACCCTCATGAACATCCTGGGGGGGCTTGATGCCCCTACCAGGGGTTCTGTGTACTTTGATGATGATGAAGTCGACTATGCGGACCGAAAAAGGCTGATCCATCTCCGGAGAACCGAGGTGGGGTTTGTCTTCCAGCAGTTCAACCTGATCCCGACCATCACCGCGATCGAGAACGTCGCCTACCCCCTGCTCTTTAACTACACCCCCTGGGAGGAACGAAACCAACAGGCGCAACGTCTGCTGAAACTTGTTGGCCTTGCAGACCGGGCCGATCACCTCCCCCACGAGCTCTCAGGCGGGGAGCAGCAGAGGGTGGCGATTGCACGGGCCCTCGTAGGGGATCCCCATATCGTCCTCGCCGATGAGCCGACAGGTAACCTCGATTCAAAGACCAGTGCCGAGATCTACAGGTTGATGCGCACGATCAACCAGGATCAGCAGGTCACCTTCCTCGTCGTGACCCATGAACGGGAAATGGCCTCCTACTGTGATCGGACCATCGAGCTCCGGGATGGGAGGGTGGTGGCATGATCGGCAGGGAGGTTGAGTTCCTGAGGTTATCTGCACGCCAGCTCCGCAGCAAGCGTCTTCGCGTGGTGCTCACGGTCATCGGGATCGCGATCGGAGTGGCGGCGATCATCGGGGTCGTCGCGCTCGGCGAGGGGATCCGGTACCAGGCTATCGAGACGGTCAAGACACAGTCAGACCTCACCCTCATCGAGGTCCATCCACAGACCGACCAGGAGGTGACTCAGCTCATCACCCAAGCGCGCGTGGATCACCTCCGCTCTATTCCCCATGTGACCGCTGCAGCTCCCGTCTTCTCCGATTCGTATGCCACAAAGAAACAGACGTTTCTCCAGATCTTGGCGGTGAGAGCTGATGAGATCGATGAGGTGCTCCGCCTCAAATACACCAGCGGAGGGGTCTTCTCTCCCGGGGCGAATGAGGTGGTTGTGGGCGCTGATCTCGGGACGATGCTTCAGAGAAACGAGGGGATCCGGATGGGCGATCCGTTCATCGCCATGGTGCGGGAGTATGATGAGCAGGGGATGCCCAGCGATAAAGAGGTCTCGCTTGCGATCGTGGGAACTCTGGGCGGTCGGGATGATAAGTTTGACCGGATGATGCTCATCGATATGGAGAGTGCAGCAGCGATCCGGGGGAGTGGGCAGGGCTACGATACGGTCTTTGTCAGGGTTGATGACCCCGACCGGGTCTTTTCTGTTGTGGACCGTATCACCAGCCAGGGGCTTGAGGCGTCGGGTGCGTTTGAGCAGATCCGGGCGGTCAACCAGTTCATGGACGCTGTTATGATCGTCTTTATGATCTTTGCCGCCTTTGCACTGGTGGTGGGGGGGATGATGATCACCACCACCATGACGACCTCGGTGTATGAGCGGACAAGGGAGATCGGGATCACGATGGCCATCGGGGCGTCAGAGAATGATGTGATCCGGCTTGTGCTCTACGAGTGCCTGCTGATCGGGGTCATCGGGGGGGCTCTGGGCGGAGTCTTTGGTGCCCTCTTCACATCGGTGATGAACGTAGCCGGCAGGCCGTTTATCATCGCCCAACTCGGCCCAGAATTCTCCAGCATCTTCGGGAGCGAGATCGCGCGGCTTTCTCCAGGCCTGCTCCTTGCCGGGCTCGGGATCGCGGTCGTATTCTCTCTCGTGGCCGGGATCTACCCTGCTAGAAAAGCGACCCGGATGAACCCGGTCGAGGCGATCCGAGGATTTACGTGACCGTTTGAGACATTAGCACACGTACCCCTGCGGGATTGAAGACATCTCTCCTCATCTCGCACTATTTCAGAACCTGAAGTATATTGTGCGAGATATGGAACCCGGACGATGGCATGGTCATATCCGGGC
>Ga0265294_10007328_pt1 | contig 13104 bp, 15 predicted proteins | sample MunlanPumphouse3_FD_192504 | JGI IMG/M metagenome (GOLD analysis project Ga0265294, IMG submission 192504) | Groundwater microbial communities from a municipal landfill in Southern Ontario, Canada - Pumphouse #3 | ecosystem: Environmental > Aquatic > Deep subsurface > Groundwater | place... | reverse complement strand
AAAGATAAAACTACGTGGTCAATGCCACACTTATTTGTGCTTGAGGGGGCTGGCGGCACATATAAAAATGCGGTCTTCCCTTGAGGAGACGCACTCACCTCCCCGTGCTCTGTAGTATGTCTGTCCGACCACTTAAATTATACCGCTCAAAGCCGACGATTCATATCGTTTTGTGCCTTGAGCGAAAGCGAAAGGAATGGTTATAAAAATGAAAAACTATTTATCAGAAGATACCGAAATATTTGATTTTTTCGGTGTAAAACCTTTGCTATCTACATCTATTCGTGTAACAAAAAAGTGTAACCTCCGATGCAAGCATTGTTATGCAGAAGGAGGAAAGCAAATTGCAAATGAGATGTCATTTGCAGAAATAACTACTGTAATGGATCAATTATCCGAACTGGGTGTTAGTGACGTTTTCTTCACTGGCGGAGAGCCATTTATTAGAGAGGACATGCCTGACATCTTAGCATATTCGAATAAATGTGGATTCAACACACTGGTAAGTACAAATGGACATTTTGTTAATGATAAATTAGTGGAGCGTATTAAAAATCTAAAATTTAAGATGCTGCAGGTTAGTATTGATGGGACCCATGATATACACATTCAAAACCGTGGAAAGCAATCATTAGAGGATGCTCTGAATGCTCTGGACTTATTTACAAAGGCCCAAATCGATAATGTTACAGTCGGATCTGTTTTGTTAAAAAACGCCACAGAATTAGATGAAATTGTTGATTTTTGCAAAGAAAAAGGAATCCCTCTTTTCGCACTCATGCTGTTAATTGAGGCAGGGCGAGCTGAAAACATGAGCAGCCCTTCCGCTAAGATGATGCATGATATATTAGAACGTGTTTTTGAAAAATACGAAAAACATGAGCAAGCAGTTGAATTTTCATCTAATACCACTCTCCCACCAGCGCTTGTTCCTTTCTCTTCAAGGCAAAATGATGTACACAATAAATTTGCCTGTTGTAGTTTCCCATATATACTTGGCATAGAAGCAAACGGTGATGTTGCTCCATGTGACGGTTTTTTCCCGTATGCGGAAATGATAGTTGGCAATGTCAGAGAAAAGCCATTAAAGGAAATATGGGAAAACAGCCCAGTGTTAAACGAAATACGCCAGATAAAAACAAGTGATTTAAAGGGTGTATGTTCAAAATGTATTTACCTTGAATACTGTGCTGGAGGTTGTAGAGCTGCCGCTTACAATAAATATAAAGATTTGACTATGCCTGATCCTGCGTGCCAGAATTATTATGATGCGGGGTTATTCCCGAAAGATGTAATAAAAAAATAAAAGGGAGGTTCCAAATTGAATTATTTATCGGATCATGCTGAGATATTGAGTTTTTTTGGATCGACACCTATACTTTCTTGCACCATAAGGATAACTGATCGATGTAATTTGAATTGCATACAATGTTATTCACGATCTTCTAAGAATTTAAATTCCTCTATTCTATCCTTAGATCAAATTAAAAGTATTTTTATTGACCTGAAAAATAATGAGATTATGAGACTCTCAATAACGGGCGGTGAACCATTTACTAGACCAGATATGATGGATGTTTTAGAGCTTGCTAGTGAGTATGGTTTTGAAATCTACATAAGCACCAATGGAACATTTTGTGACATTGATTTTTCAAGATTCAAAAACGTCAATCTGAAAATAATGCAGATCAGCTTAGATGGTGTTGGAATAATGCACGATAAAATTCGTGGACATGATGGTGCATTTGACAAGTCTATATTATTTATTGACAAGGTTAAAACAGCGAATCCGACCTTGCCAATTGGTATTGCTTTTACTTTGATGAAAGAAAACCGTGAACACGCCATTAAGCTATATGACTATCTCTGGCAGACTCAAGCAGATATATTTTCGGTAGTTCCAGTACAAAGAATTGGTAGAGCAGTTGATGATTATGCGTTAGAATGCTTTGAACAAAAAGAAGTTTTTGAAGTGTTAGCTAATCATTATTTATCATCTGATAAAAGAGTAGAGTTAAATATAATGGTAAATCCAGCGCTAGTGCCAAATTCATTACGAAATATATCAAGATATAAAAATGGATATCTTTGCACATTCCCTTATAGCGTAGCTATTGGCGCAGATGGGACATTAGCTTTGTGTGATGGTTTGCTGGGTAATAATGAATGTCATTTGGGAAATGCTTGTGACGGAATATCGTGTCTTTTTAATAAAGATAAAGTAATCGATATTTTAAATATATCAAGCTCACAGATTGAGGGAGTGTGTTCACTATGTAAACTCCAATCGATGTGTGACGGCGGATGTAGAGCAGACGCATATTTTGCATCAGGTACATTCATAGCCTCTGATATTATGTGTCAGCAATATTTTGATTATGGGATATTTCCAAAAGAATTATTAAGGACTGAATAAATATGAACAGAACGATAAATAACGGTTGGATTCAAGTTACAAATCGATGTAATCTTAATTGCAAATACTGCTATATGAATGCCAATAAGGATTTATCATCAATGACATTTGGTCAATTTAAACATGTGATAGATTGCCTTATTGAATTTGGTATAAAAAATATAATGTTGAGTGGCGGCGAACCATGCTTGCACCCGGATATAATTCCAATGATACAATATATAGCCGCCAAAGGCTTAAAGATAGGTCTAGTTACTAATGGGACAATTATAAATAAGGAATTAGTAGAATGTATATTCGCAAATAATGTTATTGTTCAGATCAGTATAGACGCTATGGATTCGGATAATTATATTCTGTCTCGAGGAATTGATCGACTTAATCAGGTCGTAGAAAATATTAAATTGCTTAACAAAAATGATATTATAGTAACAATGTCAATAACATTAAATAATGCAACAATTTCGGAAGTGAAAAAGGTAGTTGATTTTGCGTTATCAAATCAAATTCATACATTACATTATGGATTCTTAGTCCCTTCGGATAGATGCAAAGAAAATAATATGACAATGGATCAATTGTTTGATGCCCTTATATGTTTATACGAAGTTCAAATCAATAAATATTTACACATTCAAATTGATTTTGTAGAAAATTATGTTAGGGCTATTGTTAATAAAAATAAAAATCCATATTATTGCAATTCTATGTCTTGTAACAATATGGAAATTCAACCCAATGGCGATATCTATCAATGTGGTGCATTGGAAACGATTATGCAAAAAACATTGGAAAAACCAATTAATATTTTCAACCAAGACAACGTACAAATAATGAATAGAATAAAATCAGAATGGAAAACCATTGGGGTTTATGATATTCCGGATTGCAAAGATTGTAATGTTAAATATGTATGTAAAGGCGGGTGCCGTGCAATTGTTTATCAGACTTTTGGTAATCTATATGGAACACAACCCCTGTGCAATGAATTACAGAAATTTATTTCTGTAATTATAAAAGATTACGAATCTGGGAAATTAAATAGTTATATTAAATATTTGGGAATTGTCGATAACCCATTAAATGATAATAGTGGATACATGAAATATTTTTAAGTGTGGTGATACTGTATGGTGCTATATCCGATAAAAGAAAAAAATAAAAATATCATGTTTATTATTCCTCCTTTGACTGAATTATATCCTAATAGTATAGATGATGCCGATGAAGTGGATATAGTTCATCCCCCGTTAGGAGTGTTATATCTCTCAGCTTATGTGAAAGCCAAAGGCTACAAATCGTTTATTTGCGACGGTTTAATTAAAAGAATAGTGTTAGATGAAATCAGGTCAATCATTAACAAGAATCGAATAAATATAGTCGGTATCACGAGTATGTCTGCAAATTATGAAAAAGCGTTGGAACTTGCTGCTTTTGTAAAAAATATGGGGTGCATCGTCATTATCGGTGGCGCACATGCATCATCTGCCTACAATAAAGTAGTTTCAAGTCCTTATATAGATGTAGCAATTATTGGCGAAGGTGAAGCTCCTTTAATGAGTTTGTTAAATGCTATTAATCAAGAACAATCAATAAATAATATACAGGGAATAGCTTTCAAAGAAGGTGACGAGATAATCTTTACAGGTCAAGCGCCAAGAATACGTAACCTTGATTCACTTCCTTTACCTGATTATGAAGGTATTGATATGGAGCCATATATTGCATTACAGTCATTGGGACTTATTTCCTCCAGGGGGTGTCCAAATAATTGCTTGTTTTGTTCATCGAAAAATATATGGGGGCGTCAAGCTATTTTTCGTTCAGCTAATAGCGTTATACAAGAGCTTGATTATTTTAACGAAGTATTTAAGTATAAAGGAAAGGAACTTATATTTTACGATGATAATCTAACATTAAAAAAAGATAGGTTGTTTGAAATCTGTGATTTAATGATAGAAAAAGATTATCAATACCGATGGAAATGTATGAGTAGAATTGACACAATAACGTCAGATATGCTTATCAAAATGAAACAAGCTGGTTGCTATTCTATTTCGTTCGGAATTGAATCTGCAAATAATGAAACTCTTGCTCGAATTAATAAAAATATTACCACAAATGATATTGAAAAAGCCATTAAAATATGTAGCGATGCGGAAATAATATTTCATGGATATTTTATGATTGGGTTCCCTTGGGAAACGAGTAACAATTTCATGGAAACTATAAATTTTATTCGTAGTCATCCCGAAATAGAAGCCTCACTTAGTATTTTAAGTCCATACCCAGGAACCGAATTTTATGATAACAGAGAAAAATGGGACATAGAAATTGAAGAAGAGTGGGACAAATTTAATCATATTTCGTCTGTCATAAAAAGTAAGAGTTATAGTAGTTCCGATATTTATACTGCGTTTTCAACTTATTTATTATATGAAGAAAGGAAGAACAACAATGAAACTCAAAAGTAGCATCAATTTTAGTAAAATCGAAAACGAAGGGGTGTTATTTAATACTTCGAATGGGGCGATTTATTCTCTAAACGAAATAGCGACTCGAATCGTAGAATATTTGCCTATATGCAATAGCATTGATGAAATCGCTGAAAAATTGCAAGAAGAGTATGACGCCGAACTTGAAGAGATCATATCTGATATAAATGAATTAATATCAGATATGAAAGAGCAAAACTTTTTAGATGAGTAATAATTTTACTTATAGTGTGTTTTAGTTATCTAAATTAGCTACACACATGTTGCTATATTTGATATAGAACAAGGATTTTGCCATCTGATCTGTATTCCACAAGGCGTTTTCCTTGACAATTAATTGCGAAAATATTATGTGTTGTAAAGGGCAGAGAAGATTGGACAATGGTGGTTGTGATCTTTCTGAGGATATTGAGATATTATTCTACCGATTGAAGGAAGTGTTATTGATATGGCAAGTATTGTAGATGAAATAATTAAACAATCTGGGAAAGTATCGTTAACGTGCGACGATGCGGTTTTAAGAGCAGATATACTTTCTCAACTTAATGTTGGTTTACCTACCGATCGAAATTATTCAAACTGTTCCATTGAAATAGATGCTGTAAACACGCTTGATGACAATGAGACGTTTCGTTCTGGCTTATTAATTTTAGAGAACGAAATACTTGTTGAAAACATTCACGTTCGTGCTAAGTATTATAAAACCTCATTAAACACATATGCTATTATTTATGAAAACTATGCTATTATTCAGTTTTCATTGGATCGAATACAAATCAAATATCTAGATAGTGCTTTAAGAAACAACTATCACCCTATTTACACGCCATACTTGTTTTGTACTTCTATTTTATTTGAAATTGCATCAATTCAAGGCAACTTAATAGTTCATGCGTCATGTGTTGAAATGAATTCAAGAGGAATTTTATTTTTAGCCAAAAAAGGATCAGGAAAATCAACGCTATCTTTAGCACTCTCTTACAGCAAAGGATTTGGATATTTGTCAGATGATAAAGTTATATATAATCAAATAGATAATAAATTGCTTACAGCCCCCGATGTTATCAGGCTTAATAAAGATGTTTATGAAGGTTATTTTTCAAAATTAATGTCACAACCGCACGATAATAATATCATGTATCGTGATAAGCATGTTTTGAATGTGAATAATTTGCCCTTAAGATTTGTACGTTCTGTTGTGCCAAGCATTATAATTTTACCAAGTATTATAGAAAAAGATAAATACTTTGATTGTAAAAAAATTGATGCAATATCTCTTGTTAAAGAATTACTGCATCATAGAATAGTTGCTTTTGAGGACAGGGAAAATTTAATCAATGTAGCTTTATACCTCATTAAGCAATGCAGATGTTTCTCTATAGAAATGGGTCAATGCATCAGTGAAAATATAAACAATATCGTAAAATTGATCGCAAGGTGTTAAAATGGATTATTTTTGTATTTCAGGTCGTTCTATGGAACCATTTTTAAAGAAAAAAACGGATTTAATTGTGTCGCACGCATCCAAAATAGAAGATGTAAGGTTTGGCGATATAATAACATTTTATAATAAGAATAATGAATTTATTGAGGACAAAACAAATATTGTCTGCCATAGAGTGATTGGTATTAAAAAAAGCTCGGAGAACATTGTTCTTGTTGAAAAGGGTGACAATTATTTAGAGTGTACAGAAGTTAATAAGAGTAATTTCATAGGAAAAGTTAAGACGGTATGCAAAAACAATAAAACTATTGATTTGTCCAATAGGAAATGGAGAATACTAAATAAAATTTTTGCAACAACATCAAGATTAGCTTATTTCTATAATGTAAAATTAAGGGGAAGAGTTAATATAGAACATAAACGAGGTATCCATTACAAATTAGAATCATTAATTTTGAGACTATTTGCATAGAAAATATTTTACTCTTTAGATTTTGGAGGCAATCATGTTTGATGTAATCAAAAGCCTGTTTTACAACTATAAGGAGAATAATTTCGATGATTTAGTTGACGTTGACATTGAATTGTTGAAGTTGTTGGAATATCATCGTATTGATATGATATTAGCAGATAAATTGTCTTTACCTAAATATAGAAATATAAATTCAAATTTGATTAACAAGAAAAATATAGTATATAGAAATAATGAAAATTATATCAACGCTGTTAAAGAAATTAACGAAGCGTTCAATGACATCTCAATTAGTTACGTTTTATTAAAGGGCTGTGCACTAATAATGAAGTATTATCAGAAAACTTATCATAGAAGTTTTAATGATATCGATTTTTTAATTGATGTAAAAGATATTGGTAAAGTGGAAAAGATATTAAATGAACTCGGATATATCCAAGGAGAAGTTGTTGACGGCCATATTGTTAAAGCACATAGAAAAGATATAATATTTCAAAGAATAAACACACACGAAATATACCACATGGTTAAGTTTAATGAGCGAAATTTCGAAGTAAACGTAGATATAAATTTTAAATTTGCATGGGTAGAATTCGGGAGTTCAGGTGATTCATTGATTAGTTTTAACGATGTAAGTAAAAATGTGGATATATTTCATTTTAATAATATGCCTATTCCACTACTCAATTCTGAATATCAATTTCTTCATCTTTGTTGTCACTTATACAATGAAGCTGTCTTTTTTGCACTTGATAAACAGTATGTTAGCGGAGATGATCCGAAAGAGTTATCTTTATTTAGGCTATTTGATATATTTCTCGTTTCCCAATATGAAATGGATATAGAAAAAATATATATGATTTCAAAAAATGCGAACTGCATACATAAAATTGAATACGTTCTTTCTTTGTTTCACATTATACTCGGGGAGTGTTTCGTCGTTAAATTTGCAAAACACTTTAATGTAAACAACGACTTTCCTAATTATTACTACTCGGTAAATGGCGATAAAATAGAATGGCCAATAAATTTATTCCATAGGTTGTTTGATATTGATAGTAAATATAAAGCATTAAAAACACTAGTTGAAGAAGGACATCTATGAATTATATTTCTGTTTTTTATTATAACCTCACAATACTTCAGCTTCGACCATTATGATATTAATGTGTAAAGGAAAAATAGGAGTTGGAAATCAATGCATTTTTTTAGAATAACCTTAAAGAATTCGATGGTATATCGTTGGCCTATCCTGCTTTCAATTGCAAGTTCCGTCCTTTACATAGCCATTAGCTTAATGCTTTGGCGCTTTTTATATAGGGAAACTCCAGATATGGTTTCCTACATGACCAAGTATACAATTGTTTCAAATATCATCGGGATGTTCTACGCCAGAGGGATTGCCGGGAGAATCGGCGGCAAAGTGTCAAGCGGCGCCTTTGTAACAGACCTTATAAGGCCAATCAACATCTTTTCTATGTCGTGGCAAATGGAGCTTGCTGGGATTTGCTCAAGTTTTCTTTTAAGCGGATTACCAATTATTCTTGTTTACAGTCCGTTTCTCATTATGAACTCAGGGTATTATAATTTTCCCGCAGTATTACTCGCAATTATATTAGGCCATGTCTTGTTTCTACTTATCTACGCCTTGCTCGGATTTTCAGCTTTCATACTGATTGAAATATGGCCGTTTGGACGATTGTTGGATGACACTATAAGACTGCTCGCAGGCGGATTTATTCCGCTTGCAATTTTACCGAGTTTTCTTAGAACGTTAGCTTATGCTATGCCATTTAGGTTTCTATATTCCTTCCCACTGGAGCTTCTTTTCGGAACGGCAGATATGAGTAATTTGTTTGAAAACTTTGTCTTGATTATGGTTTGGATATGCGTATTCGCCATTTTGAATATCGTCATGTATCGGTTTGCTTTGAAAAAAGCCGTGGTTCAAGGAGGTTGAATTGTGGAGTTTCTGAAAATATACGGTAGTTATGTCAGGATGTTTTTCAAGGCTCGGATGGAATATCGTTTTTCTTTCTTTTCCGGTATGTTTGCCAATTTTTATTGTTACTTCATTACCTATACCACTTTTTGGGTCATAACACAACAGTTCGGAACAATCGAAGGATGGACATTTGAAGACATGACTATACTATACGGCCTTGTTCTTTTTACATACGCATTAGCTGGAGTATTATTTTGGTATAATGTTCTTCATCTCGAACAAGAAATAACATCAGGTCGATTAGATGGATATCTTATCCGACCGATGGGATTGATTAAACAATTAGTTTGCAGTCGGTTTGGGGACACTTTCCTTGGTCAGATACTCGTCACACTTATTTTCATGATAATGGCAATAACAAGGATAAGTTATCAAATGACAGTATTTAGCTATATATACCTTATTCTCGCAGTTCTTGGCGGTGTGTTAATACAAGCCGGTGCAATGATACTATTTGGAAGTCTCAGTTTTTGGATGCTGCGTTCGAATGCTTTGGCAGATATACTATATTTTGATTTACGGACTTTTGTACATTATCCACTTTCAATATTTCCTCCATTTATCAGGATAATATTAACCTATGTCTTGCCATGGGCGGTAATTAATTATTATCCAAGCCTTATCATATTACATAAGGTTCAAACAACCGAAGAATTTATACTTGGCATTCTTTCACCAGTAATCGGAATATTGTTTTTTCTGCTATCGTTATTTGTTTTTAATCGCGGTCTGCGGCACTATTCTGGCAGCGGAAGTTAGGAGGTTTTGTTTTGGAACAGTTGATACAGGTAAAAAAATTATCCCGTGATTATAAGATTGCCAAACGTGACGGCAGTTTCTTGAAATTTATGTTCTCGCGTGAACACAAGATTATACACGCTGTTAATAGTATTGATTTCTCTATACTAAAAGGCGAGCTTGTGGGTTTCGTCGGGCCGAACGGGGCGGGCAAATCTACGACAATCAAAATGCTGGCTGGCATACTCGCACCGACTTCCGGCGAAGTTTCGGTTATAGGGAATGACCCGTTTAAGAAACGTAAGCAGAACGCTTACCATATTGGAGTCATTTTCGGGCAGCGCAGCCAGTTGTGGTGGGACTTGCCCATTGGCGACACGTTCAAGTTGCTGAAAAAGATTTACAAGACGCCTGACGATATTTACGAGAAAAATCTCGGCTTATTCAAGGAATACCTTGATCTTGAAAGCATCTGGAATCAACCCGTGCGGCAGCTCTCCCTTGGTCAGCGCATGAGAGCGGAGATTGCCGCCGCTATATTACACAATCCAGAACTCTTATTTTTGGACGAGCCGACCATCGGGCTTGATATTGTGGCAAAACGGCAGATACGGGAGTTTATTTTGAAACTCAACCGTGATTACCAAACAACGGTTATCCTGACCTCGCATGATATGAAAGACATAGAGGAAATCTGCGAACGGATTATTCTGATAGACAAGGGCGTTATCGTAGTCGATTGCCCGGTGGACGAGCTAAAACAGAGCTATAATAAAACGGCTGTTGTCAAAGTTAATCTCAACGAGCCTGTCCTTGCGTTCGATATTGTCGGTGCTATAGGAAGGCCCGAAGATGACGGACTGAAATGGAACTTTGAGGTAGATAAAAGTATTACGACAACAGGGCATTTAGTGTTCGAAATTTCAAAAATAGCGGAGATATCTGATATCGAAATAAAAGAACAAGCTGTTGAAGACATAATTCATGACATTTATAAAAATGGAGTATAAATGTTGTTCATATGCCATTATCAATTAAAGGAGTATAAAATCAATGAGTGATTTTTCAAACGATAATAAAAGTTATATATGTTATGGTGAGAGTGATACCCATTTGCTGAATACAATTGACGAAAAGTTTCGCAAGGAGGCTTTGGCTCTTGGCGCAGTAGAATATCACATTCCGGCAATGATTGATGGGGATGTTTTATCAAAGTGTGGCTATTTTGCAACCTTCCCGCAACATTTAACTATAGCCGCTCATGCAAAGAGAAATGCCTATCAGCAGATAGCAGAAGAAAATCACATTTGCAATAATACAGCAACAATGTCTCAAAATTATTTTACTCCTGCTGCTTGTTTGCATATTTACCCAATGCTTGAAAGCCAAGATTTAACTCAAAAAATTATAACTACAAAAGCAAGAGTGTATCGATATGAAGATGAACAGTTCGATGGGATAACAAGATTTTGGGATTTTACTGTAAGGGAAATCGTGTTTATTGGAAATAGTGGTTATGTGTTAGAGTGCTTAGAAAACATGAAAATAAAGACCTTAGATTACATAAAAGAAATCGGGTTGCCCGGAGAAATCCATTCCGCTTCAGATAATTTCTATCCAAGTAAACGAAATTCCGTAAAACAAAAGTTACAGCTTTCAAATTCTCTAAAATACGAACTATCCACAAAAATCAATGAAAGTAATGTTGCAATTTCATCTTTTAATTTTCACGACACCCATTTTAGCAAACCATTTCATTTTGATAAAACAGGATCAATTGTTACAGGGTGCATAGGTTATGGACTTGAACGATGGGTTGCGGCTTTAAATTATTATAATATACAGATTTGAGGCGCGAAATATGGATATAGAAACAATCAAAAAAGACATATATAGTATTATATTGCAAAGCAATATAATACCTCAAGATACTGTTCTGAAAAATGATACTTTATTGAATGAGTACGGATTAGATTCAGTGGGGCTAGTAGAGTTAATTATCTTAATAGAAGAAAAATATGATTTTGAATTTTCATCCAATGAGTTGAACCTGAAAGATTTTGAGACAGTTAATTCAATATCTTTATTGGTTGATAAATTGGTTTTACATAATAAAGAAAATATACAAGGATGATTATTGATGAAACATGATATAGAACCAATTATTAATGAATATCTTTCCTGCCATCAGGGATTATTAGCAACATACGCTTCATATCAAAAGCGAGAGTATGATATGATTTTTGCTGAGTCATGGGGGTTTAAATACCGGAAAGAAGATCAACCGTTTGGAATGTCTTTAGACCCGGACTATCAGAATCGCAGAGAATTATTGTTAGAAAAATTTCATGGGATTAAGGTTATAGATGAACTATACAACGATAAAAATGATCTAATAAATCTAATTCAATCAAAGTTACCACAAAGTCCCGTCATATTACATTGTGATGTTTTTGATTGCCCCTGGAATATATCATATCAACGAAATCACATAGATCATTATATCTTGATAATAGGGTTAAGTAATAATTTGAAACAAATATATATACTTGATCCGTATAGTACCAAAGATGAAAATGCTGTTGATCTTGCAACTATAGCACCAGATAGTGGAGAGATAGGTTGTTTTGTGACCTTGCCTATGATTAATCTTAAAACAGAGGATTATTTATTAGAGATTAGTAATAGTCTAAGTCACATAGATAATACCGGTTTTTTCCAAAACCTCGAAAACTTTCATAATGATTTTCAAACTCGATTTGAAGAAGTAATGCTATCAGAATACACGGATGTATATGCAATTCCTTTGATTATCAATTTAAGACGCATTGCTAATCAAAGATATTGTTATTGCATCTTTTTGAATAAAATGATTAGTAAAAATCTACTCGATCCTTCCATGCTGAACATAATGGAGGGTGTTGCGGAAAAATATGGTCTTTTAAGAATTTTACTAATTAAGCAAATCATGAAGAAAAAAAGCAACAAAGAAGGAAGTGATATTCTTGCTGAGATTATGAGCAACGAATACGCTGCTTACGAAAAAATGAACTCATTCAAATAACAGGAGGATGGGAAATATGATAGAAATACTTCAATCTAAAATTCACAGAGCGGTGGTTACAGACGCCAATATTAATTATGAGGGGTCAATAACCATATCTACCGACTTAATGAAATTAGTCGGTCTGTGTGAGTATCAGAAGGTTCTTGTTGTTGACATCAACAACGGGCAGCGTTTTGAGACATATGTTATTGAGTCAGCGGATCGAAATGTTATATGTCTTAACGGAGCTGCCGCGAGGCTGGTCACTGTTGGCGACCAGGTTATTATTATGGCATTTGGCCTTGTTGATAATGTCCCGGAAAACTATAAACCTAAAATCATCGTGCTGGATGAAAATAACGAGACTAACTATATGAAGTCAAGCGGAGAATAGAAATATTTACTATTAGATATAAAAAAATGAACCTTGAAAATAATGCATGCGAAAATAGACAGTGAGAGCTGCCTTTAACAGAATTGATGATTCA
>Ga0265294_10007327_pt1 | contig 13106 bp, 10 predicted proteins | sample MunlanPumphouse3_FD_192504 | JGI IMG/M metagenome (GOLD analysis project Ga0265294, IMG submission 192504) | Groundwater microbial communities from a municipal landfill in Southern Ontario, Canada - Pumphouse #3 | ecosystem: Environmental > Aquatic > Deep subsurface > Groundwater | place... | reverse complement strand
TTTTATTGTCTATAGTAATGATTTTGGAAAAAGCGCTTTCCGAGATAGCGGTTCTGATTTGGAATAAAGCCCAAATATTTTGGGCCAGGCTGTCCTCATTTATTTTTTATGAGGAAGAGCCTGCGGCTCCCGCTTCTGCTCCTGTTTCCGACTCCGCTGGGGAAGAACCTGTCATTATAAATGCGGATATACAGGTAATCACAGATGATGATTCATTAGTTAAAAAAAAATCTGCCGAGCCTCCCGGCAAAGAGATAAAACTTCAGAAAACCAGATCAAATAGCCAATTGGAGTTGGTCTATCGGAGTAAGGAAGAAATGAGCAGCTATATCAAGCCCTCTATCGAAATGCTCACTGTGGTGGAAAGTGATCGCAGTATAGACAAAAAAAATATCAAGGAAAGTATAGCCGTTTTAGAGGATACTTTTAAAAGCTTTGGGGTTAGCGTGAAGGTTAATCAGGTCAGTTGTGGTCCGGCAGTGACTCGTTATGAACTTTCTCCCGCTCCCGGGGTAAAGATAAGTAAAATAATCAGTCTTTCCGATGATCTGCAACTTAATTTGGCTGCACCGGGTATTCGTATCGAGGCCCCTATACCGGGTAAATCTGCCATTGGTATCGAAGTTCCCAGCTCCAAGGTTGGAAGTGTGGGGCTGCGCAGCATTCTTGGCGCCGCTTCTTTTAAGAAACTAAACAGCGCGCTGGCCTTTGCATTGGGGGAAGACATATCCGGGAATCCTGTAGTGGCTAAATTAAGCGATATGCCACATATATTGATTGCCGGCTCAACCGGCTCTGGAAAAAGTGTCTGCTTGAACAGCATTATTATGAGCCTGCTATACAATGCTGCTCCTGATGAGTTAAAACTTGTTTTTATTGATCCGAAAATGGTGGAATTAACCGTATATAATGGTATACCCCACTTAATGACGCCAGTGGTGACAGACCCCAAGAAGGCTTCAGTTGTTTTGCGTTGGATGACTACGGAGATGGAAAAACGTTATAAGCTGTTTGCCGATTTGGGAGTGCGTGATATTTATCGCTACAACCAGGCGGCACCACCCTTGCCTTTTATAGTGATTGTAATAGATGAGCTGGCTGATTTGATGATGGTGGCCCCGATAGAGGTAGAAGACTCCATCTGCCGCTTGGCTCAGATGGCCAGGGCAGCTGGCATGCACTTGATTGTCGCTACCCAGCGACCCTCGGTTGATGTGGTAACCGGGATAATTAAAGCCAACATACCTTCGCGGATTGCCTTTGCAGTTTCATCACAAACTGATTCGAGAACGATCCTGGATATCGGTGGAGCTGAGAAACTGTTGGGCAAAGGTGACATGCTCTTTTCCCCGGTCGGTGCAGTAAAGCCATATCGTGTCCAGGGGGCTTTTGTATCGGATCGGGATATTGAAAAGACTGTTAACTATATTAAGGGACAAGCAGGAACCGGGGACAATGTTGATGAGTTTAATGAAATTGAACTATCCCTCGAACAAGCAGACTATGATGGTGGTGATGAGCTCTTCTGGGAGGCCATAAGGGTGATAGTAGAAAACAAAAAAGCTTCGGTTTCTTTTCTGCAGCGTAAACTGAGGGTTGGTTATGCACGGGCAGCGCGGTTAATGGACCTTATAGAAGAGCGGGGCATGGTTTCAGAGTCTGATGCGAGTAAAAAGAGGGAAATATTAATAGATGAAGAACAATTAGAAAAACTATACGCTAATAATAAACTATGCTAGTATGAATTAAATACAGCCAAATGGTGCTCGGTGGAGGATGAAAATGAAGCTTACCGCACGGGAAAGAGAAATAGTAGAGGCTTTGCAGAAACAGCCGCTAATTTCCCAGGATGAACTGGCGCTTCACTTTGGTATAAGCCGGTCGTCAATAGCGGTTCATATATCGAATCTTATGAAAAAAGGCATAATCCTGGGCAAGGGTTATGTGTTCAATAAAAAGGTTTCAATCGTAGTGGTGGGTCAGGTTTACTTGGAGATTAAGGTTCAAGAGGATACTGAGGATACTCTAATAGATATGAAGCATGCGGGATTTGCGAAAGATGTTTGTGAAGCCCTGGCTGGCTATGGGGTAAACACCAAGTTGGTTACTATTGTAGGCAATGACGATTTAGGGAACAACATTCTGAATGAATTGCAGGCTCTCGAGGTTGACATTGCTTATATCTACCGCCATCCTGAGAAAAGAACCTGCAAAAAAATTGTTTCCGATAAGGGTCTGTGTCTTATAGAGGGATATAGAGAGAAAGATTATCAGCAGGCCATTGAAGCTCGGGAATGGGTGGCATCTAATTGTGATTGGTTGATTGTAGAACCCCAGTTTGTGGAATTATTAGGCAGCAAAATATTGGGTCGGGCCGATAAAAGTCCATGTGTGTGCGGCAGTTGGTATGTCAGTGGCAGGATACCGGCTTATTTAAATCGTTCCAACCTCTTGGTGCTGGGTGTAGATGATTTTCAGGACTATGATCTTTGTGTAAAAGAAGGGTTGGAATTTCTGGAAGCCGGTACTCAAAACTGTATAATTACTGACGGCAATAACAATATGATTTTGCTTAACGGTGAGGGAGTAAGGGATTATCCGTTACTGCCCAACCAGCATTTCAACAGCAAGATGGATCTCCATCTCTTTTTAGCAGGGCTGGTATATGGCTTATCATCAGGGTACCCGATGAGACAGGCTATGAGGATTGCCAGCGGGACAGCCCACGCCAGTGGTGAAAACGGGTAACCCTGATATCAGCACAAGTATAGGGGTGATTGACATGAGCACCTTTGGTGACAGACTCCGACAAGAAAGGGAAAGACAAGGTTATAATCTGGATGCGGTAGCCGAAGAAACGAAGATCCGCACCTATTATCTCAACGCTCTGGAGAAAGAAGATTTTGAGAGCCTGCCAGCTCAAGTTTATGCAACTGGTTTTGTGTCCAGTTATGCCCGATTCTTAAAAATGGATCCGGATGCTCTGGTCAGCGAGTTTAAAAGTCTGGCTTATAGTAATCCAGAGCCACAACCCATCCCGGCGGTAAAAAAAACCAGACGACAAGTTAAACTTCCACTCAAAAATATTATAGCTGCGGCGCTATTCCTGGCGGTTACATTATGGCTGGGAAGTTATGTGGCCGATTATGTTACTCAGAGAGCTGCAATTCCGCCGCCTGTAGTTCAGGAAACTCCGGTAAGCCCGCCGGTTTATCAGGAGGAAAAGAAAACGCCTGAAAAGCTGACTCTGGCGATTGAAGCTAAACAAAATAGCTGGCTGCTGGTTAAAGTTGATGGGGTGGAACAGTATGCAGGTCTTTTGAAGGCAGGCGACCAGCAATCCTTTGAAGCTGACCGTACCATTATGATCAGGGCCGGTAATGCGGGGGGAATTGATCTGCGGTTGAACAATAAGCAACTCGCACCCCTGGGAGGTATGGGTCAGGTTGTAGAAAAGACATTTAATATAAGCACTATTAGTAATGAATAGGGGTAGCCATTAGTGAAGGTTGGATTTATTAGTTTAGGATGTTCAAAAAATCAAGTTGATACGGAAATCATGATTGCTATCATGAAGGCAGCGGGTTATAAGATTGTTAATAAGCTTAATAGAGCTGAAATTATAATTATCAATACCTGTGGTTTTATAGATGCAGCCAAAGAAGAAGCAATCCATACCATTATAAAGACCGGCCAAATGAAAAGCGCCGGCCATTTGCAGTATTTGTTGGCCACAGGGTGTTTAGCTCAAAGGTATGGCCAGGAACTGCTCGATGAGATGCCCGAATTGGATGGGGTTGTAGGCATCTCCTTTTTTACGGATATTGATAAGGCGGTGCGCCGGGTACAGGACGGTGAAAGACTGGCTCTGCTGGGTAGGCCACCGGAATTGTTTATTGAAAAGGGACCACGAGTGCTGACTACTCCGGCTGGTTCTGCTTATCTAAAGATTACCGAAGGGTGTAATAATTGCTGCAGTTATTGCGCTATACCGTCAATAAGAGGCAGACTGCGCTCCCGCCCCCGCCATGAAATTGTCCAGGAAGCCAGGGAATTGGCGGACCGGGGGATACGCGAACTGGTTGTGGTGGGACAGGATACGGCTGTATATGGAAATGATTTAGTGGGAAGATGTGATTTGTCGGAGCTTCTGAAAGAAATGGCTGCTATTGATGGGTTGGAATGGATTCGTTTGATGTATCTTCACCCTGCTCACATTGACAACCAGATTATTGATACTATAGGCGCGGAGGACAAGGTTTTACCTTATCTGGATATACCCATCCAACACGCAGCAGATCGGGTCTTAAAGAGTATGAACCGACAACATGACTATCAGCAGCTGCATTCATTGCTAACGCATTTGAGGAACCAGATTGGCGATCTGGTTTTGAGAACAACTGTAATGTTGGGATTTCCAGGTGAAAGCGATAAGGACTTTGCGTTTTTGCTGGAATTCATACGAGCAACTGAATTTGACTGGTTGGGGGCTTTTATGTTTACAGCGGAGGAAGGCACCCGGGCGTTCAACATGCCCGATCAGGTGCCCGAGAAAATAAAGCAAGAGCGGTGGGATGAGGTGATGAGATTGCAGCAGTGTATCACCCGCAGCAAGAACATGAGCAGAATCGATAAGGATGAGAAGATATTAATCTCTTCCCAGGCCTCCAAGCACCTATTTATCGGCCGAGCTTATTTCCAGGCCCCTGAAGTTGATGGAATAACTATGGTAAAGAGCGAGTCTAAATTAGTTAAAGGTAATTTTATTAACGTTCGCCTTAGAGGGATTAGAGATTATGATATGATTGGGGAACCTGTCGATGAATATTCCAAATAGCATTACTATTTTTAGAATACTTTTAATTCCTATATTTGTGGTTTTGATGCTAACTACAATCCCTTACGGCGGCACAATAGGAGCGGCTATCTTCCTGTTTGCCGCTTTAACGGACAGCCTGGACGGCTATTTAGCCCGTAAATGGAAACAAACCACCAAGCTGGGGGCTATACTTGACCCCCTGGCTGATAAGCTTTTAATCACCGCCGCCTTGATCAGTCTGGTTGAACTGGGCCGGCTGCCTGGTTGGATTGCCATTGTTATTATTGGCCGGGAATTTGCGGTCACCGGATTGCGAGTGGTTAAAGCCGAGGAGGGGATTATCATCCCCGCCAGCAAGCTGGGCAAATTAAAGACTATCAGTCAGGTGATTGCGGTGTTAATTATCATGTTAGAGAATTTTTTCTATCCTTTTGCTCATTTTCCTATTGGTCATTGGGCCATGTATATAGCCGTAATAATAACCATGGTTTCCGGGGTGGAGTATTTTCTAAAGAATAAGATAAAATTCTAAGTGTAACAAGGGGATAGACAGGGGGACGGTTCTGGACTTGCTCCTTGGTATATCTGTGGTGTGGGCAAGTCAAAAAACCTCTTTACTTGTGCGAGAACCGTATCCCACTTGCGCGGATAAAGTCTTGTATCAAAGAACCATCTTTGTGCCCTGCTAGTTCAAACCCGCTGGATACATCGACTGCAAATGGTCTTATCTGTTGGACGGCCGATGCTACGTTGCCGGGGTTCAGCCCGCCGGCCAGAATGATGCGCAGGCCGTCGGGCAGATCTTCCAGGCAGCGCCAATCAAATGTCTGGCCGCTTCCGCCGTAACTGCCCGGGCCGGGGTATCGAGAGTCCGCTTTATTTCATCCTGATCATGAGCCTCTACCAGAGGTTCCAAACCCAGTTCCAGGGCCAATTCCACCAGGGACAGCAATCGGCCGGGTAAAAGGCGGGCAATTAACAAGACCGCATCAGCACCCAGCATCCGAGTCTCGTACAGCTGGCGTTCATCTATAATGAAGTCTTTACGTAAGATGGGAATTTCAAGCTTGTCTTTGATCCGGGGAACGAAGCCGGGACTCCCCAGAAAAAACGTTTCTTCAGTAATAACAGAAACGGCATCAGCCCCATTCTCTTCATAGGTGCGAGCCAATCGCACCGGATCAAGATCTGCCTGTAGCATGCCTTTACTGGGGGAAGCCTTTTTAACCTCGGCAATCAACTTGACACGCTCAGCGGGGAGGAATATGTTTAAAAAGTTCCGGATAATCGGCAGAGTATGACATTCAGCGAAACTATCCATGATTTGGTTGCCGTTAAGTTGCAGGGCTTCCCGTTTGGAAGCGGCAATTTGGGTTAACATTGGGCCATCCGGTGGTCTTGCGCAAAGCGAGTCATCTCAAATAATTTATGGCCAGCTTGCCCAGAATCGATAGCGTTAGCTGCCATAGCTACTCCAGCCTGCAGATCGCTTACTTTATCCACTACCATGAGGGCAGCGCCTGCGTTGAGTATAACTACCTCCCGGGCTGGACCCGGTTTGCCCGCCATAACATCCTGGATCAGGGCAGCATTATCAAGTGCTGCTCCACCTGCTATACCCTCCAGGTCAGTGCTGGTAAATCCCAGGCTGACCGGGTCGAGTTCTTCAGAATGGATACCGAATTCGTCTACGCAAGCCATCCTGGTAATTCCTACATGACTGATTTCATCCATGTTGTTTAGAGAGTGAACAACCAGGGCTTTTTTCCGGTCCAGCCTGAAAAGAGCTTCGGCCACCGACTGCATCATGGCCGGATCAGAAACCCCCAGTATCTGATAAGCGGGGCAGAATGGATTGATAAGCGGTCCTAAAAAATTGAAGGCCGTAGATATTCCCAGGCTGCGGCGCATAGGACCGAATTTTTTCATGGCCGGGTGATAGTTGGGGGCAAACAAAAACGCAATCCCGATTTCTTCCAGAGCCCGCCGCGCTTCGCATATATCTAAATCTACCCTTATTCCCAGAGCTTCCAGGACATCAGCGCTGCCGGTCTGACTGGTAACCGCCCGGTTGCCGTGTTTAGCTACCCGTACTCCGCAGGCAGCACACACAATAGCAGCGGCGGTGGAAATATTGAAGGTGCTCTGACCGCCGCCGCCGGTTCCACAGGTATCCAGAAGGTCTTCCAGGCCTTCATACTTTATAGCTTTTTCCAGCAAGGCCGAGGCAAAACCAAATAGTTCTTCGCCCGTCTCCCGGCGCATGCGCAGGGCTGCAAAGAAAGCCGCGGCCTGGTTGTCTGAAACGTTTTCAGTCAACAATAGATTGATTACTTCATAAGCCTCCGAACTGTTTAAGTGTTCACCCTCAATAACCCTTTTTAGATAATTTACAAACATTTTCTCGTCTCCTCTCGTCTCATCTCAAATTGAACTAACCTGCGATAATAAAGTTCCGGTACTTACCAGGAAATTTAATACGATTTCCCTCCCATTTTCCGTCAAGATTGATTCGGGATGAAATTGAACTCCCTCTACCGGGTAATGACGGTGTCTGACTCCCATGATTTCACCCTCATCACTCCAGGCAGTGACCTGCAGACAGGCCGGTAAACTTGCCGCATCATATTCTTCCCTCCACATTCTGAATGGCTATCATCAAAGCCCGGGCTTTGTTAACCGTTTCCTGATACTCATTGGAAGGTATAGAATCGGCAACTATACCTGCTCCTGATTGGAGATAGCAGCATCCGTTATAAAAAAGTATGGAACGAATGGTAATACATGAGTCCAGGCAGCCGTTCAGACCCAGATAACCAACTGCCCCCCCATAAGGACCACGACAGTCCTTTTCGAGCTCATCAATGATCTCCATAGCCCGCCGTTTAGGTGCACCGCTCAGAGTACCGGCCGGGTAGCAGGCCTGGAAGGCGGATAATCCGTCTTCGCCCGGTTTTAGTTGGCCTTCTACCTGGGAAACTAGATGGACCACGTGGGAATAGGCTTCCACTTTCATAAATTCTTTAACAGCTACTGTTCCCGGACGGCTAACCTTGCCTACATCGTTGCGGCCTAGGTCAACCAGCATTATATGTTCGGCCTGTTCCTTGGGGTCATCAGCGAGCTCCTGGCGCAGCAACGCATCCTTTTCCTCGTCGTGAGTTACCGGTCGGGTACCGGCAATAGGACGGGTCTCAATTCTATCCCCATTTACTTTAACCAGCATTTCAGGAGATGAGCCTACCAGAGTATTATCCCCAAAACGCAAATAGAACATATAAGGTGATGGATTCAAACGCCGCAGCTCTGCATATACTTCAAAAGCGCTGGCCGGAGTGGTTTTCTTCCACCTCTGGGAAAGTACGGCTTGAAAAATATCACCTCGAAAGATATGTTTTTTAGCCTCAATAACCATATTTTCAAACTCAGCCCGAGTGGTATTACTGACAAATTCACCCGCTTGCTCAACCGGACCCGGGTTCCTGACGGTTGATGGGGAGGGGAAACTGCCACAGGACAATATAGACTGTACAGTATCGTTTACCCGTTGGCGTACGACTGACTTTTCTTCATCGTCCTGGCCATAATAACCGAATACCTGGATGGTGGAAGTTAAACGATCCTGAACCACCACAATTCCAGGAAGAAAGAAGGCGGCATCGGGCAGTGACGGAGCCGGACGAATCGTCCGCTTAATGCCTTCGACTTGCAGAGCCAGATCATAGCCCCAGTAGCCGACCATACCGCCGTAAAAATAACTGACAGGTAAGGCTTTATCAATCGATGGGGACTGCATAAGTTGGCGCAGAGCCTCAAATATATTTATTTCTAAATAGTGGGGTTCGGCATGGTATGATTCGCTGACCAGTCCTGCCCGAGTCTCCAACTGCAGCAGGGAATAAAATCCCAGGATTGAATACCTGGCATTCTCATCGCCGGTCAGGCTTTCCAGAAAAAACAGATGCTTATGCTCACTATGCTGGATAGTGGCAAAGTAGTTAAATAGTTCAAAGTCAGGCAAGTAGAATTCTGCCATGACATATTTATAGTCAGGAAAATAAAAACCAGCGCCCAAATGAGTGCCGGTACAGATAGCCCGTGCTCCGCTCATCTCAGTCTCTCCTCATCTCATCTCATCATACTCGTCAAATATGTAATTGTTTGGTCTCCAACTCATCTCATCTAATCTAATTCTCATTACTAAAAATAATTATAGGTGACGGAAACCTCCGCCGTCAAGAATAAATACAAAATATGAGAAAAGTTCTGCATCCGTTTCTTTTCACATGGTATGTAAAATTGCTTATAATAATACCATATTGAAAACGCTTGGTTATTGAGGAGTGACAATGATTTGAAGAATGGTTATATCATCTCGACCGGTACTGAATTGTTGCTGGGTACGACTCAGGATAGCAATTCAGTATTTTTGGCTCCTAAATTGATGGAATTGGGAATCAGGGTAATTGGCAAAAGCACGGTGGGGGATAATCACCAACAATTAAGGCGGGCATTTGCGGCAGGGATTGAATCAGCGGATGTGATCATAAGTACGGGGGGTTTAGGACCTACCTTTGATGATCTAACCAAGATAGTGGCCTGCGAAATCATGGACTGCAGACTTGAACTCCGAACCGAAGAGGAGCAGGAATTGCGTCACTATTTTGCGAGCCGCAACCGGCCGATGCCCGACATAAACCTGAGGCAGGCTATGTTTCCAGTGGATGCTCAAGTACTTAAAAATGCTCGGGGGACCGCTCCTGGTATGTATTTATGCAAAAATGGGAAGGTTTTAATATTACTACCGGGTCCACCCCGGGAAATGACCAATATGTACTTGGATGAGGTTGAGCCGCTGCTGAAAAAGGATTTTGGATATGATATGCCTAAAGTAATAAGAAGAAATATTAAAATTCTGGGGTTGGGTGAATCACAGGTGGAGGAGAGACTGGGAGAGTTGATGAATTGCTCGGAAGGTTGCTCCATAGCTTTGCTGGCCGCCGATGGTGAGGTTCACATTTGCCTGGCCATCGAGGATACCGGGGCGCATTCAAGCCTGGACCTATTGAATGATCTCACGGCCCAAATGGTTGAGAAAATGGGGCGAAATGTCTTTGCTTATGACGACGAAACCCTGGTATCTAAAACAGCCCGATTACTTATGGAGCGGGGCAGCCATCTGGCGGTAGCTGAATCTTGTACGGGAGGGCTATTGAGCAAGATAATTACTGATAGCCCGGGTAGTTCGGCCTATTTCTGGGGCGGAGTTATATCCTATAGTAATGCGGCCAAGCAGCTTTGGTTGGGAGTTAAAGAGGAAACCCTGCTTGGATACGGAGCAGTCAGCCCGGAGACTGCTCGGGAGATGGCCGAGGGGCTACGCCAATCTGCGGGCACTGATTTTGCACTTTCTATTACGGGCATTGCCGGTCCTGATGGAGGAAGCAATGAGAAACCGGTGGGGCTTGTATATATAGCCTTAGCTTTTGAAGGTGGGTGTGAGGTTAGAGAATTAAAGATTGGCAATGGAAGAGACTTTATCAGAATTTTATCTGCTAAATCTGCCTTGGATTTACTGAGGAGACATCTGGAGTATTAATAATGATCCGAGGGGAGGAATATTTTATGAGAATGTTTGTAGCTATCCCGGTTCCAGACAGCGTAAAACAGCATGCACGTATGGTCAGGAATGAATTAGGCGCCAGCAGACCTGATATTAGGTGGGTCGAATATCAAAACTATCACCTGACTCTCAAATTTCTGGGCGAGGTAAACATATCGGACCTTCCCATTCTGAAAGAGAATTTGACGCGGGTGGCTGATTCTGCACCGGCATTTAATCTTTCCTCAGGTGGTTTGGGATATTTCCCTAACCGGAATAGACCGAGGGTCATATGGCTGGGGATTAAAGGGGAGCTGGAAAAAGCAGAATTTCTGGCCGAGAGAGTAGACGCTTACTTATCCTCATTGGGGTTTGAGGAGGAAAGAGAACATCGTTTCCATCTGACCCTGGGGAGGGTGCGCTCTGATACCAATTTACCGGCGCTGCAAAAAATAGCGGGACAAATGAAGGTAAAGGGAAAACTTACTGCATTTAAGGTGGAGACATTTAATTTAATGATGAGCAGCCTGAATCCGGGTGGACCAGTGTATTCTATACTGGATACATTTACCCTAAACGGATAAATATGTATTGACAGAGAACCTTAGGCTGACTTATAATCGTATAAACCGAACAAATGTTTGAGGGGGAGAAAGCGTGGATGAAAGAGAGATAAACCAGGATAAGGCAGCTGCTCTTAATAATACTATCAAGGCAATAGAGAAGCAGTTTGGCAAGGGTTCCATAATGAAACTGGGTGAAAATGCAACTATGAATGTAGAGGTTATTTCGACCGGTTGTATATCTTTGGATATGGCTTTAGGAGTAGGGGGATTACCGCGGGGACGGGTTGTTGAAATATTTGGTCCGGAATCTTCCGGTAAAACCACCGTCGCGCTCCATGCCATAGCCCAGGCCCAAAAGGAGGGCGGCATGGCAGCCTTTGTTGATGCTGAGCATGCTCTAGATCCACAATATGCCAAAAGGTTGGGGGTGGATATTAATAATCTTTTGGTCTCCCAACCTGATAACGGTGAACAGGCTTTGGAAATAACGGAGGCCCTGGTAAGGAGCTCAGCTATAGATGTAGTTGTAATCGACTCGGTGGCGGCGTTAGTGCCCAGGGCTGAAATTGAGGGAGAAATGGGAGATAGTCATGTGGGACTGCAGGCACGGCTCATGTCCCAGGCCTTGAGAAAGCTCACCGGCCACATAAGCAAATCCAATTCAATTGTGATTTTTATTAATCAGATACGGCAGAAAATAGGGATAGTGTATGGCAATCCTGAAACCACTACCGGGGGAAGGGCGCTGAAATTCTATTCATCATTGCGTTTGGAAGTAAAAAAAGGTGAGCCTATTAAACAGGGAACCGAACAGGTAGGCAGCCGTACCAAGGTGAAAGTAGTCAAGAATAAGGTGGCTCCGCCCTTCAAATCAGTAGAATTCGATATAATGTACGGCTTTGGTATATCCAAAGAAGGGGATGTTCTGGACATGGCCACTGACCTTGAGATCATACAGAAGAGTGGTTCCTGGTATTCGTTTGAAGGTGAGAGAATGGGTCAGGGGCGTGAGAATGCCAAGGAGTTTTTGAAAAACAATCCAGAAATATATAAAACATGTGTTGATGGAATAAAGGCCAAGATAAATGCTAAGAATGGTAGCTCCACCGAGAATGAAGCTTGACACTATTCGGTAAACTGACTAAAATCTTAATAAGGCTCTGAAAAGATGTCTCGCTTAAACACTTAGCCATATAGATACTTTTGACATATATATTTTTTTCATAACGTGTATTGATGAGCTGTAGACTGCTGAGGAAGCAGTTAGAATTATAGGCTTGTTTTTGATTAGATATAGACTGTTTGGGTAGGTTTCTTTGGTTAAGAAAAAGGTTATCATGGTGCTCAGCAGAAGATAGTTATCTATTTTCTGAGTAAGGCGGTGGGATTGATGAGCTTATAGGTGATAACTGCAGATAGTGAGATAGTTTTTTAAGCCGAGTTTATACTCGGCTTTTCTAATTAAGGGCTTTTAGAATGCGGATATTTTTATTAGGGAGGTGAAAGAGATAGACACAATACAGGTTTTAATTTTAGTGGTTTCGGCTTTATTGGCAGGTTTGGCAGGTGGTTATTTCATCCGTAAAAGCATTGCGGAGCGCAAGTTGGGTACGGCTGAGCAGGAAGCTGCTCGAACTATTGAGGAGGCCACCAAAGAAGCCGAAGCTAAGAAAAAAGAATTATTGTTGGAAGCCAAAGATGAGATTCATCAGAATCGCCAGGAAGTAGAAAAAGACCTAAGAGAAAGACGCAGAGACCTGGATCGCATGGAAAGAAGGGTACTGCAAAAAGAGGAACTGGTTGATAAGAAAACAGATAATATAGAAAAGAAGGAACAGAACCTTCAGGAAAAAGAGAAAGAAATTGACAAGACTCAACAGGATATACAGATGATTCTTACGCGACAGTTGAAGGAATTAGAACGTCTGTCAGGTTTGACTACTGAGGGTGCCAAAGAGTTACTGCTTTATAATGTTGAACAACAAATTAGGCAGGAAACGGCAGTAATGATCAGAACCCTCGAAAATGAGGCCAAGGAAGAGTCTGATAAAAGGGCGAGGAACATTGTTTCGCTGGCCATACAGAGGTGTGCTGCCGATGTAGTATCAGAAACCACAGT
>Ga0265294_10007326_pt1 | contig 13107 bp, 13 predicted proteins | sample MunlanPumphouse3_FD_192504 | JGI IMG/M metagenome (GOLD analysis project Ga0265294, IMG submission 192504) | Groundwater microbial communities from a municipal landfill in Southern Ontario, Canada - Pumphouse #3 | ecosystem: Environmental > Aquatic > Deep subsurface > Groundwater | place... | reverse complement strand
ATATTATCAGGCTTTAACATTTAATAGATGTAAAAAAGAACAGGTTATAGAAGTGCCTTTGCTAAAAGATGAAAAGAAAAAAGAGGTCATTGTAGATACTATAAAAGGTCAAAAAGCTATCAGCATAGTAAGACCGATATTTGCTAATGATAATTACTCGCTAGTAGAAGTAGAGATATTAACTGGTAGAACTCATCAAATTAGAGTTCATTTATCATATATTGGATTACCAATAGTTGGCGATAATAAATATGGAGATTTTTCTAAGAATAAAGATTTTATAAGTAAATACAAATGGAATTATCAGTTTCTCCATGCATATAAATTAGTATTTGAAGATATTGATGGAAAATTAGGATACTTGTCAAATAGAGTTTTTACAAGTTCATTGCCAGATGATAAAAAAGCTATTATTGATAAAGTATTTGAAAAGTCAAAAAAGTAGCGCAATTCTAGTTCATATTACAAATATATTGTTTTAAATGATATTATTTATATGTTATAATTACATAAAGTGTGGTGAGAGAATGTTTGGTCTATATATTGTTGAAGGAGTATCAATAATAATTTTTATCACAACGCTTGTAAGGAGTATATTTACTAACCAAAAGAAACAGTTTTTATTGTTAATGAGTGTTGCTTTAGCACTTTTTGGTTCTTACACTTTAATTATAAATAATCTCTTTGGCGTATATGATAAGTTGATTAATATTGTTAATTACATAGGAATTGATCAAATATATAAATATTTTGGAACTGCTTTTTTGAGCAATGAAATGAAAGGGTTCTATCTTTTCTTTTTACTATTTTTATTTGCCTTAGTAATCTTTTTAATTATTTTCATAATAACTAGAATCTTTATGCTTCCAGAAAGGATGAAATATCGTCGTTATTCATCATATGCTGCAGTTAGAAATGTATATTGGGCTACTATTTTAGGAATAATAAAAGGAGTATTGTTCGTATATATATATTTAATGATTATTGAATTAACACTTCCAGTAACAGGAATTGATTTAAGCAATTCCTACTTATATAACTTTTTTACTAGGCTTGATATTTACGTTGACTATATTCGCAATTTTGCTAATGCAAATATTGCTAATCCATTTGTATAGGAGGCAGTAGAATGAGAAGTATTGATAAAACAGCATTACTATTTGAACTCTTACTTGGCACAGACATGTTTTTAGTTAACCAAAAAATAGAAAAAATAAGGTATTCACCAGAATATATGCGTTTATATCGGGCTTCACCGATGCTTTCAAAAACACAATCTTTGACTGATGTTGCTCAAAGATTCGCAAAAATTGATCTTTATGGAATCTTGTCTTTGAAAAGAGCTCTCGAAGTTGAGCAAGAAATCTATGAACTTGATCGTCGTTTAAAGAAATTTCCAAGTATTAATCCTTATCTTTCAGATGGAAACGAGAAAGATTATAATGTTAAAACTTTAGGAAATATTGGTGTTGAGATTAATGCACAAGGTATGTCATTAAATGATTTTGTTACATATAAAGGTGTACTTTCAAATAATAGGAAAAAAATTCTTAAACTAAAAGCTTTCAATTGGTATAAAGAGGCTAAAGTTGCTTTAATGGAAATGGTAGATAATTCTAATTTAATGCTTAGAAAGATTAGAAACGGTAAAGTATTTTATTTTAGTCTTGGAATTGAGTTTTATTTGTCTCTTTTTACAACTTCAATATTGTTGCTTTATATATTATTTTGTCCAGAAATGGCTGCATATAGAGCAAATCCTAACAATTCTATTTATAACTTAATGTTGATAGTTAATCTAGTTAGTAATGGAGTAGTAATGTGTTTGCATAAGATTTATGCTTCATTTCCATTTAGAATAGCAAGTGCTGTTCGTAAGCAAGTAATTACTCAAGAAAAATTATCGCAAAAATTAGATCAAGTAAGTTCTAAATTTGAAAGACAATTAATAAATAAGGCAAAAGCACCACAAAAAATGGATATTCTTTTAAAGAAAATAGCTATAGTTGGGGAAAATCGCCATTATAGTCCGATTGATTTATTAGATTATGCATATTGTGAAAAAGAGTATTATTATTGTCATTATCGCGCGTTATTACATATCTATAATATTTTCTTTGTCATAAGTTTTCTTGTGGGAATTACTTTGTTCTTCCTTATTTTTCTAGGAATATAAGGAAAGGGAGGTTAGACTTATGTGGACATTAGATGAAATTTTACGTAAACTTGAAGAAACAAAATCTTATTGTTACGATAAAGATAATCACATAGTTCTTACAAAAGAACAAATAGGTGAATGTATCTCTACCAATTTTGAAGATGCAATTGAGTTTTATGAATCTAATCAATTATTAGAGACATTTGAGAAAGTTGATGATGAGATTGCTAATAAAATAAAAGATTATAAGAAAAAATATTCAACTCCAGAAGAGGTTGTTTTTAGACTTCAATATGATTTTAATCCAGGTCTACTTTTTTCTTATAAAGAGTTTGTATTTAGGGATATAAAACAACTTGGTGATGCAATATTAAATAAAGATATTGAAATGGATGCTGTTGAAGAAATTCTTAAATTGAAACTTATTAGTTATTATCTAAGAATTAAAAAAATTGATACAATTGATGAAAAAATGTTTGATGCTATACTTCTTGCAGAAGATTATGTTAATAGAAGTAAAGAAGTGGCTTATTATTTGCTTGGATATATATTAGGAGATATTAAATATTATAAGTATGGTAAACAAAAGTTTGAATCAGTAATAGATTTATATGCTTATTTATCAAAAAAGAAAAAAATTAATGTTTTTTCTAAAATTGTAGAAACAGATCCTGTCTTTTTTGCTTGGTTATTTTATTTAGGTAACAAAAGCATTGTTGATCAATGGAATAATATAGTTGAAGATACTGAAGAAAAAGAAAAAATATTTAAAGAGGAGAGGACGGAAAATGAGACCACAAAAGTTTGATCTATGGCTCAAAAGCACAGCAGTAAGTAATGAACTAAAATCACAAATGCGTGAAATGTCTGAAGAAGATATTATTGATTCTTTTTCAAAAGATATTGAATTTGGTACAGCTGGTTTAAGAGGTATAATGGGACCAGGGACCAATAGAATGAATATTATTACAATAAGAAAAGCATCTTTTGCATTTGGTAGTTATTTACTAGACTTATGTGAACACACAAAAAGAAGAGGAATTGTAATTGCCTATGATAATCGCAATAAATCCAATGATTTTGGTCTTGAAGCTGCAAAGGTATTTACGAGTTTAGGCATAAAAACTTATATGTTTGATAAATTGACACCTACTCCTCAATTGTCCTATACAGTAAGAAAATTGAATGCAATTGGGGGAGTTGTAATAACAGCTAGCCATAATCCTAAGCAATATAATGGTTATAAAGTTTATGATAATGAAGGTTGCCAATTGGTACCTCAAAAAATAGAAAAGTTATATACATATTTTAAGGCAATAGATAATGAACTTAATATATTTAGTGATGATTCGAAACTTGGAGAACTTTTAAATATACTTCCAGATGTGGTATCAGATTGTTATTATGAAGATGTCTTAAAAATTAGATTAAACAAAGGATTAGATACAAGTAAATTAAGAATAGTTTATACACCTGAACATGGGACCGGTCTTAATGGAGTAAAGTTTATTTTGAAAAAAGCAGGTTATGATTTACATGTGGTTAAAAATCAAGCAAATCCTGATCCGAATTTTACTAATACCTTATCTCCAAACCCTGAAGACCATAAAGCGTATGAAGGTGCAATTGAATTAGCAAAAAAAATAAAAGCAGATATTATATTGGCAACAGATCCTGATGCTGATAGACTTGGTGTTGTTGTAAATAAGGAGAATGATTCAGTCTATTTGACTGGTAATCAAGTTGGAGCTTTATTAATTGATTATATTATAAAAACCAAGAAACACTATAATGATTTTAATGATAAATATGTTTTGTATAATACTATAGTTACTGGTGGCCTTGGAGCAAAAATTGCTTCTTTAAATGGAGTTAGAGTTTTTTCTACTTTAACTGGGTTTAAATTTATTGGTGATCAAATTAGAAAACTAGTTAAAGAAGATAAAGAAAAATTTCTTTTTGGTTATGAAGAATCTTATGGATTTTTATTAAATTCAATGGTTAGAGATAAAGATGCCCTTCAAGCATGTTTAATAATTAGCGAAATGGCTTGTTATTATAAAAATCAAAACTTAACCCTTGATGAAGTTTTAGATAATTTATATAAAGAACACGGATATTATTTAGAAAGTATTGATTCATTGACTTATGAAGGTCTTGAAGGTAGCAAGAAAATTACCTCTTTAATGGAAAAATTAAGAAGTAATAAATTATCAACTTTAGGTGGCAAAAAAGTTATTGCTATTGAAGATTATTCCATTGGAAAGAAAATTTATGCCGATGGTAGTGAAGAATTATTGCAATTGCCGGAATCTAATGTTTTGCGTTATATTTTGCAAGGTGATAGTTTTGTAGCTATTCGTCCAAGCGGGACAGAACCAAAATGTAAGTTTTATTACAATTTAGTTGAAAAAGATTCAACAAGTGCTAACGCATTATTAGAATCAATTAAAAAACAAATAAAAGATATTATTTAGCCAACATATGTTGGCTTTTTATTTCGAAAAGAAAAGCAAGTTTTGCTAACTTGCTAATCCTAGTTTTTTATAAATTTTGTTTAATTTTTTTGAAGCAATTAAACGAGCTTTTTGAGCACCACTTTCTAGTACATCTTCAATTATTTTACTATCTAAGACATTTTTATATTTGCTTTGAATATCTATTAAAAAATTCTTTACTATATTTGCTAAATCTTTTTTAAATTCACCATAATTTGAATTAGAATATTTTTTTTCTAAATCTTTGATAGATATATCAGTAAGTGAACTGTAAATTTCTAATAAGTTAGAAATTCCAGGTTTGTTTTCTCTATCAAAAAAGATTTTAGCATCAGAGTCAGTAACTGCAGACATTATTTTCTTTTTAGCGACATCAGGGTCATCTAATAGATAGATACAACCTTTATCATTAGATTCATCGGACTTTGACATTTTCTTTGAAGGATCAGATAATGACATAATTCTTGCTCCATTTTCAGGAATTAATGGTTCAGGAATGACAAAAACATTCCCTAAACGATTATTAACTCTAGAGGCAATATCACGAGTTAACTCTACGTGTTGTTTTTGATCATCACCAACAGGGATATATTTTGGATCATAAAGTAAAATATCTGCTGCCATCAAATCAGGATAAGTAAAAAGTCCTACATTAATACTGCTTTCACCTAATTTTTGAGATTTATCTTTATATTGAGTCATCCTATTTAATTCTCCCATATAAGTAAAACAATTCAAGACAAAAGAAAGGTTAGCATGTTCTAATATATCTGTTTGTATGAATAAAGTTACTTTTTTTGGATCTAGACCACAAGCAAGATACAAAGCTGCAATGTCTTTAGTATTTTTTTTCAATTCTAATTTGTCTTGAAAAACTGTAATTGCATGTAAATTAGCAATAAATATAAATAATTCATATTCATCTTGATACTTCAAAAAATTCTTTATAGCTCCTATATAATTGCCTAAAGTTACTTGACCGGTTGGCTTTATTCCGCTTAGCATTCTTTCCATATTATCACTCCTTTAAATAAAAAAACACCATTTTAAGGGACGAATTAATCGTGGTGCCACCCTATTTCACACATAAGTGCCTTATTACATTGCGATAATGCGCAATTCATAGATTCCCAAGTCCCATTTCTTAGATGCGTGTTGAATTTCACCATTGCTTTCAACTCTCTAAGTTTGCTCTAATACTTATAATTTGTTCAACATCTAATATGATGATACATAGAAAAATATTGTTAGTCAAGAAATAAATGTGTTAGAATTGTTATATAAGAAAGTTGGTGATGATATATATGCTTAAAGTTTATACTTCTCCTAGCTGTTCTTCTTGCCGCAAGGTAAAAGAGTGGTTAAAGAATAAAAATATTGAATATATTGAAAAAAATATAATGTCCAGTGTTTTAAATGAAAAGGAATTAAAAGAAATATTGGCAAAAAGTGAAAATGGCACAGATGATATAATATCAAAGCGTTCCAAAATCATCAAAGAAAGCAAAGTAGATGTTGATAAGATGAAGGTTCCAGAACTAATATCATTTATTCGTGCTAATCCTACAGTTTTAAAAAGACCAATTATTGTTAATGATAGGATGATTCAGGTTGGATATAATTCAGAGGAAATTAGAGTTTTTATACCACATGAACTCCGTAGTTTGATAAATGATAATTGTGGACCAGAATGCAAAAATTATACAGCATTTTGTGTAGGGGATTGTGAAAAAGAAGACCCATCTAGTGATTAGATGGGTCTTTTATTTGTTTTATTAATCTTTTGATTTTTGAAATTGATTTTTTATACTCTACTATATCTAGTTTATTAAAAAGTTCCTCTAAAGTCTTTTTGCCATATTCTAGAGAATGACTTTCATACTCTATTTCATAGTCAATTTTGTCAAAATAAATAGATTCATCAAAAAATATTTCTCCTGCAAGATACTTTATAGAACTTCTTTTAGTTTTTAATTTTCCAATATAAAATAAGTTATCTCCATTGATATTATAATTTTTGAGTATTTCTTTTATTGAATTATCAGGAATAATATGATTTTTTAATTGTTTCAGTTCAGTAATAGATATGGGAACATTTAACTCCATTATTCCTTTTTGATGTGGTGATTTGAGAGTTAGTTCATATTCGCCACTTGCATACTTTCTAATTCTTAGAGCACTTCTATATTTGTAGATAATATCTAAATTCGAGGTATCAAAGTAATAATTAGTTTGTTCTTTTATATCTTCTTGTTTAATGTTGAAATATTTTAATAACAAATCATAATCTTTTTTTCCAACTAAATATTTTGCTTCTATCTCAATATTATTACTCATTTTTGTTTCCTCCTAATGACATCTATATGATACAATATTATAGACATATTGGAAAGGGTGATTGCATTGAAGTATTTTTGCATAATTAATAAAGCTGATGAGATTTCTAATGAAATTGCTGAAAGAATTTCTAATGCTTTAATAGATTATAATTTTCGTTATGATGAAAAGCATCCTGAGTTGATTATTGTTGTTGGTGGAGATGGCAAATTTTTGCGTTCTGTTCATGAACATATCGAAAATATTGAGAATATAAATTACGTAGTCATTAACACAGGAACCTTAGGATTTGCAAGTGACTTTGAAAGTGATGAAGTAGATGTCTTAATCAAATCCATAATTGAAGGTAATTATAAAGTTGAAAGTTGCAATCTTATAAAAACTGAGATAGTAGATGAAAAAGGAGAATCGCATATTGAGTATGCCCTAAATGAATTTAGAATTGAAAATCCGATGAGGACTTTGGTAGTTGATGTTTATGTAGATAATGATTTTTTTGAAGAATTTAGTGGTAATGGACTTTGTATATCAACTCAATTTGGATCTTCAGCATATAATAGATCATTAATGGGGGCTATTGTTGCACCAAATGTAGAAATAATGCAAATAACAGAAATTGCAGGAATTCATAATAATAAATATTCTTCATTGTATAACTCCTTAATAGTTTCCAAAGATTCACTAATTAAAATAGTTCCTAAAGAGACAGAAAATGTAATTCTTGGAATTGATTATCTATGTTTAGAATTTAAAAATTTTAGACAAATAAATATTTCTCTTTCTAATAAGAAAGTAAATTTTGTTAGATATAGAAAATATTCTTTCTATGAAAGATTGCATCAATCATTTATTGTCTAAGCGGCCTCGAGGTCGCTTTTTTAATATTTTTAAAGCAAAAATTAAAATAATTAATTTTAATATTGACAAAATTAATTTTGTGTTTTATTATCTTGATATAAAGACCAAGGAGGTTGATTTAAATGCTAGGATTTTGTATAAAATATAAAGGATTTCCTTTTCTCTTTCTTTTTCTACCAAATTTTATGATTAAATCATTAATGAAAGATAGAAAAGAAATTGGTAATCATAAATTTGAAGTTACAAATCCTTCAAAAAATGAATTGATAGCTATTATAGATGAAATACCGCGCGGGTTGATAGCAGATGTTAATGTTAACAATTGGTCTTTTGTTATAAGAAAGATGTAAGGAGGAGATAAATATGGAAGCGATTGGAAAGTGTCCTGTATGTTCTAGTAGACTAAAGGCAACTAAACTAAAATGTGATAATTGTGGAATTGAGATAAGTGGTGATTTTGAAATGTCAAAATTTACTTATCTTGAAAAAAATGAATTAAAGTTTATCGAATTATTTTTAGTTAATCAGGGCAATATAAAACTGATGGAAAAAGAATTAGGTATCTCATATCCTACTGTTAAAAAATATCTTGAACAAATACTAGAAAAATTAGGTCTTAGTGCAAAAGAAAACAATAAAAGACGCGAAATTCTCGAAAAACTTGCTCGTGGAGAAATAAGTGCTGACGAAGCTGAACCATTTTTATAATAGGGGGGATTTATATGACAAAGAAGGAAATATTAAAAAAATTGGAAGATAAAGAAATAACAGTTGAAGAAGCAATGAAACTTTTAGAAGGTGTTGAAGAAGAAGGTACAGAAGATATAGAAGTAGTGGATGAAAAAATTTCTAAAAACGAGGAAAAGCGTTCGCTTTTTAAAAAAGGCAAGAAAAAGTTTTTGCGTATTGAAGTTGAAGATAAAGAGGATGGCGATAAAGTTCAGGTAAAAGTTCCAGTTAGTGTCATAAAATTAGCAAAGAAATTTGGGGCTCGTGGTAATTTTAATATTGATGGAGTTGATATTTTAAATGAAATAGACATTGATGAAGTTCTAGAGCTAATTGAAAGCGAAGAAGATGCAACTCTTGTCGATGTTGTGGGAAAAAATGGAGAGAAAGTAAGAATTTATTTTGATTAGGTGTTTTATTAAAAGAAGTCACCTTTTAATGGGGGACTTCTTTTTAAAATTAAAAAATGAAACCAATAGTTGACAAAATTCTAACTATAATTGGTAGTGTAGCAAATATCTTAATGCTAAGATTTACTTGTTTATTAGGAGGTGAGCCGATATGGAAAAGAATATTTCTACTTTTCAAGTTTTAAAAAGACAATTTAAAACAATTAAAGAGAGTAAAAAAAGCTACTTATATATTTTATACATAGTAAATATGATATGTGCAGGCACTCTTCCTGCCGTTGCAGTAATTATTCCCAAATTGATTATTGATGCATTTGGTGGATCTTCACTAGATAGCATTTATTTATATATAGGAGTTTTTGCTGGAGTTTCTTTGGTTTTATCGGTAATAGTTGTTATCATAACAAATATTACAACAGCAGAGTTTTTAATATTAAGATTAGATGAATTTGATAGGTTAGCGAACCTAATGTACAGGTTAGATTATAAATATTTAGAAGATTCCAAATTTATGGATAGAACTGAAATATCGACAGAAACTTTATCAGGAGATGGTATGGGATATCAATATACATTTACTTTGATATATCAAATATTACCATTGTTACTTTCTTCTATATTGTATGTAATAATTATAAGTACATTTAATATTTATTTAATTATTGTTTGTATATTATCTTCTATTTTAATAATGTTGATAAATAGTATGGCAAAAAAATATGCTTATACAAAAAAAGAAGAAGAAGCTCACGCAAATAGACAATCAACATATTTTTATAATACAACTCATGATTTTACATATGGTAAAGATATTAGAATTTATGATTTAAATGATAAAATAAAGCAAGATTTTAGAGAAAAAAATTATAGTTATATATCTGTCATAAAAAACATCAAAAATCATGAATTCAAGTTAGGTATGTGGCAATTGCTTTTGCTTTTAATTCAAGATGGGTTAGCATATTTTCTTGTTATAAAGGGCTATTATGATGGCTTAATTAGTTTAGGAGATATGACTTTGTATATTGGAGCCATCATTGCATTAAACACAGCCTTTAGAGATATTGGGATTAAATTTTCGGAATTAAAAGATGCTACAAGATATACGAAAGATTATTTTAAGTTTATTGATGATAAGTCTTTATTTTCATTTCAAGGATCTAAAAAAGCATTAAAAGAGACTTTTGGTATTGAGTTTAAAAATGTATCTTTCAAATATCCAGGAACAGACAATTACATACTTAAAGATTTTAATTTTAAAATTAACAAAGGTGAAAAGTTAGCAATTGTTGGAATGAATGGTGCTGGTAAATCTACTATTGTTAAATTAATAACGGGTTTATTTAGGCCAACATCAGGGAAAATACTAGTTAACGGAATTGATTCTCAAGAATTTGCTCAAGATGAATATTTTAAAATGTTTAGTGTAGTTTTCCAAGATATAAATATTTATGCAAGTAGTGTTATTGAAAATGTTATGGGTAAAGATAGCGGTGAAGAAAACAAAAAAATAGCACAATTATGCATTGAAAAGGTTGGTTTAAAAAATAAAATTGAAAGTTTACCCAAAGGATATAACCACCCACTTTTAAAAGTTATGGAAGAAGATGGAATTGAATTATCAGGTGGAGAATCGCAAAAATTAGCTATTGCAAGAGCATTATATAAAAATGGACAAATAGTAATTTTAGATGAACCTACAGCAGCATTAGATGCTTTGGCTGAAGCTGAAATATATCAAAAATTTTCAGATTTAGTTGGAGATAAAACAGCAATATATATTTCTCATAGATTATCAAGCACAAAATTTTGTGATCATATTGCTTTGTTTTCTAAAGAAGGACTAATAGAATATGGGACTCATAATGAACTTATGAAACAAAAAGGTGAATATTATCACATGTTTACAATTCAGGGTAAATACTATCAAGAAAGTGGTGATAATAATGACTAATTTTCAAGTATTTAAAAGGTTTATAAAAATATCTTTTAAAGAAGATAAAGCCTACTTTTTTGCAATAATATTTCAGTCATTATATGCTATGGGACTCACACTATTTAATGTCTATTCATTAAAATTAATTTTGGATAGTGTTGTGGCAAAATCCTATCAAGATTCTTTGATAATTGGAGGATTTGTTGTAATAGTTAATTTATTGCTAAATTTTTTGAGTAAATTATCGACAAGACTTGTTGATGTTGGAAGAATAAGATTAGCTAAAAAACTAAATTTAGTCATTGGTAAAAAATTAATGGCCATACCATATAGATATTTAGAAGATCCGTATTATCTAGATTTAAAAGAAAGAGCCAAATTTGCTTGTGAAAATCAAGGGGCCGTTTCGCAGTTTTTAAGATTTTTTACAAATTTATTGCAATATTCATTTACTTTAATAAGTTTAGCAATAATAATAATTTCATTTGATTTTTGGATTATGATAATTCTTATTGTAGTTGTCATTTTAAATTTATTAATTAATGTTAATTCCATGAAATTTATGGTTAAATTCTTTAAAGAATTAATACCAATAAATAGAAGATTTACTTATTTATTGTCATTGATATATGAAACAAAATATTCTAAAGATTCAAGATTATATAGTGTTGGGAGTTTAATGATGGAGCGTTTTACTAGTTTCAAGGATAAAACTAGTCAGTATTTTAAAAAATTGCATCTTCAATTAAATAAATATGAATCTTTAAATAGTATTGTTAATTATATTCAAGTGTTTCTAATATATCTTATAATAGCAATAAAATCTTTTAATGAGAAACTAGGAGCAGGTAATTTCACTTTCTACATAACAAGTGCTATTACATTTTCCAAAGTAATGAATGATTTAGTTAATTCTATTGTAAGTCTTAGACAATATTGTGAATATTTAAATCCTTTTGTTGAATTAATAAATTTAAAAGAAGAAAAAGATGAAGGAAGTAAAATACCTTTTGAAGGAGAAATTGAAACAATAGAATTTAAAGATGTATCTTTTAAATATCCTAAAACTGAAAATTTAATACTCAAAAACATTTCTTTTAAAATAGATAAAGGTCAAAAAATAAGCATTGTTGGTTTAAATGGTGCTGGTAAGACGACACTAATAAAATTACTTTGCAGATTATATAAACCTAGTAGTGGAGAGATTTTAATTAATAATGTCAATATAATAGATTATGAATACAAAAGTTATATTAAACAAATATCAGCAGTCTTCCAAGATTTTAAATTATTTGCATATAGTATTAGTGAAAATATTACTAATGAAAATAATCAAGATGAAATGGCCTTTAAATACGCCGTTGATGTTGGATTAAAAGAAAAAATAGAATCTTTAAAAAATGGTATAAAATCAAAATATTCTAAAGCATATGATCAAGAAGGAATAGAATTATCTGGAGGAGAAGCTCAAAAAGTTGCCATTGCTAGAGCTCTATATAAAAAATCTTCTTTAGTTATTTTAGATGAGCCAACAAGTGCTCTTGATCCTTTGGCAGAAGCAGACATATACATGAATTTTAATAATCTTGTTAAGAAGAAAACAGCAATATATATTTCTCATAGAATGTCTTCATCAACATTTTGTGATAAAGTTCTAGTTATAAATGGAGGGAAAATAGAGTCTTATGATACTCATAAGAATTTGATGAAAAATAAAGAGAGTTTATATTATAAACTATTTAATTCTCAAGCAAAAAATTACGCTTTAGAAAAAGAAATATTAGTTTAAAAAAAGAGGAATTTTACAATTCCTCTTTTATATTATTTTTTTTAATGTTCGATAAACTTTTGCTAATGGTAATCCCATGATGGTGAAATAATCGCCATCAATTTTTTTGATTAATGTTGCTCCAAATCCTTGTATTCCATAAGCTCCAGCTTTATCATAAGGTTCTTCTAAAGAAATATAATTGTATATTTCCTCATCGCTTAAATCATAAAAAGTAACCTTTGAAATACTATTTATTTTATAAGTTTTTTTGGGAGAAATAATTGTTACTCCAGTTATTACTTTATGAGTTTTTCCCGATAGCATTTTGAGCATGCGATAAGCATCTTTTTTGTCCTTAGGTTTTCCTAACAATGTATTATCAATAAAAACACCAGTATCGGCCCCGATAA
>Ga0265294_10007325_pt1 | contig 13110 bp, 6 predicted proteins | sample MunlanPumphouse3_FD_192504 | JGI IMG/M metagenome (GOLD analysis project Ga0265294, IMG submission 192504) | Groundwater microbial communities from a municipal landfill in Southern Ontario, Canada - Pumphouse #3 | ecosystem: Environmental > Aquatic > Deep subsurface > Groundwater | place... | reverse complement strand
CAAAATTACCTGAGTTTTCTGAAGGTAGTGGTTCTGCTTATCAGTTAATTGGTAATGGTATTTCATATTTAATGTCACAGTCTTTATCGATTGATTGTTTCTATATTTATAACGATGTTGATTTACCTAAACCTACTGGGTCTTTTTTAAGAAAGATTTGGGATGGTATTAGAGGGTTTATCTATTCGTTCTTTGATACTAGATATAATGATAATGATGTTGATAGTGACACTTTAGAAGTTTGGGTTGGACAATCATCACTTTATTTAGATATTATTCAAAGTATGATTGATCAAGATTTTACTGCTAAAACCGGTATTAAAGTTAAGGGTTCGATTATGAACAATGTTCAAAAGATTGTTTTATCAAATGCTACTGATGATAATCCAGATGCAGTTTTAGCACTTGATAACTGGAATCCTTATGCTTATGCTTTAAGAGGAATTTTAACTGATTTAACTCAGTTTGAAGATTTTGATGAAGTTAGTAAAGATTATTATGCTAATAATTTTGCGCCTCTAATCTTTGAAGATGGTGTTTATGGTTTGCCAGAAACCCAAAGTGTATTTTTGTTATATTATCGTAAAGATATATTAGATTATTTAGATTTAGATGTTCCTAATACTTGGCAAGATGTTATTAATATGTTGCCGATATTACAGAGTCATCAAATGAATTTTTATCACCCTTTAGGTGGAGAATCATCATTTAAAGGTTATGGGTTTACAGCGCCGATTATTTATCAATTTGGTGGTGAAATCTATAGTGAAAATGGGGTTAGTTCAACCTTAAGAGAAGATAATACAATTAATGCTATTAAGTTTATGACAGAATTGTTTACTATTTATAATTTGCCATTACAAATTTCTTCATTCTTTGAACATTTTCGTAGTGGTGATATGCCAATTGGAATATCAACTATTGATTTGTATTTGCAGATGAAATATGCAGCTCCGGAGTTATCTGGTCAATGGGGTGCAGTAGTTATTCCGGGTACTGATTTAGATAACGATTCTGTAGTTGAAAGATGGTCTCCATCATATGGAAAAGCTTCTATAATTTTTTCTAATAGTGAAATGCAAAATGAAGCTTGGAAATTGATTAAATGGTGGAATTCAACTGAAACACAAATAGCTTACATGCAAAATATTAAGACAGGTTTAGGAGAAAAGTATCTATTTTTAACTGCTAATATGAATGCTTTAAAACAATCTGTTTGGGATGAAAGTATAAAAGCTACAATTATGGAACAAGCAAAATGGGCTAGAACTCCTGCTGTAACTCCTGGTTCTTATGTTGTAGAAAGGGAATTATCTAATATTTGGAATAAGGTTGTTATAGATAAGGATAATGTTTTAGTAGCTATCAACCAGTCGGTCCCAAGAATTTTAAGGGAATTATCTAGAAAAGCTGATGAATTCGGTTATATTTCCAATAATAATCCGGATGGTACTATGTATTATGTACCTATGAATTCAAATATTACCCGTTGGATTGAGGAGGAATATGATGAAGTCGGTTAAAAAGAAAAAATTTAATGATGCTTACTTATTTATTATTCCTTATTTTACAATTTTCTTTACCTTTGTTATTGCATTAATTGCGATCAGTGTTATTTTGAGTTTTACTTATTATGATACTATTAATTTTCCTAGTTTTGTTGGTTTAAGAAATTATGTAAATCTATTTACACAAGATACTGATTTTATGCAGTTTGCTTTGCCAACAACAATTAAATATGCACTTATTATTGGTCCAGTTGGGTATATGATAAGTTTCTTAATGGCTTGGTTATTAGCTCAAGTTTCCTATAAATTAAGAACTGTATTAGCGATAATTCTTTATTCGCCTTCACTTACTTCTGGAGTACTTATGACAGTTATTTGGAAAGTAACCTTTTCTGGTGATACTAGAGGTTATTTAAATTACTTTTTGCTTAATTTGGGCTTGATTAATGAGCCAGTACAATGGCTTCAAAATACATCAATGATTTTTGGTATTATGATTTTTGTAGGGTTATGGGCAAGTATGTCAGTAGGTTTCTTGGCAATGTTATCTGGCATCTTAAATATTGATAAAGATCTTTATGAAGCTGCTTATGTTGATGGAATGAAAAGCCGTTGGCAAGAGATATTCTATATTACTATTCCTTCAATAAAGCCACAAATGCTATTTGGAGCTGTAATGGCAGTGGTTGGTACTTTTAATGCAGCTGGAATGGCAACTGCTTTAACAGGGGCTTATCCACCTCCACAACTAGCCGGATGGTTAATTGTGGATCATATGAATGACTTTGGATTTGGTAGGTATGAAATGGGTTATGCTTCAGCTATGTCTGTAGTTCTGCTTTTAATTGTTATGGCTTTCTATTCAGTTTCTGTTAGACTCTTTGGAGAGAAAAAGGAGAAACGAATCAGATGAAAAAAGATAAAGATACCGAACAATTAAGATTAGAAAAACTAAAAAAGAAATTACAGAAAAAAAGCAGAAGAAACTACCGCCGTTTTCAAGGGATAAAGATTAACCCATCTTTTTTCCATAAATCTCAAATTAAATTTTTATTACTTATGTTACCAATGTTGATCATAACATTGTTGCCAATTGTTTATATTTTCTCACATGCATTTAAGTCTTTGTCTGAACTTTATGCTTATCCACCAAAGATTTTTGCAACGAGATTAACTTTTGATAATTTTAGAAACCTGATATTAGCGACTTCACAAACAGGAGTACCATTTATTCGTTATGTCTTTAATTCAGTTGTTTCTAGTGCTTTAACTATCTTTTTCTCTTTATTAATAGGGTCTTTAGCAGCTTATTCATTTTCATTTTTGAAATATAAACTAAAGAAACCTTTATTTGCTTTAAACCAATTAGCAATTATGATTGTTCCAGTTGCGATTGCTGTTCCAAGGTTTATTGTGATGAGTGAATTAGGATTAACTAATAATATGCTTTCACATATAATTCCGCTTTTAGCAATGCCTGTTGGTGTTTTTTTGATTAAACAGTTTATGGATCAAGTTCCTCGCGAACTCTATGAATCTGCAAAAATTGATGGTGCGAATAATTTCCAGATTTTTTGGAAGATTGTTATTCCACTTGTAAAACCAGCTTTGGTTACTGTAGCGATTTTAGCGTTCCAATCATCTTGGAATAATGTTGAAACATCAAGTCTATACGTTGATGATGAAGCTTTAAAAACATTGCCATACTATTTTTCAACACTTACACTTGGAACAAGTGCTATAGCTGCTCAAGGAATGAGCGCTGTGGCGAGTTTAATTATATTTGTGCCGAACATAGTTTTATTCATTCTTTTACAAAAGAATGTTATGAATACAATGGCTTATTCAGGGATTAAATAATATGAAAACGAAAAAATTATTACTCATCTTAGTGTTATTACTAAATTTCATATTACTATCAGTGACTTTTTCTGTAAAAGTAGAAGGCGCGAGTGCTTATTACACTTATACCTTAAACAGGAAAGGCGAACTTTCAGAGACTAATGAAGCTTATGAAGCTGTCGAAATGATTAGAAGATTAAGTGATGGAAGTACTCTTTCTGGAGCTAAAGATTTATTCATTGATAGTGATGATTACATGTATGTTGCCGATACCGGTAATAAACGTGTTGTCATCTTAAACGAGAACCAAGAGGTATTATTCAGTTTCGGTAGTGAAACGCTGATAAAACCTTTGGGTATTTTCGTTGTGGACGATTTAATCTATGTTGCTGATTATGGCTTAGGTCAAGTTAATTCAGATATAGGTTCTATCTATATTTATAAATTTGATAAAACTAAAACTGTTTTAGAAGAAGCAATTACTTTAGATAGAGTATATCAGACTCCATCTTCACCAATTCTAGAAAAAGAAAATTTGATTTATCGACCAACAAAGATTGCGGTTGATAATAACCATACGATGTACATCGTTAATGAAGGTACTACATCTGGGGTGTTGATGGTTAATGATAAAAATCGTTTTATTGATTATTTTGCTTCCAATTCATTTAGTTTAAACTTTTGGGATCGTTTAGAAAGAATTATTTATCAAAATAATGAGAATGTTAAGATGACTAAAAACATTCCTACTCCAGTTTATAATGTTTCATTAGATCCAAAAGGATATTTTTATACCGTAACTCAAAACAATTCAGAGAATATTTCTGGAGATAATTTAAAGAAAATTAATATTGGTGGCGTTAATTTTTTTGATAATGATATGTATGTTTACAATGATATCGTTGATTCTTGGGCAGGCCATCAAGAAAACATATACGCAGTAAGCTCTAATGGTTTTTTGTTTGAATATGATAATCTAGGCAATCTGCTATTTGCTTGGGGTGGTAAAGGTGTTGGAAATGATAAGTTAGGTTTATTTATGTCAGCTTCATCATTAGCTGTTGATTCAAATAATAATATTTATGTCATTGATGATAATTCATCAAGAAATGCTATTCATATTTTTAGAGAAACACCTTTTGCAGCTAAAATACATGAGGCTTTAGACCTTTATAATAATGCGAAATATGTTGAAAGTATTGAAGTGTGGGAAGAAGTATTAAGATATAACTCAATGCTTGATATTGCTTATCGTGGTATTGGTTTAGGGTATATGATGAATGAAGATTATGAAACAGCTTTGGAGTATTTTACTATTTCAAGAGATCAAGAACAGTATTCAGAAGCTTACTGGGAAATTAGAAATATATCTTTAATAGACAATATGGATAAGATAATTTACTTAGTTGTTTTTATCATCATTTTGCTAAATGTTTTGTTATATGTAAATCGCAGAACTAAAGTGTTTTCTTTCGCAACCGATGTAAAACAAAAAGTAATGAAATATCCAAAAGCTAATCAATTCTTCTATATGTTTCATTTCTTGAAGAATCCAGCAGATGCGTGTTATGGAGTTAAACAACAAAAACGTAGCACTATGCTATCGGCTTGGATAATTTTAGGCCTTTTGTTTATCCTCTATATTGTCGGTTTAGTTTATACTGGTTTTATTTTTAATGATATCGTTATTGAGGAAACTATTCTTGTTAAAGAAGCATTTAAGATAATTATTCCTATTCTAATCTTTATTGTTTCTAATTATCTAATTTCATCTTTAATGGAAGGTGAAGGCACATTTAAAGCAGTATTTATTAATACAGTTGGAGCTTTAATGCCAATACTTGTAATCTATCCGTTCTTAATTATAATATCTAATTTTATTACTCTTAATGAAGCTTTTCTATATAATTTTGGAATGTTTGGAATGATTATTTGGGCGGTTATTTTATTGTATTTCAATATTAAAGAAACACATAATTATTCAGTCGGACAGACTTTTGTAAATATCTTTGTCTCCTTAATATTTATGTTAGTAATCATCATAATCTTGTTGATAGTTTATTTAATGATTACTCAAGTTAGCAGTTTTGTTTCAGATTTAATCAAGGAGGTGATATTGCGTGAATAAAAAAATACTAGTTATCCTTCTTGTTAGTTTGGTTGTTGGTATAGCCGGATACAATTTAGTGGTAAATGCAATTAATATGCGTTCTAGAGATATCAATTATAAAGAATCAAGTTACAACATTTCTACAGATTCTAATTTTTTTGGCGAAGTTGAGAATCAAGCTTTAGTTGATCTTCCAGAAGATTATGAAGCAGAACTTTCGCTCAAAGGATTTAAGTTTGTAGCTGAAACAAGTGACTTAGAACTTTATGTTAAAGAAAATTATTTCAATTTAGCAATTTATGATAAAGCATCAGGTTACTTATGGTATTCAGTTAACCCTAATTATTTACAATACATGTTAAGCGGTACATCTAGATTCTTTGTTGAATCAGGTGTGATTATTGAATATTATAATATGGATAATATTGCAGTAGAAGATAATAAGTCTTATGTTTCAGGCCCTAAGTTTAATGTAAGTAAAACTTACGAATATAATGATTCTGGTCTAGTTGCACATATCGATTTTGAAGATTTAGGAATTACTTTTGACGTTGTGGTCTCGATAGAAGAAGATCGTTTAAGAGTAAGCCTTCCAATTGAGACATTAGTTGAAGAAGATGTTGAAAAAACAATGCTTAATTTAGATGGAACGACTTCGCAAAAGATTACACAATATCGGTTGAAATCTGTATATTTATTCCCATATTTTGGGTCGAATAATTATGAAATTAATGGTTATTCTTTAGTTCCTGATGGGTCTGGTGCACTTATTAGATATAACGAAGAAGTTTCGTCAACCGCTTATATAAAAAGAATATATGGCGCAGATGAAGGTGTTAACCGTTATCGTGAAGAGAATGCAACATATTATATAAGAGAAGAAATGCCTGCATCAATGCCTATTTTTGGGGTTAATCATGGTTATCAACAAGCTGCTTTTTTAGCGGTTGTAAGCGAAGGAGATGGATACAGCGAGATTCATTCTTATCCATATGGATATAACTCTTATCGTTTTAATACCACATTTGCTAAATTCATTGTAAGGGAAAGATTAACTGTACAGACATCTTCAAATTCAAATGATAGTTTTACTATGATAGGAAAAGATCCTTATCCTTCTAACTTTACAGTAGATTACTATTTTCTAAATAATGAAGAGGCGTCTTATAGTGGTATGGCAAAGAAATATCGAGAAATCTTAGAGATTGATAATATTAGTAATGGATATAAAACTAATATAACATTGATTGGTCAAGATTTTAAAAATGGATTATTTGGCAAAGATTATGTTGAAATGACTACTTATGAAGATGTCATGAATATAGTTAAAGATTTAAATGAAACAAGTAATAAATCTTTAGAATTAATTTATCAAGCTTGGAACAAAGGGGGGTTATATGGTAATACACCATTCTCTCCTAAAATCTCATCTAATCTTGGTAGTAGTAGTGATTTTGAAGAAATGAATCAGTATTTAAATGATTTAGGTATTAATATCTTTTATTTGAATAATCCAATTATTTCTTATACGCAAGGATTAGGAAAAAAAGTTATTAGCAAACCAACACTTTCGGTGTTTGCGACCAATGAAGCAAGGACTTCTTTATATCGAACAACTTATTATTTAAGTCCTGATAATGTAAGTGATTCAATCTTGAAGTATGATGATAATTATCAAAAATTAGGAATCAACGCTTTAGCTTTACAAAGCGTAGGCGATAGTTTATTTACATATCGTTATAGTTCAAAAGATTATTATCGTGATCAAATGATTAGTATTTTACAAAACGAACTTAATGAATTAAATTCTTACAATTTAGCGCTTTACCAACCAAATTCTTATTTATGGAAGTATCTTGATAACTACTTGAATACCCCTGTTGAGTCGAATAAGTATGCATATGTTACAGATTCAATTCCTTTTATTCAGTTAGTATTAGTTGGTAGTGTTAATTTGAGTTCAAATTATATTAATTATGTGAGTGATTATGATTTGTTATCACAAAGATTAGTGGAATATGGAGTTAACCCAGCTTTTTTACTTACTCAAGAATCTACTCATAATTTGCGTTTTACTAACAGTGAGTTTGTTTATACATCAGAGTATTCTTTATGGAAAGACACAATTTTAGAAGTAGATGAACATGTTAGTGAAGCACTTAGTTTAGTAAATGGGTTAAAGATGATTAACCATCGATATGTTGATAATGGTGTTTCTGAAACTACTTATGAAAACGGAATTATTATTTATGTTAATTATAATAGCGAAGATATAGTAGTTAACTCAGTCCTTACCATCCCAAGCAATGGCTACAAGGTGGTGAGCCCATGAAAAAAATAAAAGAAGTACTTTTAAAAGTTAAAGAAATTCTTTTAATAATAAAAACTTTTATAAAAAAAATATTTGCTTATGTTACAAAATATACTGGTATAGATTGGTTAAAGAATAAATTCATACATTTACCGAACAAATACAAGAAGATGGTATATGGAATTTTATTTATTATGCCTTGGTTAATTGGCTTAGTTTATATCAGTTTACCAATTATTATAAGATCAATAAGAATGGCTCTAAGTGATAAATATTACTTTATTACTGGAGTTGGTTGGCAAATAACTGGTAAGTGGTATGAGTTTACACAGTTTAAAAGAATATTCGCTGATGAACCATATCATGTAAGTTTAATTGTTGATACACTACAAGATGTAGCAGTTGTGGTTCCGTTAGTAGTTATATTCGCTCTAATTCTAGCTTTAATGTTGAATCAAAAGGTTAGAGGAATTGCAATATTTAGAACAATATTCTTTATTCCGGTTATTCTTTTATCAGGAAATATGTTAATGAATTTTGAAAGAAATGCATTATTAACAGTTCCAGCAATTGCTAGTGGTGAAATATCTGGTTTTATGCATGAATACTTACCCGGTATCTTTAATGACGCTATCTTCGGTGCTTTTGGTAAGATTGTTCTTATTTTGTGGTTATCAGGAGTTCAAATACTTATCTTTCTTGCTGGACTACAAAAGATGGATAAATCAATCTATGAAGCCGCAAGAATTGATGGCGCTAGTATTTGGGAACTGTTTTGGAAGATTACTTTACCAGCACTTATTCCTTTGATTTATCTAAACATTATTTATACTACGATTATTTATTCTAATCTTTCCAATAATGCAATAGTACAAATCATTAATGTTCACTCTGATGAAGCGCAGATGCTTGGAGGAACATTAACTGATGAAATAAATTATGGTCGAGCTTATTCAGCTGCTTTATCATGGTTGTTATTCTTTATTCAGTTAGCGATAATTGGAGTTTATAGCTTAATAGTACGTTTAAGCTCTAAACGTTATGATTAGGAAAGGGGGAGGTGAATTATGCCAGTTTCAAAGAAAATGAAGATTAAAAGAGTTCTTTTTGGGCGCAATGAGAAAAGTGGATTATTATTCAAAATAGGTCTTTATGTGCTGCTAATCGGTATTAGTTTTATCTTTCTTTATCCCTTGTTAGCGATGTTTGCGAAGTCATTAATGACTTTAGAAGATTTGGTTAACTCATCAGTTTCTTGGATTCCAAGAAGTCCGACGTTTAAGAATTATGATACTGCTTTTGTTTGGATGAAATTCTTTAGTGCTTTATGGGATTCAATTCAAGTATCTATTTATCCAACAATCGCAACGATTTTATCATCATCTTTAATAGGTTATGGTTTTGCAAGATTTAAATTTCCGTTAAAGAAACTTTTGATGGGTGTTATGATAGCGATGTTTTTGATTCCTTCAGTATTGACATATATTCCAACTACAGTGCTTTATAAGGATCTGTCAATTTTAGGGATTAGATTAGACATTATGGACTCAATTAAAGCGTTCTATGTTCCAGCTTTATTTGGAAACGGAATTAGACAGACAATCTTTATTTTAATTTTTTATCAATTTTTTAAAATGATTCCTGATGAATTATTTGAAGCAGCTGAGGTAGATGGTTCGACTACATTAAGAACTTTTATTACAATCGGTATTCCTTTAGCTGCGCCTGCATTTTTAATTTGTTCTTTATATTCATTTGTTTGGTATTGGAACGAAACAGCTTTAGCAAGACTATACTTTGGTTCTGATTACACAACTTTACCTATGGCATTAGATTCATTCATCGCTACATATTCATCGATGTATGCTCAAGGTAATGTATCAATGGACTCAGTTAGTTCTACTTACAATATTGGCGTTCAATACGCTATGACTTTAATTTCCATCGTTCCACTTTTATTAGTTTATTTAGTTGCCCAGAAATGGTTTGTTGAAGGGGTTGACCGTGCCGGAATTGCCGGCAGTTGATTAATATATTTTAAATAATAGAGGTATAGAAAAAAAGGAGGAAAGTATGAAAAAATTTGTTTTAATGATGATGAGTTTTTTGGCAATTATGGTTGTTGTCGGTTGTGGTGGGAAAACTACAGAAGAAATAACTACTGGTACACCTACAACAGGTGTTCCAACGACAAGTGTTCCAACGGATACTGATCCAGTTATCTCAGGTGCTGTTAATAAAACCATTGAAAAAAACTCAGTGTTTTTGCCAAAAGAGGGCATTACTGCATTTGATGCGGAAGATGGAGACATAACTTCAAGGATCCAATATTCTGGTAATGTTAATCCAATGGCAGAGGGTGAGTATAATGCAACGTATACAGTAGTGGATGACGATGGTAATGTTGACACTGTTACTGTTACTATTACAGTTGTTTATACAGATACCCAAGGTCCATTATTAGCTGGCGTTGGTGATAAAACTATTTACGTTGGCGAAGTTTTTAACGCACTTGACGGTGTAAGCGCTAATGACACAATTGATGGTGTTGTTGATGTCACTTATACAGGTGAAGTTAATATTTGGGCTGAAGATGATTACGAATTGGTATATTCAGCAAGTGATGAATCTGATAATGAAACAACAAAAACAAGAGTTATAACAGTAAGTTTTGGCGATTTTGTTTTTGGTGATTCGACTACTTATGAATTAGCAGATCTAACACTAGCAGAAGAAGTTTATAGTACACCAGCTTTAAGTGGTGGAGTTATAAACGATGCAATTGCTAACTTTACTTATGTTAAAGTCGTGATTGATGTATTAGCTTCTGAAGCGGGAACTCTTAATATTAGTTTGGGTGAAGAAGTTGGTTCTGTTACAGAAATTGATGTTACAGCTGCGCAAGAATCATTCACAGTTTATTATGTGATTGATGAGAGTTTAACTGATGCATTATTTTCTGTTGATACAAATGGTACAACTTTAACAGATTTATCTGTTGATGTATCATTTGCGGAAGTAAAAGATTTAGTAGCTCCAGTTTTAAGTGTTCCTACACCAGAAATAGCTTATATAGTTAATTATTCTTTAGATGGTTTAGAAGCAGCTTTAAGAAGCCAAGTAACTGCAGTTGATGATATTGATGGAAATATCACTAGTCTTATTGAAATTGATTTTGCTTCATTAGACTTAACAGAAGCTGGGGAATATGACGTTATTTATTCTGTTACAGATGCTGGCGGAAACGAATCTACTTATACAAGAACTGTTGTTGTAGGTAATGTAGTTGATTCAGGATTTCTTACTGATCCTAATTTTCAAAACAATGGTGATGGTCAGTGGATTGAAAAAAGCAATAATGGAGAAGCTTCAATAGCTTACGATGCAACAGAACAAACTATGGCTGTTACTGTTACAAAACTAGGAGACTGGTTAAGTGCAGCTGGTACTTATGTAAAACAAAATTCTAGTGGTTTAGAAGTTGATCAATGGTATATGTTTACATTTACTGTTAAAACTACAATTGATCGTAAAATGGGCTTTAGAATGGGATTAGATACTGACCAAGAAAATGGTTGGATTGATGATTTTGATGGAAGAAATGATTTATTATTCGATTTAACTGCTGATTATCAAACGTTTAATTTCTTCTTTAAGTTAGATAGTTTAACTTCTTCAGCTGGATACAATGATTTCAAGATTGAACTTAACTTAGGAAATAATAATTATAGTAATATTGGTACTGACGGTGTAACTACATTTAAAGATGTTTATATGTATAAAGTAGTTACTGAATATGCTCCACCTACATATATTACTAACCAAGGTGCTGATCTACCAGTTAAATTTACAGTTGGAGATGACGCACCAAATTGGGCAGATTACGTAACTTTCTCTGATATGAGTAAAAACGTTTTAACTCCTACTATTGATGCAAGTGATGTAGACATGAGTACTCCAGGCACTTATAACGTTTTATACAGCGCTACTGATTCACGCGATAAAACAACTGATTACACTTTAACAATCGAAGTTTTATCAGTTGAAAACGCAGATGAAGTTGCTCCAGTTGTTACTGTTAAAGATGGTGTACCAACTTCTGTAGATCAATTTACAAATCTAGGAGATATTTCTCTACATCAATTAGTAGATGCAGTTGATGCAGTAGATGGTGTAATTACTGTTTTACCAGCAATGGTTGATGATGGTGGTTTAAACTTTAACATAGCTGGTGTTTATACTGTTACTTTCTCAGTGTATGACTTATCTGGAAATGTTAATAATTTTACAGTTGATGTAACAGTTGTTGACAAAGAAGGTCCAAAGATTAATGTTAATGATACAAGTATTAACGTTGGTGATTCATATGATCCATTAGCTAATTTGACAGTAGTTGATAACGTTGATGGAACTATTCCTAATACAAGCGTTACAGTTACCGGACTTGATGCATTCATGGATGGCAATATTGCTACTACAGAAGGTGTATTCACAGTTACATTTGAAGTAGCTGATGCTTTAGGTAATGTTAGTACAAAAACAATTGAAGTTGAAGTAATAAATATTGAATGGGATGAAACAACAAGAGCAGAGTTAGGAACTCCAAATGAAGGACCTACTCATTCAACTGTTACTCTTGACCCTGTTGAAGAAGCTTATTTAATTACTGAAATTGATATTAATGTTGATCCATGGGATCATGCAAGATGGGTATATTACTTTGATAATTTAGAAATGGGTAAAACATATAAATTTGAAATAACTGCAAAAGCAACAACAGCTACTGATTTATACTTTAGAATTGGTTCTACGCTTTCAGTTGAACCTTGGATTGATGATTTTGAAGGCGGATTAAAGACTGTTTCTATTGGTACAGATTATGTAACTTATCAAGTTGTATTCACAGTAAACAATGAAATGCCTGATGGTACAGCTAAATTCCAATTTATGTATGGTTATTTACCTACTGATGCTGAAAATACAATTTATATTAAACAATTTGATATCGTTCAAATGCAAGATGGCGTTGAACCAGTATTTGAAGAAGTAGAAGCTTTACTTGGAGCTGAAGATGAAGGCCCAACACATTCAACTGTTACATATAATGAAATAGATGATGTGTATGAAATTACTGATATTGATATTAATGTTGATCCATGGGATCATGCAAGAATGGTATATTATTTTGATAATTTAGAAATGGATGCAACTTACCGTTTTGTTATAACTGCAAAAGCAACAACAGCTACTGATTTATACTTTAGAATTGGTTCTACGCTTTCAGTTGAACCTTGGATTGATGATTTTGAAGGTGGATTAAAGACTGTTTCTATTGGTAC
>Ga0265294_10007324_pt1 | contig 13110 bp, 7 predicted proteins | sample MunlanPumphouse3_FD_192504 | JGI IMG/M metagenome (GOLD analysis project Ga0265294, IMG submission 192504) | Groundwater microbial communities from a municipal landfill in Southern Ontario, Canada - Pumphouse #3 | ecosystem: Environmental > Aquatic > Deep subsurface > Groundwater | place... | reverse complement strand
GAGATTTGAATAAATAATAACAGTTAATATTTTGATATTAACTGTTATTTTTTTACATTACTAATCTTTTACAGTGGAGATAATCATCTTTAATGATTTGATCCTCTTTAAATAAATAATCTTCAGGATGAATATAATGAACATATCCCTTTTCATCTGAATATATTTTTAAAAAATAAGCACCAACAATATTAGAAATTCCTTGGGTTTTCATAAACTGTGATTGATTAACAAGGCATGGTACTAAAAAAGCATGAACATTACGATAAAACATATAGTAACATTTATGATAATGGCCTTGTAATAAGATATTCGGTTTATTACCTGGGGTCATCTTTTCAACAGCGTCTTGTGTTTTATAAGAAAGAGATTTAGCAACCCCACCACCGGGATGTTCCATTTTTATCTTTACCTTATTTATAGTAAGGGTATAATCATCTTGTCCTAAATATTCCATATCACTACGACACTTTTCTATCCATTTGCCAGGTGTAGCTCCGCCATTCTTTAAATGAGTTTCATCATGGCTGCCTTGTATAAATTTAGTTGTAATACCCTTTACTCTTGGATACATATCGATTACATATTCAGTTTGTTGATCAAAGCCTTTTAAAAACAACTGATATTGATGAGCAGGTCTAATTTTAATGTAGTCTCCATCTAATAAATCACCACAGTGTAAAACCGTTGTAATATTTCGCCTGGCAGCTTCTTTATAAACCTCATTTATTAAGGTCAATTGCTGTTCTTTAGTACCTATATGAGTATCAGATATAACACAAATGTTAGTAAAGGTTAAATCATCCTTATTTGGCTTCTCCTTTTTATAAACTCTATTAGATCTACGTTTAACAATTATAATTTCCCCTTCACTCTCGACAAGATCTATTTGTTTACCATTTAGATTAAGCATCTCAACAACACCATAAACTTCATTTATAGATAAGTCTAACTTATTACAGACATCACGCAATGAATCACCATTTCTAAGATATCGATAAATCTTTTCAACTTCTTTATCACTCATTACTTTCTACCCCCCAACTTTAGAACCTTAGCTTTTATATAATCATTTTTATCTGTTACATAATATGGAATAAATCTAGGTAGGACTTTATCTAACTCTCCTTTAGAATTTAAAAATATATTTAAGAACCATGCGCCTGTTGTATTTTGAATCCCCTCATCCATCATTCTAGGAGTCGTCGCAACTAAACCAGGTACAGAGAATTCTTCAACCCCTCTAAATGGCATTTTTTCCGCATGTAACCAGTGACCATGTAATAATATATCAGGTTTATCTTCGCTTCTCATTGAAGAAATAAATTTTTGTGGTTTATAAGAAACCGTATATGCTATTTTAGATTTAGGATGTTGCATTAAGATATCAAAGTTTCTAATTGTAATAGTACATCTATTGGCTCCAAGATAAATAAGATCATCTCTCTCTGCAGAAATTAATTTACCAATATCAATACCATTTTTCTTAATATGAGTAAAATCTTGATTACCAGTTATAAAATATGTCTTAATATCATCTATTGATGGATAATTATTAATTATGTAATTAGCTTGCTGGTTAGTATCATATTCAAATATACTATCATAATATTGACTTTTTGAACTATATAAACCTTCTGAAATATCTCCACAATGCAGAATATGATGAATATTTTCTGCTTGAGCTTTTAAATAGATATCGTTTAAAATACTTAACTGCTGAGATTTAGAACATAGTCTAGTATCAGAAATAACTGCAATCTTAACATTGGTAGCATCACCTATATCAAGTTTATAGCTATTATCATTATTTAGTTTTCTATCTCCTAAATTTATAACTGAGATAGCATCATCTTTTTTAGCAACAATTATATTTAAACCTGCTTTTTTAAGTTTAGAAACATATCCCATTATTTCAAATTCAGATAACTCAAATTCCTTTTCAAGCTGCTCAACAGTTCTCTCCTTTTTAATAAATTCTTTAAATTTTGTAATATCAAATTCTCTCTTCTGATTTTCCATCCTACCATCCTTTCAAAAATAAAAAAAGTGTGCAAAATACCCATGGGTAAATTACGCACTTTTAATTTGATAAGTTGTTACTAAATAATTACTACACAATTTCATACTACCACCTACGATGTAAAGATACATCATATTCGTTTTTTATAATATTCATTAAATGACCTTTAGACTCGCTCCCACATACGATATAAACCTGTACTTATAAACAGGTGGGCATCTCCATATAACCTTTAGGATTACCAATCACTTTCGCGTTGGTCATTCAACACCAATTATACTTTAGACTCCCTTATCGCAAACTTTAGTCAGTTTTATAATAAGTAAGAACGATATCTATTGGTCACTTTCATTATAACATAATAAATATTTTTTAGAAACACTTTATTCAAAATCATCTAAAAAACTATAATATGTATTCCCTTTTTTATAACCAATAATAGTATCCATAACAACATTTGAAGAGGATTTAAATATATTTTTTCCAATATCTGGATTATTCTTTTTCAACTCTGCAATTAACTCTTTAGTTTCAAAACGTTTGCTAGAACTAGCACAAACTGTAATCATGCAACCACAATCCATAAAATATAGATCATTTGCTTTAATAAAGGCGATTATATCCTCTTCATTAACATAATAAAGAGGTCTAATTAATTGCATCCCTTCATAGTTAGTACTCTTTAATTTTGGCATCATGGTACCAAAACGACCATTATAAAAAATATTCATCATAATAGTTTCAATAGCGTCATCCATATGATGTGCTAAAGCTATTTTATTACAACCTAATTCCTTAGCTTTGTTATATAAGTGTCCTCTTCTCATTCTTGCACACAAATAACAAGGTTCCTTTTTAGCATATTTACTTACAACTTCAAAAACATCCGTCTTAAAGATTTTTATAGGTATATTTAACAATTTTGCATTCTCTTCTATTTCCTTAATACTATCCTGATGATATCCAGGGTCCATCGTAATAAACTCTAACTCAAATTTAAATTGTCCATGACGTTGTAATTCCTGCATGCATTTAGCTAAAAGCATACTATCTTTACCACCACTTATACAAACAGCAATCTTATCATTCTCTTCAATTAATTTATAATCTTTAACAGCATGAACAAACTTTGTCCAAATCGTCTTACGAAATTTTTTAATTAAGTTCTTTTCAATTTCACGATATCTTTCCATCAATAATCACCACTGCTTAATTATAACTTATCTTATAAATATTTTCAATTATCACATATAAAAAGAGCACTTCAATTGAAGTACTTTTTTTATTTATTCTACAGTAACACTTTTAGCAAGATTCTTTGGTTTATCAACATCACATTTTTTATAATCTGCCATGTAATAAGCAAATAGTTGTAAAGGTATAATTGTTAAAATAGTTTTAAAATAAGGATGTATTTCTGGTAAGAGTATTTTATAATCACCTATACCAATATCATGATTTGCTAAAATAATTGTTTTAGCTCCTCTAGTAATTACTTCTTTTATATTACTTATCATTTTTGCTTCAAGATTATCATTTGTACATAATGCTACGACTAAGGTATCTTGTTCAATTAAAGCTATTGCGCCATGTTTTAATTCACCTGCGGCATAAGCTTCAGCATGAATATATGAAATTTCTTTTAATTTCAAAGCCCCTTCTAGAACCGTATAATAATCTAAACCTCTACCTAAATAATATGCATTATTATTTTTATAAAATAGTTTGGCTAGATTTTTTACATCATCTTTCTTATCTAATATAGACGCTATTTTATTTGGTATCATTTTTAATTCTGTTATATAGTATTGAGCTTCATCTTTAGTAATACTATGAAGATCTAGAGCCATCTTTATTATTAATAAATAGATAATTAATAATTGAGTTGTAAATGCTTTAGTTGACGCTACCGCTATCTCAGGCCCTGCCCATGTATAAATAACATTATCTGATTCTCTAGCAATAGAAGAACCTACAACATTAACAATTGACACTACTTTAGCGCCATTCTGTTTTGAGAGCCTTAAAGCAGCTAAGGTGTCTGCCGTTTCACCAGACTGACTAATTATAATAACTAGTGTATTAGAGTCAATTAAGGGCTCTTTATACCTAAATTCAGAGGCTATTTCGACTTCAGTATTAATCTTTAGCATTTTTTCAATCATATACTTAGCATTTAGTCCAGCATGATATGCTGTACCACAGCCTACAACATATATTTTAGAAATTTTAGACAGATTAAAATTAAGATCAATATCAGGTAATCCCTTCTTTAGATGAACTTTAATAGTATCGCCTATTACCTTAGGTTGTTCCATCATTTCTTTTAACATGAAATGTTTATAGCCCATTTTAGTAGCAGCATCAATATTCCAATCAATTGTGGATATTTTATGTTTAATCTCATTTAAATTACAGTCATAAAAAGTTGTATTTGAACCTTCTAGTTTAACAATCTCTTTATTTTCAAGATAGCATACTGAATTTGTATATTCTAGTATTGCAGGTACATCAGAAGCTATAAAAGATTCAGCTTTACTAATTCCAACTACGAGAGGGCTTTCATTTCTTACCGCAAACAATGTATTAGGATAATTACTATTCACAATCCCAAGAGCGTAAGAACCATCTAGTCTTTCAATTGTCTTTTTGATTGTAAGTAAAAAATCATTTTCATTATATAAATCCAACAAATGAACAATAACTTCACTATCTGTTTCAGATCTAAAAATATAACCTTTCTTTATAAGCTCTTCCTTTAAACTTAAATAATTTTCAATTATTCCATTATGTACTACTGAAATAGTTTTATCCATATTAAAATGGGGATGCGCATTTACATCTGATGGTTCCCCATGCGTAGCCCATCTCGTATGCCCTATTCCAAGTGTTGAAGAATATTCCTTTTCCCCTATTTTTTTAATTAAATTTTCTAACTTTCCTCTACTTTTAGTTATGGTTATTTTTTTATCACCAACAAGTGCAATTCCTGCTGAATCATAACCACGATATTCTAATTTTGATAAACCATTTATTAAAATCTTAAGTGCCGGTTTTTCACCTGTATATCCAATAATACCGCACATTTAAAATCCTCCATATTATTTATGTTTAGTTTTGTTTATTTGTCTAAACACTTACGAGTGATTATCACCCGGAAAGCATCCGCCGAAATTTCGATAAACTTTCCCCTCGTCCATCATTTTTTAAAAAATGATGCTGGCGCTTTAATCTATTACCCTATTTTTCTATACCACAACCTTTCAGTATAAAATTGTTTTCTTCATTCCATAATATATATATGAGGTGATAATATGTTTATTATGCGTAAATATGAAATGTTAGGTTTTTTTATAATTTCTCTTATTAGTATTGGTCTTGCCCTATTGTTTTGGGCCTTACCATCCTCTTATTTTTTAGATGGTATAAGACCCACTACAGATAGTTTATGGCAAATTGGTAAGTTAATGTTCTTTTCTATCGCTATTTATACGATAATAGAATATTATATTTTTGGGCGTGAATTTGAAAACTTTATTTTTGCTAAAGCTGCAACCCTATTCATTGCACCATTAATATATATTGGAGCTAGTTATATTCTTGATGTAGGGTTAGGCGCTGCTACGGTCAATAATCATATTGTGACATATGCCTTAGCTGTGTTTGTAGGTCAATATGTTAGCTTTTATATTCTTCGTGATGGTTATTATTTTAAATTAATGAATGGCTATGCTGTAATAGGAATCTTATTAATGATAACTATATTCATTACCTATGGTAGTACTACTGATAAATTTAATAGTCATATTTTCCAACCAATGGAACGCTACAAAACATCTATTAAAAATTTACAATAATCATGGGGTTAATCTTGTTGGACCACGATAAACAAATGTAGCTTCTCGAATATTATCTATTTCAAACATTTGCATCATTACTCTCGCTAGTCCAATAGCAAACCCACCATGTGGAGGGCATCCATATTTAAAGAAATCAAGATAAAAGTCTAAGGTATCAGGATTGATGCCTTTTTCTATTACTTGTTGTTTTAAAATGCCATAATGGTGTTCTCTTTGAGCGCCAGTTGTTATTTCAAGCCCTTTAAATAGTAAATCATAACTATTTGTTAAACCATCTTCATCTAACATATGATAAAAGGGTCTGGCACTAAATGGAAATTTTGTAATAAAAATGAAATCAGAATTATATTTATCTTTAGCATATTGACACATTAATTCTTCTTCCTTACGTTCAAAATCCTCTTCCTTTTCACCAACGTATTTAAACTCTTCTTTTAAGATTCTTTTAGCTTCAACAAAAGTAACACGAGGAAAAGCATTTGTTGGATCAGATATTTCAACACCAAATACTTCTTTTATCTTATCACCATATGTATCTCTTAATTTATTAAAAACATATCTTAACATATTTTCTTCTTCGTCCATTACATCTTCTACTGAATCAATCCAAGACACTTCAACGTCAGCCATATTTATTTCAGTAGCGTGATATGAAGTATGAGAATTCTCAGCTCTAAAAGCTGGTCCTATTTCAAACACTTTATCAAAACCTGCTGCCATTGCCATTTGTTTATAAAATTGAGGCGATTGAGATAAACAAGCTTTCTCTCCAAAATAATCCAATTTAAAAACTTCTGCTCCACTCTCAGCACTAGCTCCTGATATTTTAGGAGAATGAATTTCTATATATTCATTACTAGTCCAGTACTCTCTCATAGCTTGTTCAAACAGAGTTTCACATTTAAAGAACAAGTTATTCTCTTCCCTTCTAAGATCTAAAAATCGATAATCTAAACGTGTTTCACGTAACGATTTATCTTTATCTTTAAGATCAATAGGTAACTCAGGTAAACTAGTACTAGTAACAATAATATTAGATGGTATTAATTCTTTACCACCAAGTTTTACCTTCTCACTTTTTAATAGTTTTCCTTCAACCTTAATAGTACTCTCCATCGTAAGATTAGAAACAATTTCATTTAAGACAGAATTAGTATTATTTTTTTCAATAGTAATTTGTAATTTACCAGTACTATCTCTTAAAATTAGAAATTGAACATATTGTAAATCACGAATATTATCTACAAATCCATCAATAGTTATACTTTGATCAAAGTAATTTTCTAGATCTTTAACAAATATTTTATTCATATTAAAACTCCTCATCAATGTTTTCAATTTTAATTGTTTTTTGTTCATAACTATCTAAATTTTTAATCGTTATTGTTTTATTTAATACTTCATCATCACCAATGAAAATTACATTTGGAATATTTAACTTTATAGCATAATTTATCATACTTTTAACACTTCTTTTATCATAGAAAATTTGAATTCGCTTATTATTACTAGTAAGTTTATTATAACACTCTATAATATATTTAAAATTATCAGTCATAGGTATGATTAAAGCATCTGAGACTTCAATTTCTTCATCTTCAACAAGATTTAATTCTAATAATTTATCAAATAATCTTGTTAAACCTATTGAAATACCAACCCCAGGTAATTTACGATCAGTATAATATTCAGCTAAATTATCATATCTACCACCTGAGCAAATACTTCCAAGTTCACGATAATCTTTCAAGAAAGTTTCATACACAGTACCTGTATAATAATCTAAACCTCTTGAAATACGAAGATCAATACTTAAAGTATCGTTACTCATTCCAAAAGCATAAGCATAATCAACAACAGTTTTTAACTCTTCTAAACCTGTTTGATATAAATCATTAGTTATATCAAAACTTTCTAATGAAGTAATAATGTCATTATTAGTTCCTCTTGTATTTATAAAAGCTATAATCTTATTAATTATTTCTTCATCTATATCAAAAGTTTTCAATTCCTCAATAACATTAGCTGTTCCTATTTTTTCAATCTTATCAATAATTCGCATTATGTCAACGCTTTTATCTTCAACTTTAAGAAAACTGAAGAATCCATTTAACAATTTACGATTATTTATTTTAATAACAAAGTTTTTAAGACCCATGTTAGTAAAAACATTATAAATAATGTAAGGAATTTCAGCATCATTAATAATACTTAATTCACCATCACCAATAATATCAATATCACATTGATAAAACTCTCTATAACGTCCCTTTTGAGCACGTTCACCACGATAAACCTTACCTATTTGATAACGTCTAAAAGGAAAAAATAACTCTCCATAGTTTTTAGCTACATACTTTGCTAGTGGAACTGTCAAATCAAAACGAAGAGTTAAATTTGAATCACCTCTTTGAATTTGATAAATTTGTTTTTCTGTTTCACCACCTGCTTTAGCAAGTAAGACCTCAGATGCTTCAATAATAGGAGTATCCAGTGGTAAAAAACCAAACTGTTCGTATGTACTCCTTATAGCGTCATATAATTTATTAAATTTTAATTGGTCTTTTGGTAACAATTCCATAAAACCAGATAATGTACGTGGTTCAACTTTGTTCATAATATACCTTCTTTCTAAAAAATAAGCACAAAGTGTATAGGGACGAATTACTCCGCGGTGCCACCCTATTTCACTAATGTGCTCTTTATTTTATTATAACGTAATAACCGATTTCTTTAATAAGTGTCTTTCACATTGATCTGAGTAGATGATCTCATCATTACATCTTTTTCTGTACCTCTTAGCAATATTACTTTTCTTATCAGAATTATATCTATATTATATCTTTTAATAATTATTTAGTCAATTATTAATATATTAAATTTTACAAGCTTCCCACTCTAAATTTAGCCCTGCTTCCATCTATATACCAGATATAATCTAGTGCTTCATCTGTGAAGTTAAATCCTCTATCTGTATAAGTTACTGTATTTAATAAATCTGATGATGTTATATCTAAACCATTTGCTCCTGTAGCTGATGTACTTGTTACTGCAGTACCATTTAAAGGTATAGAAGATAAAGCTGATATATTTAAAATATAGTTATTACCACAGCCATTTGATCTTCCAGCAACACCTCTTGCTATGCTAGTACCAATAGAAGACACAATACCATCACGATATACACCACTAATAAGTGCTCCAGAAGCACAATAACTATTACCGAAACCTACTAAGCCTCCAACATAATTGCTACCATCTACATTACCTTCAGCTAAAATACTAGTTATTTTATTAGCGGCAGTATAAGTATAAACATAGCCAGATGCTAAACCAACATAATTATTACCACGAACATTTGCGGTAACTACATTGTCTATAACATTTCCACTACTAACGTATCCAACAATACCACCTGTATTGTTATAACCATTAACCGTTGTTCCTGCAATTGTTGAACCAACTATTGCACCTGATGAGTATCCAGCTAATCCGCCTGTATTATCAAGCGATGTAATATTAGCATTATTTACTGTTACTTCTCTTATAGTTCCACTATTAGTTCCAGCTAAACTACCAACATAATTATTAGAATTAATGTTAAAACCCGTCAAAGCAAGGTTTTTGATGGTTCCCCTATTATTACCAAATAAACCAGTATACGAACCATCTAAATTATTTAAAGTTAAATTATTTACCGTTTTATTATTTCCGTCAAAAGTTCCACTAAAACCGTTATGATAACTACCTATCATATATAAATAATGACCTGTCAAATCCAAATCTGTATTTAATTTATAAACAGAACTTAATTTTAAATTAATTTGTTTTAAATCTGAAACAGAATTTATTAAATAAGGATCAGCCGCTGTTCCACTACCTGGCAGACTAAATGTTAATGGATAATCTACTACAATTTTCTTTACAATCGTTGCGGTATCATCATAATCAAAATAATAACCATCTCCATCATTATCTCCACCAGTATAAGTATCTATTGATAATTCTACAAAATTTATATCATTTAAATCAGATAAATTATCAAAATCAGCTCCATGGTTACTAGATGGATATGTACTTGTTACTGGACTTCCATTTATTGTTATTGATTTTAATGCTAGTGAACTATTATAAAAATTGTTTCCACATCCATTTGATTTGCCCGCAAGAGTTCTTCCTACATTACTACCTGTAGCAATAATACTACCACTTCTATATATTCCACTTATAGGCGCTGCGGAAGCACAATAATCATTAGCGAAGCCTACAATTCCAGCAACATAATTAGCACCCGTTACATTTCCATCAGCAATTATACCAGTCAAGCCTATAACACTCGTATAAGTATAAATATAGCCTGCAGCTAAGCCTGTGTAATTACTTCCAACAACATTTCCTGAAACAGTACTACTTTTAACATTGCCACTACTAATATAGCCAACTATACCACCAGTATAACTAAGAGCATTTATATCTACACCTGTTATATCAGAACCAAGTATTGTTCCTTTATTATATCCTACAATTCCACCGGTATAATCACGAGCAGTAATATCAATATTATTTAGGGTAACAGCAGTAACCGTTCCACTATTATATCCTGCTAAACCACCTGCATAATTACTAGAATTACTAGTAAAATTATTTAACGCAAGATTTTTAATTGTTCCTTTATTATTTCCAAACAATCCTGTATAAGAACCATTTGGATTACTTATTGTTAAATTGCTTATTGTTTTGTTATTTCCATCAAAGGTTCCGCTAAAAACATTTTGATAACTGCCGATTACGTAGAAATTATTACCTGTTAAATCAAGGTTAGCATTCAATTTATAAACAGATCCTAATTTTAAATTAATTTGCTTTAAATCACCAGCTGTATTTATTAAATATGGATCAGCTGTTGTTCCAGCACCTGACAAATTAAATACAAATGGGTATTCACTCACCTTTTTCTCAACTAGTGTTCCACTATCGTTATAATCGTAATAATAACCATCCCCATCATTATCTCCACCAATATAAGTATCAAGAGCCTGCTCTATAAAGTTGATGTTATTTAAATCTGACAAATCACCAAAATCAGCTCCATGATTACTAGATGGATATGTACTTGTTACTGGATTTCCATTAATTGGTATAGATGATAAAGCTAGCGAACTGTTGGCAAAATCATTACCACAGCCATTCGATTTTCCTCCAATTGTTCTTCCAACATTACCACCAGTTGCGACAATACTGCCGCTTCTATATATTCCACTAATTGAAGATGAACCAGCACAATAATTATTAGCAAAGCCCACTAAACCACCGACGTAATTAGCTCCAACAATGTTGCCATCTGCAATAACACTGTTTAGTCTAATAACAGCAGTATAAGTATATAAATATCCTGTAGCGAGACCTGTATAATTAGTTCCAACAATATCACCTTCTACAGTAACACTTCTTACATTACCGCTATTGATATAACCAGCTATACCTCCTGTATAACTAAGTCCGCTAATATCAATATTAGAAAGAGAGGATTCAAGTATTGTTCCTGTATTGTATCCTACTAAACCACCTGCATTGTCGCGTGCTGTTATATTAATATTGTTTAAAGCAACGCTTGAAATTGTTCCACTATTATAGCCTGCTAAAGCACCAATATAATTATCGGCATCAATAATAAAATTACTCAAGGTAAGGTTTTTTATCGTTCCCCTGCTATAACCAAATAAACCTGCGTAAGAACCATTTGGATTATTGAGTGTTAAATTACTAATTGTTTTTCCATTTCCATCGAAGGTACCAGAAAAATTATTTTGACTACTGCCAATCATATAAAATCTATTACCTGTTAAATCAATATCATTCATTAATTTATATGCTGAGCCGAGTTTTAAGTTAATTTGTTTTAAATCAGCTGCAGTATTTATCAAATAAGGATCAGCTGTAGTTCCACTACCTGACAAACTAAATGTTAATGGATCATTACTTATTTTCTTTTGAACTATTATTCCGTTATCGTTGTAATCGTAATAATATCCATCTCCGTCATTATCACCACCATAATAAGTATCAAGTGATAATTCTATTAGATTAATATTATTTAAAGCAGACAAGTCATCAAACTCTGCTCCATGATTACTTGTTGGATATGTGCTTGATATAGGTGCGCCATTAATTTGTATTGATGAAAGTGCTAAAGAACTATTCGCAAAATCATCGCCACAGCCATTCGATTTACCTCCAATTATTCTTCCAACATTACCACCTGTTGAAGTAATATTACCGCCTTTATATATTCCACTAATTTTAGATGGAGAGGTACAATAATTATTAGCAAAACCTACAAAGCCACCTACATAGTTAGCTCCTACAACATTACCCTCTGCGATAATATTGCTTAGTCTTATTACCGTAGTATAAGTGTATGCATAGCCAGAAACTAAGCCTACGTAATTATTTCCAGTTACATCACCATTTACACCAGAAGCCGTTATATTATTATTTGCAGTATAACCAGTTAAACCACCCGTATAATCACTGCCAGTTATATTAATGTCATTCAAGGTTAAAGCCGTAATTGATCCACCATCATTATAACCAACAAATCCCACATAAGCATTTGCCGATCTATTAATATATAGATTATTTATACAATTAGTGTTACCTAATATTCTTCCACTAAATTTAGTTGTTCCGTTTCCTATCGGATTAAAACCAGCTCCAGTTGTAAGCTCTGTTAATAATCCTTCTATATTACCGTTACCATTTATATCCCCATATTCGGTTGTACCATAATTCTCATATGACTTACTATTATTAAAATCAAAACTATTGGTGAAGGAAATATATTTTCCACTATATGTATTACCAGCACTAACATTATTTGATAAGGCTACTAAATCTTCAACACTTTCAACTAAATATGGATCAACATTCGTACCCGCCCCAGCTAAGATACCTGGGACTGTATCAGTTGCAGTTCTCACAGTACAAGTTTCACCCTCGCCATTAAACTCAACAGTAAATTTAATTGGAGTATATGCTACTTGTCCTACCCCTTCAATCGTATTCGGATTAACATTATTCAAATTATTTACTGTTGCATTCACTGTTGCATAACATGCTTCCGTATCACAAGATACGAAAACATCATCTGCTGACATATTCATTGAATCAGCGGCATGATCTCTAAATACACTAGCTTGACTTATATCAATTTCAGCAGGTGTTTCA
>Ga0265294_10007323_pt1 | contig 13111 bp, 11 predicted proteins | sample MunlanPumphouse3_FD_192504 | JGI IMG/M metagenome (GOLD analysis project Ga0265294, IMG submission 192504) | Groundwater microbial communities from a municipal landfill in Southern Ontario, Canada - Pumphouse #3 | ecosystem: Environmental > Aquatic > Deep subsurface > Groundwater | place... | reverse complement strand
CAAGGAAAAACTCTTAACTCTTGCAAAAAAATACAAGATAGAGTTTCATACTTGCAAAAATCTATCAGATGCCATAAAAGAGATAGATAAAAGGCTAAAAAAAGATGAAACTGCCCTACTCTCGCCAGCTGCTTCAAGTCTCGATGAGTTTAGCTCTTATATGCAAAGAGGCGATGAGTTCAAAGATGCAGTTCATAAGCTAAAATTCAGTACTTAAAAGATACAATGTCGCTCTTTAAAAGATGGCCAATTAGCTCAGTCGGTAGAGCAGTTGACTGAAAATCAGCGTGTCCTTGGTTCGATTCCGAGATTGGCCACCACCTCTTTTAAAGATCCTCCATTTTACAAAGTGGCTTGTTAGCTCAGTCGGTAGAGCAGTTGACTGAAAATCAGCGTGTCCTTGGTTCGATTCCGAGACAAGCCACCACTTTTATAAAAATTCACTTTCTATTAAAAACATCATCAATATCTATCAAATTCTTTTGCAACCCCATCTTATAAATCTAAAAAGTTTTTAATCCCTGTAAATACGATTTGTGCAGAGAGTGCTGCTAGAAAAAGTCCTGTGATTTTTGATATAACTAAAAGCCCTTGTTTGCCTATGATATTTTCAATAAAACTAGCACTATAAAGCATAATCCCAATCAACATAACAGCACTTAGGAGTGAAAGACTCCCCACTAGCATCGACGAAGTATTCTCAAATGTTGCTCCCATAACAAGCAAGATCCCAATGGTACCAGGGCCTATGGTAATTGGAATAGACAAAGGGACTACTGCAAGTTGTGAGATATCCTTTTTGCCAACTTGAGCGCCATCTTTGTTTCCTTTAATGAGTTCAACTGCATTTATAAACAAAAGCGCGCCCGCTCCTATACGAAAAGCATCAAGAGTGATGCCAAAGATAGAAAAGATATGTTTTCCAAAAAAAAGAAGAATCAAACTAATAATAACAACAGAAGTAGTGACCTTAATAGCTAAGGCTTTTCTCTCTGAGATAGTCGCATCTTGTGTCATTGTAAGAAATACAGACAACACAAAAAATGGCGTCATTATAAAAAATATCTTTAATAGTGATGAGATATATAGTTCCATGATTACCCTAATCCAAATAATTGAAATAAAAATGCTATTCTAGCTTTTATTGAGTGAAGAGGGAGTAAAACATTTCTTTTAACGACCAATACTTATATCTTAAGTCTCTCTTTAAATCTACTTTGGTAAATTTATTTTTCAAACTACATTTAATGAAGCAAAAATTTTTTTATTCGTATATCTCTTCTTAACAGGAAATTAGATAAAGTAACTCTATTACTTAATTTTAGGACTCTTTAAATAATCTATGAAAAATAACCGAAAATCAATCTTTTTTACACTTTTTATTGCAGTTACCTTTACTATACTTGTAGCTGTTTTTATAGTGAGTAATATATTTTATACTCAAACAAAAGATCATATTTTAAAAGATATAAACAGTGATGTCCGAACAAGTTTATCGCTGCTAAAAAACAGCATCTACCCTTTTTTAGATTCATACTCTGTACACGAGTATGAAAACCTTATAGCGAATGAGTTAAATCGTAAATATACACTAGCTATTATTGTTGAAGATTACAATATGGCAAAGATACTAGACTCAACATACCTAGTTGGTAAAATCAATAATAATCATAAGATAGAAGATTACAACCAAAGCAACAAAGTTCATCAAAAGAAGATAGATAACTCCTATCTATATATAAAAGATGATATTTACAACCAAAATGGTTTAAAATTAGGCACTATCGCAATCTATGCTTCAGACGATTTAGTAGAAGAGAAACTAGAAAGTATCATCACTATCAGCATTATAATCACTCTCTTAAGTACTATAATAGTCCTGTTGGTACTATATTTTGTTATACACAAAATAGTGCAAAAGCCACTAAGTAGCATCATAAAAATTATCAATAACAATACAGACGATGGCATACCAACTAGCATCATTCCTACCTACAGCTCTAAAGAGCTAGCCATACTTTCATCAACTCTAAACAATATGATTAACTCCATTAAAGAGTCAAGATTTCAACTAGATCAAAATATTGCATTTTTAAAAAGTTATGAGCTAGCACTAGATAAATCGAGCATAGTTACAAAAGCAGATATCAAAGGAAAAATCACCTATGCAAATGAGTATTTTTACAGTATTTCTGGCTTAACTCCTGACGAGGTTATAGGAAAATCTCACAATATAGTAAGACATAAAGACACTCCAAAAACACTCTACACAGAAATGTGGAAGACGATCAGCAATAAAAAAGTTTGGAAAGGAGTCTTAGAAAACAGAGGTAAAAAAGATGATTACTGGGTAGATTCAACTGTTTTACCAATCTTAGACGAAAATGAAAATATCGTAGAGTTTATAGCAGTTAGGCACGATATTACTAAAATGATAAAGCAGCAAGAACAGCTTGATAAAATAGCAAACACTGACACATTGACTAACTTAGGAAATAGATATAAATTAATCTATGATATCGACCATAGCTCAAACCCAGCGCTCGCCATCATAAATATAGATAATTTTTCAGAGCTTAATGATTTTTATGGATATGAGGTAGGTGATTATATCATCAAGCAAGTAGGTCAGCACATATCAGGATTAACTAGACATGCGAACACTTCTACTTATCATATTCAAGGTGATGAGTATGTTTTATTTAACCATGATATAGATAAAAATGAATTTGAGCTAAATATTTATAAATTAGTAACTACCTTAGCTAATATCTCTGTTGAAGTTGATGAAGAAGATTTAAACTTCAACTTTACCATCGGTGTCTCTTTTGAGAGTAAAGAGAAGATTTTATCAACTGCAGATATGGCTCTAAAAGTTGCAAAAAGAAACAATAAAAACATCATCGTCTTTAGTGAAGCTATCTCCTTAAACAGAGAGTATGAGAACAATATATACTGGACAAAAAAGATAAGAGGAGCCATTCAAGAGGATAGTTTTATACCAGTTTACCAACCAATTATAAACAATAAAACCACCAAAATTGAAAAATATGAATCACTAGTTAGAATGAGAGATGCGGACAAACTAATCTCTCCTTTTTTCTTTTTAGAGATATCTAAAAAAACAAAATACTACTCAACCATAACTAAAATAATGATAGCAAAAACTTTTGAGCGTTTTAAAAATAGTGACCTTGAGTTTTCTGTAAACTTAACAATCGAAGATATTTTAAACAAAGAAATAAAAGAGTATATATACAATATGCTCACTAAGTATAACATCGCATCTAGGGTTGTTTTTGAGATAGTAGAGACTGAATCCATAGAGAATTTTGAAGCAGTTTTAGAGTTTATAAATAAAGTAAAAAAAATTGGTTCTAAGATAGCCATAGATGATTTTGGTACAGGTTACAGTAACTTTGACTACTTAATGAGACTAAATGCCGACTATATAAAAATCGACGGCTCACTTATAAAAGAGATAGATACAAACAAGCAGGCTCAAGCAGTTGTATCAACAATAATTGACTTTGCTAAAAGAATGGATATAAAAACCATCGCTGAGTTTGTGGAAAATGAAAGTATTCAAAACAAAGTTGTAGAGCTTGGCATCGACTATTCTCAAGGCTACTACTTTAGTGAGCCAAAGATAGATATTTAAAAAATGAGGCTGATATGAATCTTATAAAACTTACCCTTTTAGTAGCTTTTTTCACCTTTATCACTCTTTTAGATGCAGCTGAGACGGAGTCTGAGATTTCTAAAAAAAAGATAGCTTATATTGTCTCAGACATAAGGATACCTTTTTGGCACATAATGAGTCGAGGGATAAAAAACAGCGCTAATGAGTTGGGCTACGAAGTTAGTTTTTATAGCTCTAACAATAATAAAAAAACAGAGATTGAAAACACCATAAAAGTGATAAAAAACAGAGTAGATGCCATAGTTCTCTCGCCCATAAACTCTTCATCAGCAGTTACGATTTTAAAGTTTGCAGAGTCTGCTAACATACCAGTTGTTATAAGTGATATAGGAACTGATAAAGGCGAATATATCTCTTTTATCTCTTCAGATAATGAAGATGGAGCATACAAAATAGGTCAGGTTTTATCTAAAAAAATGAAAGAACTTGGATGGGATAAGAATGGTTCTGTTGGTATAATCTCCATCCCACAAAAAAGAGCAAATGGCAAGGCTAGGACGGTCGGTTTTATGAAAGCCATGAGTGAGTCAAACATAAAAGTAAATGGCTTAAAACAGCAAGTTGACTTCTCATATAAAGAGACTTATGATTACTCAAAAGAGCTTATAGATGAGCATGAACATCTAAGAGCTATCTGGCTTCAAGGTTCAGACAGATACCAAGCAGCGCTAGATGCCATAAATGATGCAGGCAAAGAAAAAGATATCTTACTAATAGTCTTTGATGCAGAACCAGAGTTTTTAGAGTTGATTCCTAAAGGAGTTATCATAGGAGCTGCGATGCAACAACCTTATGTTTTTGGAGAAAATGCAGTTTTTATCTTAGATGATTTTTTCAACAAAAAAGATGTAAAAAAACACATTCAACTCTCAATACTCCCAATATCTACAGAAAATATAGAGCAAAATATCCCTTTAATAAAAAGAAATGTGTTGGGAATTTTCGAGTGAGTTTATCATCATAACATGAGCACGAAGCTCATTATGGAGGATGCCACTGTTAACATTTTTAAAAGTATCACTTTTTTAATCTATAGTGAAGTCTCCCAAACATATCTTTTAAAACAACACTTTAAAAACAGAAGTTTTGATATAATGTCGCTCATGGGGCTGACCTGGTTTCGACGGGATCAAGTAGCTTTTAACTGCATGTCGGACTGAGCACTTCCGTTACGCGGCTCAAACTTGCTTAAACGCAAACAACACAAATTACCGCCCAGCTTTAGCAGTAGCTTAAGTTTTACCCCCTCGCAAGAGGACGGGCTGCTTCACCTATGGACTCTAGATAAATAGGACTCGAAGTATAACCCTTATGTAGATATATTTTACGTCTGCCTCGTGCGTAAAATGAACCCTAGAGGCTCGTCTTGTGTAGCTTTGCAAGCTGTGCGAAGCAAGATTAAACCCAATCAACTTTACTAAACATGTAGACGTTAGGAGTAGCGTGGTTTCGGACTGGAGTTCGATTCTCCACAGCTCCACCACTTCACAAATTCAAATCTTCTAAAAAACCTCTAAACTATATGCCTTTAAATATAATAGCTTTCGGTACAATACACAACAAAAAAATAACCTAGGATTAATTATGATTAAGATATTTATGAGTATCGGCTTACTATTTAGTATAAACTTATTTGCTAGTGCAGATCATGACCATGCAAATCATGACCACTCTCACCACGACCATTCTCATCATAGTCATTCACATCAAGGTACAGCAGAAGATACACAAAAAAAGATACAAGCTTACATCAAAGGATGTGATGAGGGAGATATAAAAAGTTGCAACAATCTAGCAGTTTTATATGATCTAGGCGAAGTTGTAGAGCAAGATAAAGACAAAGCCATCAAACTCTACACTAAGGCTTGCAGTGGTGGAAACAGATATAGTTGTAGTACTTTAGGCGAGCTATATTTTAAAGGTGATGGAGTAAAACAAGACAAAAGTAAGGGCATTGATTTTTACACTAAAGCTTGTGAGAGCGAACACTACAATAGCTGCAATACTCTAGCGATTATATATATAAAAGGCGACGGGGTAAAGCAAGATGTAAGCAGAGCAAAAAGCCTGTTTTTTAAAGCTTGTAATGGTGGAAATGAAGGTGCTTGTCAAAACTATGAAAGAGTGAAAAAAGTAGGTGTAAAATAGCTAATTTTTAGGCAAAAATCTATCTTTAGTCACTTAATGAAAAGAGCTCTAGAGATAGAGAATCTTTTCATTAGAGGTTAATTATTTTTTAGAATTTAATCTTGAGAAGTACTCTTGCGGATATTTACACACAGGGCAAGCTTTTGGAGCTTTCTTTCCATAGTGAACATGTCCACAAATCTCACAAATCCATGCCTCTTCTGCATCTTCGCTTACAAACTCTTCGCCAGCTTCAAGTCTCTGTAGTAGCATCTTGTACATATTTTCATGCTCAACTTCTACTTGACCTATGCCGTTAAATAGTCTTAGCGCTTCTTTATGTCCCTCTTCTTTTGCGATAGCGGCAAAATCAGGATACATCGTTGTGTTTTCATAGTTTTCACCATCAGCTGCACATTGAAGGTTTACTTTTGTATCACCAAAGTCATTTTCACTACCACTTACCATTCTGTTATGAAGCGCTAGCTCCATCTTCGCATGTTGTTTTTCATTGTTTGCAGCTCTTTGGAAGTGTTCTGCTATATCTCTAAAGCCTTCTTTTTGAGCAACTTCTGCAAAGTACTCATACTTGTTTCTCGCTTGAGATTCACCTGCAAATGCTTTCATCAAGTTCACTAGAGTCAGGTTTTTAGTTATCATCTCCATAGCTTCGCCACAGCAGTGAAGCTCACCACCGCCAACATTTTGAACTTCTACTATATTGCCACATTTGTTACATTTATATGTCTCATACTGTCTCATCATGCTCTCCAAAAAATTAGTAAAAAGATAATTTTATCTCTTAGCGAAGATTATACGATTATTAAACTTAAAATATAATCTTTATCCTTTAAACAACTTTAGTGTATAATGTTGTTATGAATAATTTTACAGATGAACTAAGAAGACATAACTTAAAAGCGACTCCTCAAAGGTTAGCGATAAGTAGTGCACTTCATAAATATGGCCATGTTAATATAGATACGCTCTATGAGATGATGTTAGGCGAGTTTGCATCTATCTCTTTAGCTACTATATATAAAAATATAAACTTGATGCTTGAGAATTCCTACATACAAGAGGTTAAGATACCACAAGGCAAAACAGTTTATGAGTTAACTAAAAGTTCTCATTCTCACATAGTCTGTGAGGACTGTAGATCAGTTGAAGATATAGCTATAGATGTAAATTCTATTGTAAGCAAACTTAACCTAAGTGACTCCTTTGTCATCTCAAAAGCAGACCTAGTTATATCTGGTGTTTGTAAAAACTGCAATTAGAAATTTTTCAATCTTTTATATCTTTTAACAACTCCTCAGAACTCTTACTATATAATCGCGTATTGAATTTTTCCAAGAAGGAATAGTATGCGTGGTTATAAAATTTTTGCTGGTTCTGCAAGCATAGAATTTGCAAAAGAGATTTGTCAAGTTCTAAATGTTCCACTAGCAAGGGCTGAAACAAAAAGATTTAGTGATGGTGAGATCTCAGTTCAGATAGCTGAGAGTGTTCGTGGTCGTGATGTGTTTATAGTACAGAGTACAGGTGCGCCATCAAATGATAACTTAATGGAACTTCTCATCATGACAGATGCACTTAGAAGATCAAGTGCATCAAGCATCACAGCGGTTGTACCTTACTATGGTTATGCAAGACAAGATAGAAAAGCTGCACCTCGTGTACCAATTACTGCAAGACTTGTTGCAGATTTGTATGAAGAAGTTGGGATAGATAGAGTTATAACAATAGACCTTCATGCTGGTCAGATACAAGGGTTTTTCAACATCCCAGTTGATAACCTTTATGGTTCTATCACATTTGAAACCTACATTAAAAGCAAAAACCTCACAAATCCAATCATAGCATCTCCAGATATTGGTGGTGTGGCTCGTGCTAGATATTTTGCAAAAAGAATGGGTCTTGAGATGGTTATAGTAGATAAGCGTCGTGAAACTGCTAATGAGAGCGAAGTTATGAATATCATAGGTGATGTAGAAGGCTACGATGTTATCATGATTGATGATATGGTTGATACTGCTGGAACTATGGTAAAAGCTGCAACTGCGCTTAAAAACAAAGGTGCGACTTCTGTAATGGCTTGTGCCACCCATGCAGTTTTAAGCGGTAATGCTTATGAAAACTTAAACAATGGAGAGTTAGATGAGCTAATAGTTACAAATACCTTAGTCTCAAAACCTCACAAAAAGATAAAAGTGCTTACAGTCGCACCTCTCTTTGCTGAAGTAATTCGCCGTGTTTATCATAACGAGAGTGTAAACACACTATTTGTATAAAAACAAAAATTTTTATTAGGAACGATTACATTGAAAAACATTAGAAACTTCTCTATTATCGCTCATATAGACCATGGTAAAAGTACCTTAGCAGATCGCATCATACAAGAGTGCGGAAGTGTTAGCCAAAGAGAGCTAAAAACTCAAATGATGGACACTATGGATATAGAACAAGAGCGAGGCATCACTATCAAAGCTCAAAGTGTTAGACTTGACTATGTAAAAGATGGCGAGCACTATATTCTAAATCTCATCGACACTCCAGGCCACGTAGATTTTTCTTATGAAGTTAGTAAGTCTTTAGCATCTAGCGATGGCGCTCTACTTATAGTAGATGCTGCACAAGGTGTTGAGGCTCAAACTATCGCAAATGTTTACTTAGCGTTAGACAATAACCTTGAACTTATCCCAGTTATAAACAAGATAGATCTGCCAGCAGCAGATCCCATCAAAGTAGCAGAAGAGATAGAGACAAGTATAGGCATAGATGCAACGGATGCTTGTTTAGTCTCAGCTAAGACTGGAGTTGGGATTCGTGAACTCATTGACGCTATAGTTGATCGTATCCCACCACCAAAGGGAGATCCAGACGCTACAACAAAAGCCATCATCTATGACTCTTGGTTTGACCAATATCTAGGCGCTTTAGCACTTGTGCGTGTTTTTGATGGAGAGATAAAAAAAGGTCAAAACATTAAGCTTATGAGTAATGATGAAGAGCATCAAGTTCTTGATCTGATGTATCCGCATCCTCTAAAGAAGACAAAAACATTGGCTATAAAGAGTGGAGAGATTGGCATCGTTGTTCTTGGACTAAAAGAGGTTAGTGTTGTTAATGTTGGCGACACTATAACAGATGCAAGAAACCCTACTAGTGAGCCTGTTGTAACTTATGAGCCTGCAAAACCTTTTGTTTTTGCTGGACTTTATCCTATAGATACAGATAAGTTTGAAGATATGCGAGATGCTCTGCAAAAACTAAAACTTAACGATAGTTCACTCTCTTATGAACCTGAAACTTCCATGGCTTTAGGTTTTGGTTTTAGGGTTGGTTTTTTAGGTATGCTTCATATGGAAGTTGTAAAAGAGAGGCTTGAGCGTGAGTTTGACTTAGATCTTATTGCAACTGCTCCGTCCGTTATCTATCATGTTTATCTTAACAATGGCAATCTAGTAGAGGTGCAAAACCCATCAGAACTCCCTGAGATAAACCATATAGACCGCATAGAAGAGCCTTATGTAAAAGCTACAGTTATCACTCCTAGTGAGTATCTTGGAAATATCATGACTCTTCTTATCTCAAAAAGAGGTATGCAAGAGAAGATGACTTACTTAAATGAAGATAGAGTTATGCTTGAGTATTCCCTTCCAATGAACGAAATCATAGTTGATTTTTATGACAAACTAAAGTCCATCTCAAAGGGTTACGCTTCATTTGACTACGAGCCTACAGACTTTAAAGAGGGAGATCTTGTAAAGCTAGACGTAAAAGTAGCGGGCGAAGTTGTAGATGCACTTAGCATCATAGTTCCTCGCACATCGGCTCTTTCTCGTGGAAGAGTACTCGTAAAAAACATGAAAGAGCTTATCCCTCGCCAACTTTTTGAAGTTGCAGTTCAAGCCTCTCTTGGCAACCAAGTCATAGCTCGTGAGACCATTAAGTCTATGGGTAAAAATGTTACTGCAAAGTGTTATGGTGGAGATATTACAAGAAAAAGAAAGCTACTAGAAAAACAAAAAGCTGGTAAAAAACGCATGAAGTCCATCGGAAAAGTACAGCTTCCTCAAGAAGCATTTATGTCAGTATTGAAAATGGACTAAAAGTTGAAAAATGCTTCTCTTTGCGTTAGCAAAAGCTTTAGTGCGATGAATTGTAGTTGGGACTTGTTCCAACTACAAGAAGACAAAAAAATAGTCTTTATGTCAGTATTGAAAATGGACTAAATTCCATGAAGTGCTTATTGTGTGAGAGCATATCTTTCTCACACATCTGCGACTCTTGCCAAGAAATATTCCTAACTCCTAGCATCTACAGACGAAAAATCCTTAACAATATCGAAGTTATCTCTTTTTACAAATACAAAGATATCAAAAACCTACTTCATACAAAACATACGGATTTGGGTTACTATATCTACTCCATTATGGCCAAGAATTCTTTTAAAAAATTTGCATCTTCATTTCTATGGCAAGATAAGATAAGCGCAGTTGCCATAGACGACCATACCAAAAGTGGCTACTCTCACACAGCCATACTCAACAAGCAACTTAACTCAAAAGTCATCAAGCCAGAATTTGCAAAACTAAGAGCAAAAAACAGCATCTCCTACTCAGGAAAAAGTAGAGAGTTTAGAATGATGAATCCAAGAGATTTTAGCTTTAAGCCAACAAGGTACAAAGACATTATTCTTGTTGATGATATCATCACAACAGGCTCCACTCTATCTCAAGCCATTACAGCTATAAGTAGATATAATAACAATCCTTTATTTTGTCTAACTCTCGCAGATGCAGGCGCTAAATAACTCAGCACAATATAAAGAATTTTAGGCTAAGCTCTAGTAAAAAACATTAGGCTAACAGATGAAACTACTGCTTTTAGTATCTTTGATATCGACCTTCCTTTTCGCAAAAGAGATACTACTTGATGATCTGCTAAGTGAGTATGAAAGCTCACAATCTCTCTACCATAAAACAAAGCAAGAGAGTGCTGGAAATCTTATCCTTTTTTCCCGCTCTGAACTAGATAGGATGCAAGCTTACACTCTAAATGATGTCTTAAAAACCCTAAGAATGTTCAGCCTTGAAGCCACCAGAACAGGGATGACAAACCTCACAAAAAGTGGAAGTGATCAATCCTCTTTTAACTCTATAAAACTCTTTATAAACTCGCACGAACTAAACTCTGCCACTCTAGGAGATGCTCTTACTCAGTACGGCAAGATGAGCCTCTACTTTATAGACCATATAGAAGTTTATCAGATGGGTAACTCAGTTGTGTTTGGTAACGAGCCGGGAAGTATGGTAATAAAACTCTACACAAAAGAGCCTTCTCGTGAAAATGCTGCCTCTGTGCAAACTTCCATAGATACAAGAGGCAGTTTAACCCTGCGCGCCATAGATGCAAGAGAGTTTGATGAGTACTCATACTTAGCAAACTTTGATGTTAGCAAAAACAACTATAAAACTTATAATGCGCATGGATATAACTTATCTCGTGATGGACAAAGAGGTCAAGTCTATGCAAAGTTTTCAAAAAAAGAGAGTTTTGATATAGAGTTTGGAGCAACAAAGGAGAGATACGATGCATTTTCTGGCTTAGGAGATGCTCCTCTTCATGGACATACAGATGCTACAAATGCCTATCTTCAAGCGACCAGACATTTTGACGATAAACTAAAATTTATAATTAGTCTATCCCATGAAAAACTAGAGGTCATAAACAGAGATGCAGTAGCTATCCCCATAGCGGATACCCCACGACCAAAACAGATTGATGTAGGAATAGGGAGTCATATCATAAGTGCGATTTTAGAAAAAAGATTTGTGCATGAAAACAATGATCTATTTGTTGGCGCTCATATAAAACATCAAAAATTCGATATAAATGAGTATAAAAGAGATGGTATAAACACAAGTGGAAGCTGGGGCCCTACAAAAAGAAACATCTTTATGGGCTATATAGAAAACCTCTATAACATAAACGAAAGCAACCTTATAACAGTTGGTGCAAAACTTGATAGATATGAGAATGTAGATGCTAAGTCTTCAACTGAGCATATACTCAGACTCGGTTATGTCTCTCTCTTAAATGATAGTTGGACGCTTAAACTCTTCGCGATGAAGAGCTATATTTATCCAATGTTTAGGCAGACTACCTTTTCACCATATTTCAATATAAATCCAGATTTACAGAGTATAAAAAACAGAACATCTTCAGCAGAACTTATCTATAAAACTAAACAAAATACTATCTCTGTAAGTGCTGGTGAGGGAGAGGCAAAAAATATGATAGTTTTTAATCCTATGCTAAAAAGATATGTAAACAAAGATGGCACAAATACTTTTCAAAGAGCCTACGTGAGGTTTGAACATAATTTTGATATCAATAACAAAATAACTCTAGAGTACTTTAAAATTTTTCAAAAGAAGTATGTAAGCTCTGATCAAGGCGGACTTATTCAACTTTATAACAAAATAGGCAAGTTTGATATATATAATGAGCTTATATATAGATCAAAATATGAGTCTGCTTTTGGCGAAAAAATGGCAGCTGGTTATGACTATACTTTAGGCATCATTTACCCAGTAAACAAAAAACTAGACTTAAAACTTAAGGGAGAAAATCTTTTAAGCAAGGCTCATGAAGTGCCTCTTAATGGTGTTGATGTACCTGTTATGGAAAGACGAGGATTACTAACTATGGAGTACACTTTTTAATGAGAGCGCTTATCTTAATACTACTTTTCACTCTCTCATCACTCGCATCTGAGACTTCTCTTAACTTACAAGTTAAGATTATGGAAAAAGTACTAAATGAGATATCTATAAACAAAGAAAGAATCATCTGGAGCGATAACAAAACAATCTGTAAGTCTTTTAAAAAGAGTAACCTCATTCAAACCACACCAGACTGTAAACAAGCGACGATAATTATACTTCAAGATAAAAATAATCTCCCAAAAGAGTGTGCTCATTGTATTGTTTTCGTTCTTGATTATGAACTATTATCTAAAGTTCCAAAGAGTTTTGGTGCATTTTTTTGGAAAAAAGGAAGACCAAATATAGTAATACTAAAATCAAGACTAAAAGGTCTGTCCATCGAAGCATCTAGTGCTTTAGAGCCATATTTGGAAGAGAAAATATGGTAAAAGCAAAAGAGATTTTTTTATTTATTATGCTCTTTATTTTAGGAGTTTTTTTTATCTATATATATTTTTATATAAAGCAGACTCAAGAAGAGATTTTTATAAAGATGCAAGAAAAT
>Ga0265294_10007322_pt1 | contig 13112 bp, 9 predicted proteins | sample MunlanPumphouse3_FD_192504 | JGI IMG/M metagenome (GOLD analysis project Ga0265294, IMG submission 192504) | Groundwater microbial communities from a municipal landfill in Southern Ontario, Canada - Pumphouse #3 | ecosystem: Environmental > Aquatic > Deep subsurface > Groundwater | place... | reverse complement strand
TTGGTATGCTGGTGCAAGAGCGTTAGTTACAACCTCAGGAGGAGGATTCGCTCTCATGGGAGAAGGAATTAGTTTAGCGGGAATCATTGAGAGTCCAATAGTCATTCATCTGGCACAGAGACCAGGTCCTGCAACTGGACTTCCAACCAGGACAGAGCAAGGTGATCTTGAGGTAGCGTTATACTCAGGGCATGGTGAATTTCCTCGTATAATTTTAGCCCCTTCTACCATTGAAAGCACTATAAAAACTACAGCAGAAGCATTTAACCTTGCTGATAAATACCAGATACCTGTAATAATTCTCACTGATCAATATTTTCTGGATACTTCCTACAATATTAAAAATCTTGATCTTGATGTAAAAATTGAAAATCAAATCATTAAAACTGAAAAAAATTACAAACGGTTTTTTCTAAAGGAAAATGGAATTTCACCAAGAGGTATTCCTGGATTTGGTGAAGGTTTAGTACGTGTTGATAGCGATGAACATGATGAAGATGGGCTCTTAACAGAAGATTTAGATATAAGAGTGAAAATGACAGATAAAAGGCTTAAAAAACTAGCCCTTATAAAAAAAGATGTAATTGAACCTGTATTTATAGGAAATAAAAATTACGAAACTTTGGTAATTGGTTGGGGTTCAACATATAATGTTATAAAAGATGCTTTATCAGAAATTAATAATAATAAAATTGGATATCTTCATTTTACTCAAGTTTATCCAATCAGCGAAAAGGTTAAACCATATTTAGAGAAAGCAAAAAATATAATAATTATTGAAAACAATGCTACTTCTCAATTTTCTAAATTGTTAACAATTTTTACTGGTATTGAAATAAAAAACAAGATATTAAAATACAATGGGATACATTTTTATCTGGAAGAATTGATTGAAAAAATCAATAAATTAACAGGAGATAATTAATGAATAATAAATTTGATACTACCAATCAAGATATAGCATGGTGCCCTGGATGTGGAAATTTCTCCATACTGGAGATAATCAAAGCAGCACTAAGTGAGCTTTCCCTTGAAAAGAAAAATATAGTCATGGTCTCCGGAATTGGCCAGGCAGCAAAGCTACCTCAATACATAGATACCAATTTTTTTAACGGTCTTCATGGAAGGGCTTTGCCCGTTGCAACCGCAATTAAAGCTTCTAATCCAAAACTAACAGTTATCGCCGAAAGTGGAGAAGGCGATATGTATGGAGAAGGTGGTAACCATTTTCTTCATACCATAAGAAGAAATGTAAATATAACAAACATTGTTCATAACAATATGATTTATGGGCTTACAAAAGGACAGGCTTCCCCTACTACTCCAAAAGGTATGAAGACAAGCTTACAGTTTTTCGGTGTTACAAACGAGCCCTTTAATCCTATGGCAGTTGCCATATCTTTAGGAGCATCCTTTGTAGCAAGAGCTTTCAGTGGTGATAAAGACCAAACAAAAGAGATAATCAAAAAAGCTATTTTGCATAAAGGCTATTCAATTGTTGATATATTTCAACCTTGTGTTTCATTTAATAAAATAAATAATTTTAAATGGTTTAAAGATAATAGCTACTATCTTGATGATAAATATGATCCTTATGATCAAGTGGAAGCATTTAAAAAATCACTGGAAACTGAAAAGTTCTCATTGGGTATTTTATATATGAACAAAGAAAGAGTAACTACTTTTGAAGAAAATCTTGTTGTATATAAAACAAATAAGTCTCCATTATTTGAAAGAAAAAGAGATTTAGAAAAGGTTAAAAAATTATTGGAAGAAAGGAAATAGTAGAATAGAAAGCCTTTACAATAGCTTTTTAAAATTTCTTCATTTGTAATGCATCAATTGTTGTTCTGCTTTTTTAAAGGTTTTGCTTAGGCAAGATTGAATGAAAAAAAATTAAAATAAATCTTGACAACCATAAACTAGTGTGTTGTAATGTTTATATAAACTGTTTTACTAAACTATTATATATTGTGCAAAATTATTAAGAAAAAACTTCTTTTCAAGGGAAAATTATGCAAAAAAAAGAAATACTATCAGTAAAGAACTTAAACCTTTATTTTTCAAAGAGACAGATAAAGTATCCTGCCATTCAGGACGTCTGCTTTAATATAAATGAGGGAGAAACTGTAGGTCTTGTTGGAGAATCTGGATGTGGAAAAAGTATTACAGCTACAGCCATAATGAACATGCTTCCTAATAAAGCTTCTACTGATGGAGAAATTATTTTTACCAATCCCGAAGGAAAAAAATTCATTATAAGTAGCCTTGATCCCACAGGAAAAGAAATGCAATCAATAAGAACAGGAGAAATTGGAATGATTTTCCAAGAACCAATGACTTCTTTAAATCCTGTATACTCTATAAATCGTCAAATTTCAGAAGCCATTAGGGCACATGGAAAATATTCCAAAAAAGAAGCTTTTAATCAAGTAGTTGACCTTCTTCGCTATGTAGGAATAAGCGACCCCGAAAAAAGAGCAAATCAATATCCACATCAATTTTCAGGTGGAATGAGACAAAGGGCAATGATTGCTATGGCAATAAAAGGTTCAGGAATTTGGAGTAGATTCTCAAAAAACGTTAAAGATAAAGAAGCCCCATTAAAAATGATAAAACTCTTAGATGAATATCATGGAAGTATTACAGGAATGTTCACAGGAGATGAATGCCTTGCGGGAAAAGACCCAAACCAAGGAACTGAACTTTGTAGTGTCGTAGAGTATATGTACTCACTTGAGTGGCTTACAGCCATAACAGGAGACCCTATCTATTCAGACCGCCTTGAAAGAATAACATTTAACGCATTACCTGCAACTTTTTTACCTGATATGTGGGCTCATCAATATGACCAAATGGTAAATCAAGTGGAATGTAGTCTCCAAAAAGAGTTCCCTTTTAAAACAAATAGTTCTGAATCTCATCTTTTCGGTTTAGAACCAAACTTTGGTTGTTGTACAGCCAATATGCACCAAGGGTGGCCTAAATTTGCAGCCTCTGCAGTAATGGGTTATTCAGATGGGTTGGTAATAAATTCTTATGTTCCTCTTCTAGTAAATAATAAGGACTTCAAGATTGAAATTTCAGGATCTTATCCTTTTATAGAAAGTGCAGAAATACAAGTAAAAGAAAATCTTGAAGGAAGAAAAAGACCATTAAAATTAAGAATCCCAGGATGGTGTAGTAAAGCTGAAATAAAATTCAAAGGTAAAGTCTTTAATTGTGATAAGGGAGGTTATTTCGAAATGAACGAACCTTGGGTAAAAAATGACTCTATACAAATAAAATTCTATTCCAATTTTAAGTTAGAAAATAACGAAAAAGAAAATTATGCCCTAGTTAAGGGACCTTTGGTTTATTCACTTAGGATTAAAGAACAACAAAAAGAAGCTAAAGAAGTTCTTAGAAGAACAACAGAAAATATAAGAGATACTAACTGGGAATTATATCCCGCTTCAGAATGGAAATATTCCTTTGTTTCTGATAGCGCTAAAACCATAGAAGAAATCCACCATGAATTTGGAAAATATATATTCTCTCCTGAAAATCCTCCATTAGAATTAAAAGTTAAAGTTCGTGAAGCTGACTGGGATTTTGCAAATGGTTTCATAAAAAAATATAACAAAGCAAAGCCCGATGGAAAAGTTCTTAAAGTTGTTTTTATTCCTTATGGTTGTACAAATTTGAGACTTACAGAAATGCCCATCGATGGGGGAATTAAAAATGAACAATGCTAATTTTCTAATTGAAAAAGAATACCAAATTCGACAGGAATTGGCTTGGGAAGGTAAATTCGCCCAAGGAAATGGATATATGCACACTAGGGGAAATCTTGAGGAAGAACTAATTGAAAAACCTCAAGCCTTTGAGTATCTAAGGAAGCCAGGAAATGTTACAGCTGAAGAATTTCCTTCAAATAATTACTATCCCGGATTTTATATTCCAATTGTCACTGACATTCATCCTCTACTTAACCGAGTCATGGTAAATCTTCCTGTTTTTTGGGGATTCAATTGTCAAGTAAATGGGGTGTTACTAGAATTAAATCCAAAAATGATTATTTCATATCAACGTTCATTAAATCTTAAAACAGGAGAACTTAAGAGAGCTACTGTTTGGAAAGTTCGTAAAATTGAGGTTGAAATTAACTTTTCTCGATTTATTTCCAAAGCCAATAGTCATCTTTCCATGGAAAAAATTTCAATAAGATGCTTAAAAAATGATGCTAAGATTATAATAAAAAATGGCATTTCAGCCAATGTAAGAACAAATGGCTTCAATCATTTTGAAGAGTGTCAAAGAAGTCATGATGAAAATGGACTTTTTTGCAAAGTTCTTACAATAAGTGGAATATCAGTAGAAACCAGACTTAATTTTAAAATGGATAAAACTCTTTCAAGTAGAATAGAAATGCCTACTTCCGAAATACTTAAAGTTTCAGAATTTGAATTAAAAGAAAATCAAAGCTTTAATTTCGAAAAAGCGGCTTTTATTACTACAAGTGAAGATAATCCAGAACTAAGAAATCCTCAAACTTTAAATCAAGCCCTTGAAGGAGGATATGAAAAACAACTATTTCTTTCTAATTCTATATGGAAAAAAGAAGATGAACAATGTGGAATTATAATAGAAACAAAAGACCCTAGGATACAGGAAGGTTTAAATTTTTCTATATACCATTTATTAAGAAGTCAAAATAAATTTGACGATAGAATTACAATTTGTCCTAAGGGTTTTGCAGGAGACGCTTATTTTGGAAGATATTTTTGGGATACAGATGTTTATATAGTTCCATTTTTTTCAGTTACAGATTCTGAAAGAGCAAAAAAACTTGTATTATTCCGTTACCGAACTTTAGCTGGAGCAAAACAAAATGCATTAAAATATGGCTGCAAAGGTTCAAAATTCCCTTGGGAATCTGATATTTATGGAAATGAAGGATGTCCCAATTGGCAGTATGCTGATAATGAAATACATATTACAGGTGATGTCGCTTACTCAGTATGGTATTATTTCAAAAATACTAAAGATTATGATTTCCTCTTTAATTATGGCTTTGAGGTCCTCTTAGAATGTGCTAAATATTTTGAAAGTAGGATGGATAAACTAAAAGATGGAAGTTATGGATTTCTTGGAGTTATGGGTCCAGATGAATACACACTTTTCTCCTCTAATAATTTTTATACAAACGAAATAGCAAGGTTTACGTTCAGTTTAATTTCTATAGCGTCTGAAAAGCTTTTAGATAAAGACAAAAATAGATTTTCAACTTTATTAAAAAACCTAAATACTGATTTAGAAAAAACTATGAATCTCTCTGCAAAAGGATTAATGATAAAAGAAGGGAATGTAGTAAATGGAGTAATTCAACAATGTGATGAATTTGATAATTTTATAAACTATAATGGGAAAATTGAAAGAAATATTGGCAAAAAGATTTCTTTAGACAAACTTTATAGAACAAAAATCCTTAAACAAGCTGATGTTTTAGCCCATATGGTTATGTTTCAAGAAAATTTTTCTAAAAAGGATTTTGTAGTCAATTATGAATATTATGAGAAAATAACTAGCCACGATTCTTCTTTATCCTATGCAATTCATTCTCAAGCTGCTTTGTTAGCCGACAAAAAGGATATCGCTTATAATTTCTTTGAAAAAGCAATTCTATTAGATTTGAATAAAGAGGAAAATGAAGCCGAACAAGGTATCCATATAGCAAATGCAGGAGGAGCCCTAGATACTGTTATTTTTGGTTTTTGTGGAATTTCAATTGATAATATAACGCAAACATTAAAAATAAATCCAAGGTTTCCAAACCAAATTGAGTGTGTTAAAATGAATTTTGAGTATTTGGGGCAAAGACTCTTTCTTAAAATAAAAAAAGACTCTGTTGAAGTCAGGTTGAACGGAGAATCTAAAAACTTAATTGGTAAAATTAAGATTTTCAATGAGAATTACATTATTCCTGACTCTGGAAAACTATTGGCAAAAAAGGAGAGCTCTAAGTGAATTCAAAATTAAAAAAGGTTACAATAAAGGAAGTTGCTCAATTGGCCGGGGTTTCTGTATCAACCGTATCCAATTATCTAAACAAAAGATATAATACCATGTCTTCAACAACCAAGGACAAAATACAAAATTCAGTAGCAAAACTTGAGTATTATCCAAGTATTGGAGCTTCTTCCCTTCCTCGAAATTACCGAACTCAGAATGTAGCAATTATAATTCCTCAAAATATTGATTTTACCTTTCATCATCCATATTTTGCAGATGTAATGGGAGGTCTCTCAGAAACACTTGAACAATATGAATACCGAGCTATGATTATTGTTGGTGGTAAGCATAATGTTGATGATTTAAACTATCTTAAAACTTTAAGCCATGGAATAGTTGATGGATTTATATTTTTTGATGTTAATAATAACGATATCTTTGTAAAAAGCTTAAGCAATATGGAAATTCCAATAATGGTTGTTGGTAAAAACCCCTGTTATGATTCTAATTATGTTGATACAGATATAGTGTCTGCTACAAAAAGAGGAGTGTTATATCTTGGAAATAGAGATAAAAGAAAAATACTGCTAATTAACGGACCAAAAGATATGGTTTTTAGTAATCAAACTTTAACTGGTTACAAAGAAGGTCTTGATCTTATTGAAAGCGAATATGATGAAAGCCTCATCTACTCTGGAGAATTCTCCTTTGAATTTGGACATAAAGTAGGAGAAAAGGTTTTTAAGAAGTTTGATCTAGATAAGATGGCTGTCTACTCTGCTTCAGGTCAAACAACGATTGGATTTATGAAAGCTGCTAATGAAATGGGAATAGATATAAACCGAATCAAAATAATAAACTTTGGAGAAAATCCATCAATGAGTTCTTTATACCCCTATTTACCCTATATAAAACAACAAAAGAAATATATTGGACGTAGCGTTGGTGAAAAACTAATTACCATGATTCGACAAGGAACTTTTAAAATTGACCCAATTGTATTTCAAACTCAATTAATTATTCCAAAGAAATAAGGAGAAAATTATGTTTTCAGGACAATTTAATAATGATTTACCTAATCTTAAAGATGCCGTGACTTTTTCAATTAGTGCAGAGAACCCAAATGGAGAAAAAGGAAAAGGTGCTCAAAGCATTCCAAAAGAGAATAACCCAGCCTCCGATTTAGGAAAAGGTTGGAAAGTTTCCCCTTGTTCAATAATAAAGAAACATTCTACTTTAACACTCTGTGATATAAAAAGTAGTGGAATTATACAGCATATATGGGTTACTTTTGATGAAAAGTTTCTAAACTTTCTAGTTCTTAGGGTTTACTATAACGATAATAAAAATCCTTCCATACAGTTACCATTAGCATCATTTTTTTGTAACGGTAATGGAAAAATTTCAAAATTAGCTTCTTCCATGATTCTTGTAAACTCAAAAGGTGGAATGAACAGTTACTGGCCGATTCCTTTTGAAAAAGGATGTAAAATTGAAGTTGAAAATGCTTACGAAGAAGATGTTACTGCTTTCTTTTATCAAATTTCTGGGAATTTAGGAAGTTTAACTACTCCACCAATTTATCTACACACTTTTTATAATAGAAAAAGATCCTCCCCCTCCTGTCCTGAACATGTTTTAATTGAAGATGTTAAAAATAGTGGAATTTATGCGGGAACTTATTTAGCTTGGTCTCAACTTTCTACTGGTTGGTGGGGAGAAGGAGAAATGAAGTTCTATATCGATGGTGATAAAGAGTATCCTACAATTTGTGGAACTGGAGTAGAAGATTATTTTGGAGGAGCTTGGAGTTTTGGAGAAGGAACTTATTCGACTGCTTTTTTAGGATATCCCGAAAAATCAGATACAAATGATGTAAAAAAACATGGCCTTTATCGGTTTCATATCATGGATCCCATCTACTTTCGAAAAGATCTAAGAGTTACAGTTCAAACTTTAGGATGGTGGCCAGATTGGAAAAAATTTAAAGGTTTGGATGATGATATAGCTTCGACCTCTTATGTATATCTTAATAATACTCAAACATTTATTGAAAGAAAATTTCCACTTTCAGAATTATATCCAAGATAGGAGAATTTTATAGCTATGATTGATACAGTCATTTTTGATTTAGATGGTGTTATTTGCTCGACAGACCTTTACCATACAAGGGCTTGGTCTGCTTTGTGTGAAAAAAAAGGTTATGATTTTCCAGAAGAAGTTCAAAATAGACTTAAAGGAATAAGTCGCAAAGCTAGTTATCAAAAAATACTAGATTATAATGGGGTAAAAGAAACTAGTAAACAAATTTTAATATCAACTGACTGGAAAAATAATTATTACAAAAAGCTACTATCCAAAATGAACAAAAATTCTCTTGAGAAAAAAGTAAAAGATACTCTTTTGGAATTAAAAGAAAAAAAATATTTATTGGCAGTAGCTTCCTCTAGTAGAAATGCAGAGTTTATTTTAGAACAAATAGGTCTAAAAGGATTTTTTGATACTGTAGTAACAGGAAATATGATTACTCAAACTAAGCCAAACCCTGAAATATTTCTAAAAGCTGCAGCAATATTAGGCAAAGAAAGTAAATATTGTTTAGTAGTGGAAGACGCAGAAAGTGGGGTAGAAGCTGCATTAAGGGCAGGAATGAAAGCCATTGCCTTCAATCAAGATAAAATTAATTTTAAAAGTAAAGATATCAAAAAACAAATAATTTTAAAATGATACCTACCCTTATTACTGATTTCTCAAATATCCCTTTAAATTAACAACCTTTATTTTATGAGTTTTTTTGTTTTAGGTTTTTATATTCTCCTGGACTAAGCCCATAATAGGATTTAAAGACTGAACCAAAATGTTTTGATGAAGAAAACCCAACATTTAAGGCAATATCTTGAACTTTTTCATTGCTATTTAGAAGCATCGCTCTAGACGTTTCCATTCTCATCTTCAACAAATACTTTGAATAAGGTTCTCCAATTTCTTTATGAAATATTGTACTTAAATAACAAGGTGTAATTCCAAAGATATCAGCCAAAATAGTAAGGCTTAAACCTTCTCTGAAATGTAATTGAAGATACTCTTGAATCTGAGAAACCATATCACTATTTTCATTGATAATTCTTTTTTCAGGCAAATTACACTTATTATTTGTCATCGAAACAGCTGAAAGGGCTGCTGATAATTCGTTATCTCTAAGTGGTTTTAGTAAATAATCGAACACATTCAATTTTACTGCTTTCCTAGCATATTCAAATTCATCATAACCTGAAACAATTATAATTGGAATTTTGGGATTGTTTAAATATAGATATTTACAAAGTTCCAAACCATCCATTCCTGGCATTTTTATATCTGTTATTACTGCGTCATAAGTTTTATGCTGTAATAGATTTATAGCATAAATCCCATCAGGAGCAACATCTTCCGTAATCCAAAGAGGGTTTATATCTGTTAAATGATTTTTAAGATATTCTCTCATCAAAGCCTCATCATCTACCACCAATGCTTTATACATTATTTCAACCCTCCTTTTAATGGAATTTTAATTATAAAAGTTGCACCCTCTCCTAATCTTGATTGAACTTCAACTTCAGACTCATTTCCATATTTTAGTTTAATTCTTCTAGCAATATTTGTTAAGGCAACTCCACTTTTCCTCACTTCATAGTCGGTATTTGGATTACTTAATTTCTTTTTAAGCAATATAAGATTTTCATTTGGGATTCCAACCCCATTATCTTCAATTATTATTAAAAGAATATTATCTTTCACTTTGGTCTTTATCATTAAAAAGCATTGGGTAACTTTACCTGCAAAGCCATGAATAAGTGCATTTTCAACAACTGGTTGAATTATTAAAGCTGGGATTTCAAAATCCAAATGTTTTTTAGGTACTTCAATTTTATATTCAAGATTCGTGTATCTAATGCGTTGCATACTTAAATAATTTTCACAAACTATTAATTCAGATCTTAAGGTCATCAGCGAATCTGCATGAACTAAAGCATTCAACAAAGAAGCTAATTTTTCAATATAACTAATCGATTCTTCATTTCGGTTGCATTTTATTAGGATACTAATTGTATTAAGACTATTGAAAAGAAAATGTGGTTTTATCTGATTACACATTGAAAGATATTGAGCTTCCTTTTCCAAATATTTTGCCTCATAAACCTGTTGAGTCAGTTGAATGTTTTTTTTCATTGTATCGTTAATCTTTTGAGTCATTTCATTAAAAGTTGTTGACAAATAAGAAATTTCGTCTGAACCACGCACGGGAGCTTTTACTGTATAGTCCTCTCCCTGCACTTCCTTCATTAAATCGGTGACTTCATATATTGGTTTCAACAATAAACTTACTAATTGGGTTGAAAGAATTATACCAATAGCTGCACAAATAAAACCTAAAATGATAGATCTTGTTTGAATTATTCCAACACCTTTCAGTTGAAGTGCAAGATTACTTACGTAATAAATCGTCCAATCCGTAAGAGAAATTGGTATTGAAGTTAGAATAAAATCATTATTATCTAAATGAAAAGTATTTTCTTTGGTTATGGAAGTTGAGTCTGTAATTACCGAATGTATTTGATTTATTTGTTCAGTTGAAAAATCTTTTCCCCCTCCGTAAATCAAATTACTATCTGAATTTATAATCAATAATGCATTTCCAGAAATTGAAAGAACTTTTCCACAAACAGTTTCTAGACCTTTTGAATTTGCATCAATACGCATTATTCCTGTTGATTTACTATTATCCTCCATATCTGAAATATTGCTCAATATTGTAAAAGCTGCTTTATCTTTTTTGGAATAAGTCAAAACTGGTTCCCCACTTGTCTTAACTTTTTCAAGAAGTTCTTCATCTAAATCTAAAGTAGATAAATAATTTTGAGTTCTTTTACTAGAATAAACATTTTTTTCAGTAAAAATATAGGCACCTTGAATATCTTTATGAGGTAGTAAGATATTCTTTGAAAGGAATGCCTCAATAATCCTTTGATTTTGAAGCATAGTTGAAGAGTCCAATTTATCTGTGGATAGAGCACATAAGAGTTCTTCGTCGTAATAAGGAGAAACACAAAGTTCTTGAAAGTTTTGTAAATAAATTCCTATGTTATAAGAAAGAAGTTGCAAAGTAATTCCAGTATCTTCGTGAGACTTCTCAACCATATCCTTTCTATAATTCTCCGAGGATACAATAGTAACTATCATCACAGAAATAAATATCAAAAGGCTGGTACTTATCAATAATTTTTGTTTTACTGTCCAATTTCTGTTCATAACTTTCCTTTTGCTAAACTTATAATACATAGGTATTAAAAACGACGCAATAAAAAAAAGTAATATAGCCTTAAATCAAAAGAAATTGTACTTGAATATAAAAAACTTGGTATTTCGCATTTACATCTTTTGAAGGATAATTAAAATATAAAAAGGAGTTACAAAATGAGAAGAAAGTGGTTGATAGCCGTATGTATCATAACAATGGTCTTTAGTGGACTATTTGCAAATGGAAATTCAGAGGTATCTTTTTTCACAGGTAAGGTTGAAACTATTGATCTTATGAATGAAATTATCAATGATTTTAATTCTAAAGAAACAGATTTTTCTATTTCTCAAGAATATCAAAAAGATGCAAGTAGTATTATCAAAGTAAAATTTGCTTCAGGTGAAATACCTGACATAATGACAACCTATGAACAAGCCTATGTTGATCAAAGTAAATATCTTGATCTAAGTGGAGAATTTGAATGGTGGAATAGATTAATTCCTTCAATGAAAGATAACTGTACTGATATTAAAACAGGAAAACAATACAGAGTTTGTACTAATATGACTATGGGGGGTCTCTTTTATAATAAAGACCTTTATAATGAACTTGGTTTAAAACCTGCGGTAACTTGGGATGAATTTGTTCAAAATCTTGAAACAATTAAAAGAGAAAGGCCTGATGTTACTCCATTATTTGTCCCTGGAAAAGAAGCTTGGTCTTTAGGGCATTGGATTGAGTTTGTTCCACATGGGTATTTAAAACAAACTTTGGGTTCAAGAAACTGTAAAATCGCAATGCTTGAAAATGATAGTTCCAAGTTAAATTTTGGAGCTCCTGATGGGGCTATGGCAGAATTTGCAAGAAATCTTGTTGAACTTCAGAACAAAGGATTAATAAATTCAGATGTTCTAACAGCAACAGCTGATAACAGAACCGAAGCTTTTGTCAATGGAAAAGCTGCAATGTTCTCTGATGGAATGTGGGCTTTAGGAGGAATTTTGGCAGCAAATCCTGACATGAACATTGGTTTTGCACCTTATCCTTCATATATGCCTGGAACAAAACCTGTAGTACTTTCTGCAGAAGACAGTGGTTATTGTATTTCTGCCTCTTCTTTGAATATAGAAGGAGCAAAAGAATTTTTGAATTACTTATTCTCAACGGAAAACATGAAAAAATACTCAGAAGCTCTAGGCTCCCCAAGTGCATTTAAAGATGTTGATGCAAATTGGGCACCAAAAGCATTTAGAGATGAAGTAGTATCGGTATTGAACACTTCAGCCAATATTGGTTTTACAAATGAAAAACCTGCAGGATTCTCTGGAGATGATGCAGGAAGGATGGTTCAGGATTTACTTGCTGGAACCTATACCCCTGAAGAATTTGCCCTGGCCTATGAAAAGGCATGGAACGAAGGATTTTAAAAATTCAAAAATAGGTAGGAAGACAAAGTTCTTCCTACCTTTAAATTAGGATTGATTTATGAGAAAAAAAATTGATGGAATCCAACTTATGAGTATTCCGGCAGCTTTGTTGTTCGGAATATTTTTTATTCTACCTTTATTTCAAGGAATTGGAATGAGCTTCACAAATTGGAATGGAATGGATAAAGCCTCTTTTGTTGGACTAAAAAACTATATAAAATTCTTTTCAGATTCACGAGCTTTACAAGATATTAAAACTACCATCCTTTTTGCAATTGGAAGTGCCCTTCTATTAAATATCTTAGGTTTAATTTATGCACTACTTATGAAAGATAAATTTAAAATGCAAGGTTTAATCAGAGTAATTATTTATCTTCCTGCTATAATCAGTCCTTTAATAATGGGCTACATAT
>Ga0265294_10007321_pt1 | contig 13112 bp, 9 predicted proteins | sample MunlanPumphouse3_FD_192504 | JGI IMG/M metagenome (GOLD analysis project Ga0265294, IMG submission 192504) | Groundwater microbial communities from a municipal landfill in Southern Ontario, Canada - Pumphouse #3 | ecosystem: Environmental > Aquatic > Deep subsurface > Groundwater | place... | reverse complement strand
AAAAAATTTATGTTACACAACTCGTTCTTATGCGAACTTATTTCGCAATAAGAACGAGTTTTTGCATGTTCTGCGAACTATTTGTACTTGCAGAACATGTCAGGATTGTTTTACAGTGCGTTTGCATTTTGTATTGTAACCAGTTTGTAGTATGGAAAATGAGATTTTGAAAGCAGAAGAGTTCATGCGTATAAGAAATTTCAGTAGACGTACCGTCTGCGGTTATCTGGCAATGCTGCGAGAGTATTTTTTGTGGAAGGGCGGGGAATATGCACATGCATCTGAGCGAAGCATCCGGGAGTTTCTTTTGCAGAAGGAGGTGCACGGGTCTGGTCCGGCGACGCGGAATCTGTATCTTCATGCCATCAAGTTTTACTATCGGGAAGTTGCCCTATCCTCAAATGTGATTTCTATTCCACGTGCGAAAGAAGGACATTTTCTCCCCGTCATTTTTAATCGGGAAGAAATTCATTGCATGATTCATGCTCTTTCCAATCAAAAACACCGTTTGCTTTTGGCTACGGCATATGGCGCAGGGTTACGTGTGAGCGAGGTGCTTTCGCTTCGTATTCGGGATATAGATTTTGTGGATGGGACTATCCATATCAAGCAGGCAAAGGGCAACAGGGATCGTCTTACGGTTTTTCCTTATGCCGTGTTTGATGAAATGCAAAAATATCTGGCCGGAAAAACGGCGGATTCTTTTGTGTTTGGCAGTGAAAGAGGAGGAAGACTCACGGCGCGGACTGCCCAGAAAATTCTGCAACAGGCTATGGGAAAAGCCGGTATAGAGAAAAAGGCGACGTTTCACTCTCTGCGCCACAGTTTTGCAACGCACTTGCTCGAGAATGGTACAGATATTCGATATGTTCAAGAATTGCTTGGTCATGCGAATATTCGCACAACTCAAAGGTATACGCAGATGACAAATCCAGCATTGAAGAATATCAAAAGCCCTCTGTGATTACTTCTTTTTCACTTGTGTGAAATCCAGCTCCACGGGCGTTTCACGATCGAAGATGAGCACCAGCACGTTGAGCTTGCCTTTGTTCACGTCCACCGAATCCACCGTGCCTTCGTAGTTTTTGAACGGCCCATCGATGATGACAACCAGGTCACCCACCTGGAAGTCGCTCCTAAACTTGGCTTCCTGTTCGCCGACTCTGCGCTCGATCACGCCGAATTCTTCCGGTGTCACCGGCACGGGGATATTGCCCGATCCCACGAATCCCGTGACGTTGGGCGTATTGCGCACGATGTACCAGCTTTCGTCTGTGACGGTCATATCCACCAGCACGTAGCCGGGGAAGAGCTTTTTTTCCTCTTCCGTTGCTTCTCCTTTGCGGAACATAAGCTGCTTTTCCTTGGGAACTTGCACGTCAAAGACATAGTCCTGCATGCCGAACGATTCCGCGCGCTGCAGAATGGCTTCGCGCACGCTGTCTTCGTACCCGGAGTACGTGTGCACCACGTACCAGTTCCGTCCTGCATTTGGGTCCTGTTTTCCCATTTATGCCAGTGTGAGGAGAAAATGGAGAGCCTGGACCAGCAGATAGTCCAGGGCGCCGAAGACGACTGCCGTCACGGCGGTAAATCCCAGCACGATTCCAGAGAGCCGCACGGCCTGCTGGCGCGTAGGCCAGCGTACCTGGTGCAGTTCCTGCAGTGATGCTTCGAGGTAGGTACGTATCTGTTCCATAGGGCGGTGTAACCGTTATTCTAAAAAGCCCCCGCAGGGGACGCTATCCATTTTCCGGCAAAAGGGATTGCGAGGCAAGGGGAAAGTGCGGATTTTAGGCATCCTCACAAGGCTTTTTTTTATGACTCGGTATTGTACTGCGGCGGCTCCAGCGCGTGGATTTTGCTTATTGGTAGCGCAACGAACCACACACGGCCTTTAATGTTGCTATCTGGTACGAATGCGGTTGCTCCTTCGCCACTCGCTGCAAAACTGCGGGAATCCAGGCTGCCTTGACGGTTATCGCCCATGAGGAAGTACTCGTTTTCCGGTACTGTGTACCGCATTTCGCGCGTGTCGCCGCTGCTCGGCGGATGCCGGTAGGTGTGTCCCTGGTTGTGTTCGTCCAGGTAGGATTCCTCCAGTTCTGTCGTATTGCCCTGTGTATCTTGGATGTACACTTTGCCGTTGCGAATGATGATCGTATCTCCCGGGATGCCGATGATGCGTTTGACGTAGTGCTTGTTTACTTCCGTTGGCGGACGGAACACCACCACATCGCCGCGTTGCGGGTCGCCCAAGTAGTACACAAGTTTGTTGATTACGATGTACTCCCGGTCTTCCAGTGTGGGTAGCATGGAATTGCCTTCCACCTGGAATGGCGATACGAGGAAGGTGCGAATGACTCCCACCACCCCCAGGATGATGATGATGTTGAGGGCGACGTCTGCAAGGTGGTACCACAGGGAATGCTTTTTTTGTTCCATGCGGGGCAGTATAGGTTTTTCGGTGCTGTGTTGCCAGAGGCAATTGGCGTGTTTGTTGTACGCTGGCTGCTTCTTCCTATCGTGCATTGTGCTACACTGGCCGCCATGGTGCGCGATTGGCTCTTCCTGCGGCATATGGAGGATGATGAAGAGCTCCTCTATGTGATTCACAAACACTGGCTGGTTGGATTGCGTTTTCTCTTTTGGCCTGCGGCGGTGTTCTGCGGACTCGTTGCGTTGCTCATTGCCGCATACAGTCTTCCTGTGTTGTACATTGTGGCGGCGCTGGGTGTTTTTACGATTCTGTGGGGTGTGCGGAATTTTCTGGATTACTATCTGGATGCCTGGATGCTCACGGATACGGGTCTCATTGATGTGGCTTGGCACGGGTGGTTCCATCGCGAATCTTCGCGCGTGCTCTACAGCGATATTCAGGGGGTGAGTTACGAAATACAGGGTATGGGAGGGACGTTCCTACGCTACGGCACGGTGAGCGTGGAGAAGATTTCTACCGGCAGCGAGCTTGTGCTGGAGTATGTGCCGCATCCGCGTTCCGTTGAACGACGCATCCTACGTGCCATGGAGGACTACATGCACAGTAAGAATCTCAAAGATGCTACGGTCGTGCAGGAACTGCTTTCCACCGTCATTGCCCGGGAGCTGCACTTGCGGGAACTGCAGGGTGATTCCGATGATGATACCTGATGGATGCTGTGCATTGGTTTCTCTTCGGGATTGTGGGGCTGGCCGTAGGCCTGGTGGCGTACGTGTGGTGGTGCCTCCGGCGCCGCAGGCGGCTGCCGGCACGCGAACGTAGACGCTTGCAGCGTTCTTGGGAGTACGCTGTGAGCGTTCGGGATCCCGTACTGCGTGTTTTAGAAGCGGAGAAAGTTGTGGATCAGTTGCTTGGAAGTTTGGGGTACCGCGGGAGTTTTGGGGAGAAGCTCACAGCGGCCGGTCCGCGTCTGCGCGATGTCGAAGCGCTGTGGCGCGCCCATAAATTGCGCAACCGCTTGGCGCATGAGCCGGGCGTGCGTATTGCGGAAAAGGAGGCGCAGCGCGCCGTGCGTGCGTTTGGGGACACACTTGCTGCATTCATGAGGTCATAATGTTCCCTGACGCATATACAGGCGAACGTGTACACTCTGTCTTGTGAAGCCCACACTCGTGATTATCGGCTTGGGGAATCCCGGAGCGCAGTACGCACGCACGCGCCACAATGCCGGTTTTTTGGCACTCGATACTCTTTCTGCTGTGTACGGGGAAGGGGACTGGCAGGATCGCCCGAAGTTCCTGGCACAGGTGCAGGAGGCACGCATCATCACGGTGCCCGTGCTCTTGGTCAAGCCGCAGACGTATATGAATCTTTCCGGTGATGCCGTACGCAAGCTGGTACAGTTTTACAAACTCGATCCTCTGGAGCAGATTCTGCTGCTTTCCGATGATATTGACTTGCCTCTGGGCGAGTTGCGCCTGCGCCGTTCAGGAGGCCCCGGGACGCATAACGGCTTAAAATCCGTGGTGCACGAGATTGGCGAAGAGTTCCCGCGCATCCGCATCGGTCTGGGTGCTCCTCCTGCGGGGGCGGATCTGGCTGCATGGGTTTTAAGTGCGTTCTCTCAGCAGGAAGCTGCCACATTGCATGCTGCGCTGGAACAGCTCCCCGCGATGGTACGTTCGTTCGTTCTTGGAGGGGAAGGAGGTTAAGCCGGTTCGCGCTGCAGCAGGAACCAGCCTGCCCCCGCGCCTGCAGCCAGTCCGATGGCTGCTATCGCAGCGAATACCCATGCAGGTAAGCGGGGTAGCTGGATGCTCCGGTTTGGAACGGGCGGTATCAGTGAAGGTGCCGAGGGTTGAACGGGTACGATCTGTGCCGTGATTTGCGAGGGTGCAGTGCCGGTTTGCGGCAGGAGTTCGACGATGCGTACCGTGTGCCACTCCTGTGCGACTGTATCTGTCGCGACTTCTGCGCGTACGTGCACCGTCTGGCTGTTGCCATGGACCAGGTTTTCGGCCATGTGCAGCTGGATCGTGGTGTTCCAGGTTTCCTGTGGTTGCAGGTTTGCGATATTCCATGTGAGCGTTCCCTGCTCCGCGTTGCCGCCTGCTGCATTGGTTATGGATGCGTTCTCCGGCACGTTCACATATACTCTTGTATTTTGCATGGGTGTATCGCTGGTATTCAACAAGCGTATGGCGTAGCTGATGTGGCTGCCGGGTTGTGCTTCCTCCGCGCTTGCCTGCAGGGTTAAGAGCAGGTGTTCCTGTGCCGCCGGTTGTGGCGGATCTGCGCTTTCCTGCGGAGCGGATGGTTCTGCAGCGGGCGGTATCGGCGGAGGTGGCGGTGCCGCTATGCGCGTGACGATTTCCTTACGATCGATGCCAGCCATTATTCCAAGGCGCACCGCTGATGCCGGGGGCGCATCGTCATCTATGCGGACAGTGAGTGAGAAGGATTTGGTTTCCCCCTGTTTAAAATCAACGTTTTCCCACACGATGAGGGTGCGATGGAACTGCATTCCGTTTTCGGATGCGCTGACGAATCGCGTCTTTTCATCAATGTATGCTTGCAACGTCGCTCGCTCGTCTCTGGTGGCCAGGTTCCGCACACGCATGGTGTATTCCAGCTCTTCGCCGGGCGCATGTACATCTTCCTCTGTGAACGCGAAGAGTTGCAGTTGTTCCACGGCGAAGTCCGGCTGCCATACGCGCACATCTGCCTGTGCCGCCTTTCCTTCCGCTATCGCCGTGACGGTGACACGGTCTCCGTGCTGGTTGTTTTGTCCTATGCGGGCACTCACATGCATATCCAGCGATGCGTTCGGCTGTAAGTGGATGTTCTTCCATTCTACTTCTGTAGTACCAATGTCCGCATCATTGGATGCGGATAGGAATTCCAGGTGATCGGGTGCTTGCAGGACGACGCCAATATTTTTGGCTGTCTCTGTGCCGCGGTTGCGCAGATGTACCTCGAACTGCACGATGCTGCCCGGGGCTGCATATGTTTTGCTGGTATTGAGGGAGATGCTCAGCATCTTTGCGGCATTCACATTGTCCGCGGGATCGTTGATGGTTATGTGCACGCTGTCGTGTGCGTTGCCGGCAACCGCCATGGCCGTCACGCGATCTCCATGGTCGCCTTTGGTTATGCTGGCGCTCACGGTGAAGGTTTTTCTGCTGTTTCCTCTCAATTGCACATCGTTCCATACGATGCGGCTGCCGCTCTTTCGACCATCACCCGAAATATGCTGTGCGCTCATGGTTTTATGCAGATGGAGCACGACGTTTTCCGTTCTGGTTTCGGAACTCCGGTTGCGTACTCGCACCGTGATTGCGAACGGTTGTCCTTGCTCTATCTCTGTATCCGATGCAGAAACCTCCACTTCCACTGTGCCTGCTGCGTATGCTTGTGGCACGATGCCCTGCATCCCTATATACCAGGAGCAGAGGAGTGTGCCGACGGCCAACATGCGTACGGGCAAAGGTAGATTAATCTATTGATGCCGGAGGATTGCAGCAATGCTCATACCTTGCGCTGGTTTCCTATGTATTTTGTGGCGGTATTCTCCGTGAGGGGATGAATAGAGGATTCGTTGCTTGTAATGCATTTTCTGAAGCGTAAAAATCTGTATATATTTTTTGTTCAAAAGGAGCCCTTTTTTTCGGGCTCCCCTTGTGGTCTCTTTGGTTTCTCTCTCTTAGAGGAGCAGGTGTTTGCCCAGGACGCTTCCCGCTGTCATACCCATGGTGATCAGCGTGGTCCAGATGACGAGTGGGAGGGGCAAATCTTCTCCCGTAGAACCGGCATTGTTCCCTGTGACTGCCCTCCGCAGGAAGCCATTGGCGGTTCCTGCCGATTCCGCAATACTCTCTGTACCTGTTTGCGGGAGGTATTCGATGACACTCGTCTGCGTACTGTCGGTGGCGACGCGGTCGAATCCGCTGCCGCGCACTTGCACGGTGTTCGTAATAATCTGGCCGTGGCGCATGCTCGAGCTCACGCGGACACGGTATCGGATTGTGCGGGTTTCCCCGGGACCCATGGTCGGGATATCCCATCGCACACCGTTACCGATGGTATATCCGCCTGCCGCATCTTCCACTGTGAGAGATCCGGCGGTGAAGGTATCTTCCACGTTGATATTGCGTGCAATGCCTTCAGAAAGGTTTCGGAGGGTCAGCGTGTAGCTCAGTGTGGATCCGGGTTGCACCTCACGGCGGTCGGCTTCCTTATCGATGGTTACAATGCCTACACCTGTTTCCGGATAGCACTTGTCTCCGTAGCACGTGTCATCATTGACGGTCGTGTACTCCGTTGTTTCTTCGCCATCCGCGCGCGCGCGGACGAGCAGACGCTGTCCGTCATGTGCGCTCGATCGTACACGGACATCCGCTGTAAGGGTTGTGCTGCTGTCGCTGCTGATGCAGATGTCCTCCCACCGGATTTCCCCTGTGGTGGTTTCCTCTCCGTTTCCAGAAGCGCTCAGGAACGTTGTGTCCGCATCCAGGAATGCGTGCACATCCATGCATTTTTCACTGCTTCTGTCATTGTATACCCGGATGGTGTAGCGGAAGGTTTCATTGAGTTCAACCGGGTCCTTGTCATCTGTCACACTGATACGGGTTTCGTCGCTGTCATCATCAGTGAACTGTACATCCGTGTGTTCTTCTGCCATGACGTTCTGTGTCGTCGTGATGGCTCGCAGCACTGTATTATCCGGTGTTCCGGATTTTACGCGTACGTCTATGGTGCGCATGATGGAATCGTTTGCAGGGACGTTGACGCTCAGCCAGGTGACTGTTCCGTTGTTATGGGTACCGCCGCCGCTCACGGCGAGGAAGTCCGTTTTGGTATCCAGGTAGAGGCGTACAGTCAGGTCTTCGGCAGCGGAGTTGTTGGGGTTCGTCACGCGTACCGTGTAGGTAAAGACGTCGCTTGGTTCTACAGGATCACGAGAGTCCTGCAGTGTAATGGTGACTGCCTGCGTGCTGCTGGAGCTGGAAGAACTGCTGCTGGAGCTGCTCGAGGAAGTACTGGAGGAACTGCTACCCGTTTCCACTGTGGTGTATTCGTGGTCTGACGCGCCGTTTGCAATAGCGATACCCTGGAATACTTCTCCGTGTGTACTGTTGGCAGCAGCCTGGACTGTGGCGGTGTAGAGCACGCTGCCGTTTGCGGGCACGGTGATATTGTTCCACGTCACGATGCCGCTGCTGTGCGTGCCACCGTTCCCTGCTGATACGAATGTCGTTCTGCTATCCAGGTAGAGCTGTGCGGTCACTTGCGTGACTGCTGTGGGGTTGGGATTGGTGATGTTCACGAGGTACTGGTACTGCTCACCGGGTGCTACCGGATCTTTGGAATCCGTGAGTACGATGCTGATGTTCTGATTCGGGCAGTTCACTGCCGTATGGACGGCATCGCTTGTGTTGTTGCTTGGATTGGGGTCCGTTGTGGACGTAGAGACTGTTGCCGTATTGTTGATCAGGCTGCCGCACACAGTGTCGCTGCCTACAAGGAATGCGACGGTAAAGCTGCGGCTTTGATTGTTGAGCAAACTGAAGTTATTGCAGATCACGCTATCGCCGTTCAGTACACATGCAGGGTTGGACTGCGCTGCGCTAAAACTCAGTCCTGCCGGTACTACGTCTGCAATTACAACGTTATTTGCCGTACTCGGCCCCGCATTGCTTGCTGTGATGTTGTAGAGCACTGTTGTTCCCTTCATCACGCTCGTGGGACCGGTTTTGGTGACCGAGACATCGGCTGCCACTACCGGACATTGCACCGCAGTGTTCACGATAGTACTCACATTGTTCCCCGAGTTGGGGTCAAAAGATGATGCCGATACTGTCGCTCTGTTTTGGATCGTAGAGTCGCACGCCACCGTTTCCGTCAGGTTGAAGGCGATCTGGAAGGTTTGCGTTGCTCCCGATGCCAGGGTTGCGATGTTGTCGCACACCACGCTCCCGCCGTGCACCAGGCATGCTGTACTGGAGTACTGGCTGTTAAACGTGAGGCCGGACGGGATCACGTCTCCGACTGCGACGTTCGTCGCCGCATCGGGACCGTGATTCGTTACGCTCACGGTGTAGAGCAGGACGCTGCCGCGATTTACGCTCGCTGCGCCGCTCTTCACAATGGAGAGGTCTGCCTGTGCAGTCGGGCATGTCATCTGTGTGCTCACCGCAGCGCTCATATTATTGCTCGCATTGGGATCCGTGGCATTCGTACTCGCGTTCGCGGTGTTCTGTACATTGAACGGAGTGCACTGCCCCGAAGGAGCAGGCACATTGAAGGCGATTGGTACGTTCACCGACTGCCCCGCATGCAGTGCGAAGTGCTGGCACACTATGTTATTGCCCGTCTGCGTACACTTGCCATCGGATTGTGCGGCATTGAAGGTGAGTCCTGAAGGGATGGGATCAGTCACGACGATGTTCTTGGCTCCGTGTGGACCGTTGTTTTTGACCGTCACGGTGTACACGGCGACTCCGCCCTGTACCGTCGATACAGGTCCTACCTTCGTCGTTTCCAGATCGGCGGTGTTGTTGCCGCCGCTCTCGTCATCATCCTGCGGAGACTGGCATCCCGGATCGGTTGGGTAGTCAATGAGTCCGTCTCCGTCGTTGTCAATGCCATCGGAGCACTGGGGAGGGGTAACCGGACATTGCACCACCGTATTCACCGTGTTACTCACATTGTTTCCCGGATTGGAGTCGGAAGACGATGCCGAGACCGTCGCCGTGTTCTGGATCGTAGAGTCGCACGCCACCGTTTCCGTCAGGTTGAAGGCGATCTGGAAGGTTTGCGTTGCTCCCGATGCTAGGGTTGCGATGTTGTCGCACACCACGCTCCCGCCGTGCACCAGGCATGCTGCACTGGAGTACTGGCTGTTGAACGTGAGACCCGACGGGATCACATCTCCGACGGCGACGTTCGTCGCCGCATCGGGACCGTGATTCGTCACGCTTACGGTGTAGAGCAGGACGCTGCCGCGATTTACGCTCGCTGCGCCGCTCTTCACAATGGAGAGGTCTGCCTGTGTTACAGGATTTGTCTCATCATTATCCTGCAGACTCGTACATCCCGGATCCTGCGGGTAGTCGATCTTCCCGTCCCCATCGTTATCAATGCCATCCTGGCACGCTGCTTTGGGATTGGTCTCATCGTCGTCATCCGGCGAGGTGCAGCTGAAGTCATCGGGATAGTCGATCGCACCGTCTCCGTCGTTGTCGATGCCGTCGGAACATTCCGGCAGAACAGGACAGGTGATTGTGGTATTCACGACTTGGCTGGTGTTGTTTGACTGTATAGGATCTCCGCCTGGATTGCTCACCGTGGCCGTGTTTTGAACGGATGTCTCCGTACAGACTCCTGTCGTGTGCGGCACGCTCAATGCAATCGTCACTGTTACGGAACGACCCTGCGTACCCGCGCCCGCAAGCGAGCCGGGAGTACATACAACAGTATTGCCCTGCTGCGAACAGCTTCCGGAACTGAGTGCAGGATCAAATGTCAGTCCTGTCGGGATGGTATCTGTAATGACAATGTTTTCTGAATTCGCAGGCCCGTTATTGGTGACAGTTACCTGATAGGTTGCGACTTGTCCGCGGACAACCGATTGAGGACCTGTTTTTTGAATGGCGAGATCCGTGCCTGTGGTATTGAACTCATCATTATCCTGCAGACTCGTACACCCCGGATCTGCGGGGTAGTCGACGAGACCGTCTCCGTCGTTATCAATGCCATCCTGGCACGCTGCTTTGGGATTGGTCTCATCGTCGTCATCCGGCGAGGTGCAGCTGAAGTCATCGGGATAGTCGATCGCACCGTCTCCGTCGTTGTCGATCCCGTCACTGCACTGGGGCGGTACCGCGCACTGCACCGTGGTGCTCACGATGTTGCTCTGGTTGTTGCTGGTGTTTGGATCGGTGGAGGCAGCAGAGACAGTTGCCCTGTTCTGGATGGTGGAGTTGCACGCAGCTCCCTCTGTCACATTAAAAGCGATCTTGAATGTATGCGTTGCACCTGCGGGAATCGTAATATCAGCGCCGGCAGGGTACGTTAGTTTTTCACACTCTATGTGTCCACCGATCATCAGGCACTCCCCGCCGGAGAGCTGTTTGTTGAACGTGAGTCCTGCGGGAATAACGTCAGTTATGGCAACGTCCGTTGCTGTGTCTGGACCGTGATTGGTCACGGTTATGGTGTAGAGCAGCGTATTCCCTTGTTCTACATTTGCTGCACCGCTTTTTGTAATGGAGAGATCCGCGTTTTCCTGATTGTATTCATCATTATCCTGCTTACTCGTGCATCCCGGATCCTGTGGATAGTCGATCTTCCCGTCCCCATCGTTATCAATGCCGTCCTGGCACTGTGCCTTGGGATTGGTCTCATCGTCGTCATCCGGCGAGGTGCAGCTGAAGTCATCGGGATAGTCGATCGCACCGTCTCCGTCGTTGTCGATGCCATCGGAACACTGAGGAGTTGTTGGCAGATCGCATGCCATGTTGATGAAGTTCGTCAGGTAATCCTGCGAACCAACGCCGGCATTGCCTTCTGCAAAGATGAATCCTTTTCCACTCTGTTCAGGTAACCATGCTCCGTGGCAGCGTCCATTGAGGCTGAAGACGCACGTTGCCGGGCTTTTAATGCTTGTAAGGTCTCCGGGTGAGTCCAACCCTCTATTTTCAGAGAAATCAAATACTTTGCCGGAGAGGAAGGGGTACGTCGTGGTATTGGGATAATGTACACCGCTCTGATTACCGTAGTATTTTGATGCATATGTCATCTTGCTCTGGATGGCATTCAGAAAACCGCGCGTTCCGACACTCGCTTCGTCCATTGTGGGATTGTCTGCGGCGAATGTCATGTTCAAGCCAGCGTTGAATGCGGCACTCAGTATGTTTTGTTCTGAGGATGTCACACTTCGGTAGGGACCGCGACCTTTGTTACTGTCGCCATAGATGAAGAGTTTTGCGCCCTGCAGATCCTGTGCGGTTAGCTTGTTCGTGTAGAGGTCGAGATCCCGTACGATCACTCCTGTGGGGAGCGTCGCAGGCATCTGTGCGTATGTTGGTCCTGCACGGTATGTGGAAGCTCGTACGACGATACAATTGTCATCGCTCTCATCATTATCCTGCTTACTCGTGCATCCCGGATCCTGCGGGTAGTCGATCTTCCCGTCCCCGTCGTTATCAATGCCGTCCTGGCACTGTGCCTTGGGATTGGTCTCATCGTCGTCATCCGGCGAGGTGCAGCTGAAGTCATCGGGATAGTCGATCGCACCGTCTCCGTCGTTGTCGATGCCATCGCTGCATTCCTTTGTGTCGTCTTCACTGTCATCCTGAGGACTGTCGCAATCCGTGTCGTGGGGAATTTCACTGTCGTCATATAAAGATGCACAACCTGGGTCTTCGGGATAATCTGTTTTTCCGTCACCATCATTATCAATACCATCATTACATTCAGATATTTCCCCTTTGCATGTCAGATGCGTTACCCAGCTTGAGGAGTATTTATCATAATCAGTAATGTAATCCCAGCTATTGCCGTTCCAATAAAACAAACAATTATTATAAGGTGTATGCCAGTTACAAGCATTCAGATGATCTCTGCAATCAGCTTCAACAGCTTCTGCATATCCGAGTATGTTACAAGCCTTATTTAAGGTTTCATCATGATAGTATTGAGAACTGAGATTATTGTCCCAGCTGTCTTCAAATGAGCGAAGGATTACCATGTCATTATTACCACCAGCAGGGCAGTAAAAATTAAAGCCTGTTTTTTCCCTGATTAAATGACCAACAGCATTAGGGCTGCTGGCGGTATCCATATCACCAAATGTTTTTTGAACATTAGGATTTACTTCAACTAATGCATCGATTTGTCCGTCTCCGTCATTGTCGATGCCATCGGAACACTCCGTACTGCCACTTTGACCAGCTTCCGAATCATCATTCGGGCTCGAACAGTTTGGGTCAGCAGGGTAGTCGATCTTGCCGTCTCCGTCATTATCGATCCCGTCGCTGCATTCATATTGAGATGCACTGGTACCGTTCCAGGTAAAAATAAAATCATTTAAATCACAATCCGTTCCCGTGTCGAGTATGTAGGCTTCTTCCCATGTGTACGATTTGATCGTGTTCCAGAACGACGTGTTCCGTGCGAACCAGCTGTCGTATTTCCCGAGATTGTTTTGGTCTCCGGAGTGCTGTATGCCTCTGCCTCCGCACATCGATCCATCCTCGTATATCCTCGAGGAATTCCATGTATTGCTATAAAAGAGCCCCATATTCTGTCCGGCAGGATCAATTTGCACCTGTCCCGTCTGCTTTGCCAAATTCTGCGTTTTGCCTGTCCAGAGCACGTGCGTCTTACGGGTACCGTTTTTGTAGTAGTAAATTCCCACTTCGGTAATTTCCGCTTTCGTGGAGTCAGAGAGCGGGGAATCCTTCCTAATGAATGCGAAGGAGTAGTTTAGTGGTACCGTCGTATTCGCTGCACTGGTCGGTTCTGGCTGGAGAGCCAGGGGTATGATCAGCATGGAGATGCTGGCATACAGGTGTGTTGCCAACAGCGATGTGGCCGCGGCAGATGCCCAAAACTTTTTTGTACCCATGGGACAAGAGGGGACTTTTGATAAAAAGGCAATAATATTATT
>Ga0265294_10007320_pt1 | contig 13115 bp, 15 predicted proteins | sample MunlanPumphouse3_FD_192504 | JGI IMG/M metagenome (GOLD analysis project Ga0265294, IMG submission 192504) | Groundwater microbial communities from a municipal landfill in Southern Ontario, Canada - Pumphouse #3 | ecosystem: Environmental > Aquatic > Deep subsurface > Groundwater | place... | reverse complement strand
GTTATTTTCCCGGCTTGTCCAAGGTGAGAGAGATTGCAATCTTTTATTTCAAAAGTGGTCTCTTTGTTTATTATTGTCCCACCAGTTACCGTAGCTATGTCTTTTAAAAATGCCTTTCTACGATCTCCATATGAAGGAGATTTTATAGCAACGACATTCAATGCTCCTCTTAATTTATTTAGTACAAGAGTTGCTAACACATCATTTTCAATATCCTCGGAAATTATAAACAGAGGACGAGTTTGCTTTGCTACTTGTTCAAGTATCGGCATTATTTCGTTCATATTATGTATTTTATTCTCAGTTATTAGTATATAACTATTTGAAAGTTCTGCTTCCATTTTTTCTGTGTTGGTTGCCATATAAGGGGATAGATAACCTCTATCAAGTTGCATGCCTTCGACTACTTTTAGTTCAGTTTTGAAAGTTTTTCCGTCTTCAACAGAGATAACTCCATCTTTACCAACAGTGTCAACAGCTTTACTGATTAGTTTTCCGATTTCCTCATCTCCTGCGCTAATTGAAGCAACTTGGAAAATTGCATTGTTGTCTTGTACAGGAATTGCTTGTTTTTCGAGCTCCTGAAGAACCAAATCGGTTGCTTTTTTTAATTCCTTTTTTAAGTATTATTGGATTTGCTCCTGCTGTATAATTACGAACGCCTTCATTGACAATTTTTTGTGCTAATACACAAGCAGTTGTTGTGCCGTCACCTGCGGAATCGTTGGTTTTAATGCTCACCTGTTTGATTAAGTTTGCGCCCATGTTCTCAAAAGGGTTATTAAGGTCAATTTCCTTTGCAATTGTTACTCCGTCATTTGTGATCAATGGGAAGTTTCCTTGTCTATCCAAAACAACGTTTCTTCCTTTTGGACCGAGTGTGATTTTAACCGCGTCACAAACCTCATTTACTCCTTTTTCTAGGGCCTTTATAGCTTCAAAATTTTTTAAGATTTCTTTTGATTGTTTTGTCATTTATTTCTCCTTTGTTAATTTAAAATTATTTTTCAATTATTGCTAATATATCGTCTTGTCTTATGATTAAAAAGTCTTCTCCATCAAATTGGAATTCTTGGGCTGCGTATTTTGTGAAAAGTACTTTATCTCCAACTTTTACACTCATCTCTACTTTGCCGTCTTCAGTTGTACCGTCGCCTACGCCAACTACGTTTGCAATTGCTGGTCTTTCTTCAAGTTTTGAGGGTAGAATAATACTCGATTCATCTTTCTTATGTTTTTCTATTTTAAGTAATACTCTGTCAAATAGTGGTTTTAATTGCATTTTTAATCTCCTTTATTATTTCTTTATTGTGAAGTATTGTCGAAAATTTAATAATTTAGACATAAATTTTCGCAATAGGAACTATGTATAAAGTATAAGACAATATAAAGAGGGTTTTCAAACTAGTATGCCAAAAAGATATCAGTTAGATTATTTTGAAGATGTAACAGTGTTGAAACATAAGCACAAATTTTTTAAAAGATTAGTAACTTTTGTATTTTTGTCAGCCTTGGCTTTTGGAGTGATTGTTTCGGCGGACTACGTTGGGAATTTTATTGCAACAGGTGAATTTGTATCAAGTATATTTACTAAAAACAACGCTACGGTTCAATACTATGCTGTTATATTGAATGAGTTCGATGAATTGAGTGCAGCTGAGGCGGAGTCAAATTCATCAGCTGAGAGTGGCTGTGCAGGTTTTATTTGGGAAGATCAAACATATAAAGTTGTTGCTAATATATACAAGAGTCGAGATGATGCAGACAAGGTAGCAGAGAATCTTTTGGACTCAGAGTATACGGCAACTATTTATCGAATAACTTACGAGATTAAATCAAATATGAAAGAAGTTTTTGATTTATTAGACGATGTTTATGCTGACTTGTACACTGTAAGTAATGTAGTAGAAAAGGGAGATATGAGCAACATTGTTGCTAGCTCTGAGATTAATAAATTAAAGAGTGATGTTCATCTTATGCAAATAAAATACAGTACTATGCAAACAACCGAAAGTCCCATTGTTTCTGAGCTTTTGTCCAATTTAGAAGGATATTTAGAGAGTGCAAGTTTGCAATTGCTTTGTGATGATAATAGCAGTTATATAATTCGTCATGTTATGGCGGAAACGGTTAGTTGTGGTTACAATATTGCCAATAAATAAGATACAAAATGTGTCATTTAATTTATAAATTCTAAGCTATTGGCTTGAAGAAAAAGTTTAAACATAGTATAATTGCGTTATGAGTAAACGTAATAAATGGCGAATAATTAAGGCTAGTATAATTATTTTATTGCTAGCAACAGATTTGATTGTGAAAACAGTTATTGAGAGAACTTTTTATGAGGGTGAAAGTGTGATCCTTATAAAAGGCTTTATTAATTTTACATATGTAAAAAACACTGGGGCAGCTTTTAGTCTTTTCTCGAATGCAACTACATGGCTTATAGTGTTTTCGATAATTTTAATTGGTTTTATTATATTTACTGATTTTGCACTTAAAAAGCAAAATGCCTTGTATAATGCAGGATTTTGTTTAACATTAGCAGGAGCTTTAGGTAATTTATTTGACCGAATTGTATTTAGATATGTTCGTGACTTTATCGAACTAGATTTTATGGAGTTTGGAATATTTAATTTTGCGGACATAATGCTTACATTTGGAGTTATTTGTTATGCAATATTTATAATTTTTTTCCTTGGGAAAGACGAAAATAAAAAAGAAAAAATAACACTTATAACAAGAAACAAATAATACTGCTAGAACTTTAAACTAACAAAAAAGATGCGATATTAACAAAGGGTAGTAGAAAGATTAAAAATATAATACAAAAAGCGCTTAGAAAAGGATAAATTTAATGAGTAATTTTATAGTAGATGATAAATTTAATAACGAGAGGCTGGATATTTTTCTTCAGCAGGTGGATGATAAAAACACACGCAGCCATATAAAAAATAAAATAACAGAGGGTAAAGTTTCTGTAAATGGGAAATCTGTTATTAAAGCGGGCTACAAGTTATCAAGTGGAGATGAAGTTATATTCGAAATAGCTCCACCCAAGAAATTGGAGGCAGTTGCTGAAAATATCACGCTCGACATCGTTTATGAAGATGAAGATATTGTAGTTATTAACAAGCCACAGGGAATGGTTGTTCACCCAAGCGTTGGGAATTATACGGGGACGCTTGTTAATGCTTTGCTTTATAAAATCGATAATTTAAGTGGTATAAATGGAGTAGTTAGACCCGGAATTGTACATAGATTAGACAAGGATACAAGTGGGCTGATTGTTATTGCTAAGAACGACAAATCACACGTGGTTTTAAGTAAACAGATTGCAGAAAAAACGTGCAAAAGAGAATATGTTGCATTGATTGATGGAAGGTTAAAACAGTCTAATGGTGTTGTTGAAAACTATTTAGGGCGTGATCCTAAAAATAGGTTGAGGCAAACAGTTATTTCATCAGACAGGGGAAGATATGCAAAAACTCTTTTCTTCGTAGAAAAATACTATGAGGGATATACTCTTGTAAGATTTGAGTTGTATACAGGAAGGACCCACCAAATAAGGGTACATGCAAAGGAATTGCATCATCCAGTGGTTGGGGATAGGCTTTATAATGGAAACAAGTGCAGGTTTAACTTAGAAGGACAATTATTGCATGCTAGAAAGCTAACTCTTGTTCACCCTACTACTGGGAAGGAGATGATATTTGAGGCTCCATTGCCAGATTATTTTGTTAAAGTTTTAAGTTCTTTGAAAGAAGTTTAGGATTACATTCAAATATAAAAATGCCATATTTAAATAGAAATTTTGCAAATTATATACAAAAGCTTTTTAAATTGTAATAGAAATTTGCTAAAAATGTGATAATAAACTCAAATTAGTATCAAAAATGGGTAAAAAGTTACACCTGTTAATTGATTTTTTGGTATATATGTGTTACCATTTAAAAGTAATTCAAAGGAGTATAAGAATATGAAAATCAACGGAAAAATGTTTATAAACTTCTTATCTTTCGTGGCGATTATATTAGTTGGTTTAGCTTTAATTCTTAAAAACACTAGTTTCGGAGATAAGTTAGCAGATATCGCTAGTATTATTGCTTATGCAATGTTGGGTATTTTTTCATTTTTTTATGCAAGAAGTAAAAGAAACCTTATTTTTATTATTCTATGGATAGCTGCAGTAGTATTGATAGTAGTATCTTACATTATTTAAAATTATTGAAGGGCAAAAAAATAGGAACATATGAAAGAATATTTTAAACGATTTTTTAAAAATAAATTTAACATAGTTTTATTGTCTCTTGTTGTATTGACAATAATTCTTAGTGCTTTATCATATGTAAATAAGGGTTTCATGTTTGCAGCGTTAATTTCTATTGCTGGAATTTGCTTTACGATTGCGATTAAGATGATTTTCGATTACAGACATTTTGATCGTAAGGTTGACGAAGCTGAGTTACATGCTCAGGATGTAAATGAGGTTCAAAAAATTAATAGAAAGAGAAAATCTGTCAAAGGGGATATGATTTTCCAGATAATTATGTTTATTATCTTTGGAATATTGTTCTTGATAGCAACAACCAAAGTTTATTAAAAAAAGTAATAAAAAGGAGAACTTATGAAATACGAGGTTAAAAAGAAAGCTGGCGAAGTTGAAATTAAAATAACTTTCGAGCAAAAAGAATGGAATGCTTACATAGATGAGGCATACAACAAGAGTAAAGGAAAATACAAGGTTGAAGGTTTCAGAACAGGAAAAGTGCCTAGACCAGTTATCGAGAACATGTACGGTAAGACAGTCTTTTATGAAGACGCATTGAATGACGGATTTTCTCACGCTTATATGGAAATTCTTGACAAGGAGAAAGATCTTGACCCAGTTGATATGCCAAAAGTTGACGTTGAAAAAATGGATGATTCAGGTATTGTAGTTGTTGCAAAGATTGCAACTAGACCAGAGATAAAGCTTGGAGCTTACAAGGGTTTAGATATAGCAGTTAAAGCTAAAACAATTACAGTGGTAGACGTTGATGCTGAATTAAATAAAACGCAGTTACAGAACGCTAGACTAGTTGAAAAGAAAGGTGTTATAGCTATAGGTGACACTGCAAATATCGACTTTGAGGGATATGTTGATGGTAAAAAGTTTGAAGGTGGAACAAGTAATGGATTTGACCTTGAAATAGGAAGTCATAGTTTCATAGACACTTTCGAAGACCAATTGATAGGATTAAAAGAAGGAGACAAAAAAGATGTTAAAGTTTCTTTTCCTAAGAATTATCAAGTTGAAGAGTTAGCAGGTAAGCCGGCAGTATTTAAAGTTGCAATTAACTCTATAAAACAAAAAGAACTTCCAGAGATAGACGATGAATTTGCCAGCAATGTTTCATCTTTTGAGACCTTAGCTGAATATAGAAAAGAGATAAAGGATAATTTAAAGAAAAATGCCGAGCAAGACGCTGAATTTGCAACAGAAAATAAGATTATAGATAAAATTGTCGAAGGAATGAAAGTTTCTATTCCTGACTGTATGATAGACCAAGAGTTGGAGAACATTATGCAAGATATCGGAAACAAACTTATGTACCAAGGGTTAAAGTTTGAAGATTATTTGAAATATCTTGGAATAACACTGGAAGATTTTAAAGCTAAAAAGAAAGCAGATGCGGAAAAAGCTGTGAAAATCAGACTTGCTATGCAAGAAATTATTAAAATTGAAAAGATTGATATTACATCAGAAGAAATTGATGCAAAAGTAAAAGAACTTGCAGATAAAGTTAATAAAAGCGTTGAAGAGTACAAAAAGATTATGGGAGAAAGATTATCATATATTGGGAATGAGATTCTTCTTAGTAAGCTAATGTCTTTCTTGATTAAGAAAAACGCACCTGTAAAGACAACGGAAGGTAAAGAGCCTGCTAAAAAAACAGCCAAAAAGGAAACTAAATAGTTTTTAGATATAAAGATAGAGGAGATGATTCATATGTTAGTACCTATGGTAATTGACCAAACTGGAAGTGGTGAAAGAAGTTACGATATTTATTCAAGACTATTGGAAGATAGAATTGTTTTTATTAGTGGAGAGATAACAGATGAGACGGCAAACACTGTTGTTGCACAATTATTGTTTTTGGAAAGCAAAAATCCTGACAAGGATATTTGTTTATATATAAACAGTCCTGGTGGAAGTGTAACCGCTGGAATGGCTATTTATGATACTATGCAGTATATCAGATGTGATATTTCAACAATATGTGTTGGATTGGCGGCTTCTATGGGTGCAATGTTGCTTAGTAGTGGGACTAAAGGCAAGAGATTTTGTTTGCCAAACGGTGAGGTTATGATTCATCAGCCACTGGGTGGAGCTAAGGGCCAGGCAACGGACATAGAAATTGTTGCAAAGCATATTATAACTACTAAAAAGAAGTTGAATAAAATCTTGTCTGAGAATACTGGACAAAAATTAGAGAGAATTGAAAAAGATGTAGAAAGGGATTATTATATGTCAGCCGAAGAAGCACAAAAGTACGGTATAGTGGATAAAGTAATCACAAAAAGAAAATAATATTAATCTAAATATCATATAATAAACGGGGTTATTATGAAAAATGCAAACATGTACTGTTCTTTTTGCGGAAAGAGTCAAGCAGAAACTAAAAAATTAATCGCTAGTCCGGATGGATTAGCTTTTATCTGCGATGAATGTGTAAAAATATGTAGTGAGATAATGTCAGAAGATTTAAATGAATCTTTTGGAAAAATAAATCTTCCTACACCAAATGAGATAAAAGATATGCTTGATGAATATATTATTGGTCAAGATGAGGCAAAAAGAGTTTTAAGTGTTGCAGTCTATAATCATTACAAAAGAATAAATTACAATGCAGAGATGCAAAGTAATACAAAAAAACAAGGTAAAAATTTGGTCGAAGTTCTTGACATTGATAAAAGCAATGTTCTTATGATCGGACCTACAGGAAGCGGTAAAACACTCCTTGCAAAGACATTGGCTAGAATATTAAAAGTTCCTTTTGCACAGGCAGATGCTACAACTTTAACAGAGGCAGGGTATGTCGGAGAAGATGTTGAAAATATTCTTCTTAAACTTATTCAAAATGCCAATTATGATATCAAGAAAGCCGAAAGAGGAATTATTTATATTGACGAGATAGATAAAATATCACGTAAAAGCGAAAATCGTAGTATCACTCGTGATGTAAGTGGAGAAGGAGTTCAACAGGCTCTTCTAAAGATTGTAGAAAGCACTGTTGCTTCTGTACCTCCACAAGGTGGGCGTAAACACCCACATCAAGAGATGATGCAAATTGATACGAAGAATATACTATTTATTTGTGGAGGGGCTTTTGTTGGGTTGGACAAAGTAATCACTAAACGTCAAGGCTCGGCTCTTGGCTTTAATACAAATGTAAAAAGTTCAAAGGATCAATCTATTGGCGAATTGGTAAAAGATATTCAGCCACAAGACTTGATTTCTTTTGGGCTTATACCAGAATTTGTTGGTAGATTACCAATAGTTGTTGGACTAAATGATCTGAATGAAGATGCTCTTGTACAAATAATGCAAAAGCCTAAAAATGCTATAACTAAGCAGTATAAACAGATGTTTAAAATAGACGGTGTAGATCTAGAATTCGAGGATAGTGCAATTACAGCCGTAGCTAAGAAAGCGATTGAGTTAAAAACGGGTGCGCGTGGTTTGCGTACTATACTTGAAGATAGCATGATGGACTTAATGTTCCTTTCGCCAAGTGATAAGACTATTAAAAAGATAATTTTAGATGATAAGAGTATATTAAAAAGCTCAAATCCAAAGATTATTAGAATAACAGAGGAAGAAGCTAAGAAAATTAAAGATAAGAAAGAAGAAAAGCCTGCTTCTTAGAAGAGGTTATAGGGGGACGAAAGATGAAAATAAGCGTAAGTTCTTTTGCATTGAGTGCTACAAGACAACGGTTATCTGATGGCAAAATTCAGATAGCTTTTGCTGGGCGTAGCAATATTGGGAAAAGTTCTCTTATAAATAAATTAACATCTAGGAAAGGTTTAGCTCGTACCAGTAGTACGCCGGGTAGAACTAGATTAATAAACTACTTTTTAGTAACGGGAATAAAAAAAGACAACTCGAAACAGGAGTTTTATTTTGTGGATCTTCCAGGTTACGGATTTGCACAGGCAAGTAAGAAAGAAGTCGCTGAATGGCAGTCTTTAATTGAACCGTTCTTAGTTAATAATGAAGAATTGAAGTGTGTTTGCGTATTAGTTGATTCTAGACATAGCGTTAGCCCTTTAGATAAGCAGATGATAGATTTCCTTGTATTCTATAACATTCCTTTTATTATTGTGGCAACTAAGTGCGATAAAATGGCAAAGAGTAAGGTAAAAGTAATCTTATCAAAATTAGCTACCGAATTAGGAGTTGCTTCTGGGAATATATATGGAACTAGTAGTTCTAACGGATATGGAATATCAGAATTATTGGATAAATTAGAACAATTTTTATAAAATTAACAACTTTTGAAAATTCTGACATATATTGTAATATACATGCTTATTAAATAGGAGGTAATTACATATATGTCATTTTTTTCAGGAAATAGCACTCATTGCCCAGGGCCATTGGTAGGAAATCCTATAAATGGGCTGTGTGAGAAGGCATGTATTAGAACAAAAAAGGTATTTGACGCTTGCATGAAACAGATGCAAGAAGATGATGTTCAAATTACAGTTACTGGTTTTACACCAGTAAACCCAGTTGACCCTTTAACTTTTGTTGGTTGTACAGCTCTCACAGATCAGGTTACATTAACAGGTCTTATAGTTGAAAGATTCGATGATAAACCTTGTTTTGCTCGTATTACAGGAACAATTACATTGCCTGTTCAAATCAGCTATGTTGATGCGAACGGTGTGCCTGGTACAGCTGTTGGGAATATCACAATAAATCAGGACGTAGTCCTTTATGTTCCTCAGAATTCTATTGTACCATTTAGCGTAGAAGCTTTCGCTAATATGATATGTTCAGATGGGGAATATATAGGAAATGGAGTATTTAGTATCGACACTTGTATTACAGTAATCATGCGGGTTGTTGTCGAAGCAGAATTGCTTGTTCCAACTTATGGATATGCACAAATTCCACCATGTCAAGACTATTCTCAAGACGTATGTAGTGGGTTCTTCGAACTTCCACTATATTCAGCTCAACAACCTGTTGAGGGAACAAACTGCGGTAGCAGAGTGTAAAAACAATAATAAAATGCAGGGCTTAGGTCCTGCTTTTTTTTGTTTCTTTTTTTATATTTATGTGGTAAACTATTAATGTAAAGAGGTAGAAATGAAAGTATTTGCTATTAGTGATTTGCATTTGAGTATAAATTGTAATAAACCGATGGATATATTTGGACCAGTTTGGAAAGATTATTTGCAAACAATAGAAAAAAGTTGGAACAAAAATATTGGAAAAAAAGATATTGTTTTGATACCGGGGGATCATTCTTGGGCTATGAAACTCAATGAAGCTATACCGGATTTAAATTATATTTGTGGATTTAAAGGTACCAAAGTACTAATAAAAGGCAATCATGATTATTGGTGGAGTAGCATAAGCGCTGTTAGGAGTAAATTGACTAATAATACTTTTGCAATTCAAAACGATGCAATTAGAATAGGTATGTATATTATCTGTGGAACTCGTGGTTGGACTGCTCCAGAAGACGGTAAATTTAAATCAGCTGAGGATGAAAAAATATATAACAGAGAAATGAACCGTTTAGAGCTTTCTCTTAAGAAAATGAGTACTATGCGAACTAAAAAAGACAAGGTAATTGTGATGACTCATTATCCACCTTTTAACTATAAAAGGCAATCTAATTCCTTTACTGATTTATTAGAAAAATACAGTGTGGACAGGGTGGTTTTTGGACATTTGCATAGCTATAATAAAAAACAAAAATTAGAGTTTGAAAAGAACGGAATAAAATACTTTTTAACCTCTTGCGATTTGGTTGGAAATAAGTTAGTGAGAATAATGTAGTGGAAAAGAAAAATATAGAAGAAAAAGAGTTTAACCATGTCCCAGTTATGCTAAAAGAGTGTATAGATGGATTGGCAATAAAAAGTAACGGAATATATGTTGACGGCACTTTAGGTGGTGGTGGACATAGCTCCGAAATATTAAAACGAATAAAGACGGGAAAGCTGATAGCGATAGATAAAGATGAGGTTGCTATTAGTTTTTGCAGGAAAAGATTTGAGAAAGAAAGTGACAAAATTATTTTCGTTCATTCTGATTTTAAGGATTTTAGAAGCGTACTTTCTCAATTGGGTATAGACAAGGTAGATGGAATATTGTTGGATTTAGGTGTAAGTAGTTATCAGATAGATACCCCTGAAAGAGGCTTTTCTTATAGGTTTGATGGCCCTCTTGATATGAGAATGAACAAAGATCAAAAGAAGACTGCGTACGATGTTGTAAATGATTCTTCTGCCGAGGAATTATTAAAAATCCTATACAATTACGGAGAGGAAAGTTTTGCAAAACTTATTGTAAATGCGATAGTAAAAGAAAGAAATATTTCACCCATTAAAACAACTTGTGAATTAGTAAAAATTATTGAGAATGCTGTTCCTATGAAATATAAGTTAAAGGGAAGCCCTTATAAAAAGACTTTCCAAGCAATTCGTATTGAAGTTAATGGAGAGTTGGGCGGTTTGGAAGGTGCAATTAATGAAATGTCTAAAAGTTTAAATAAAGGTGGAAGACTTGTTATAATGACTTTTCACTCTCTAGAAGATAGGATTGTCAAAAATGCTTTCAATTTACTTTGTACTGATTGCATTTGCGATAAATCTCTTCCAGTATGTACTTGTCATCATAAAGCTGAATGCATGCATATAACGAAAAAGCCTATTACAGCTTCTAGTAAAGAATTAGAAGAGAATAAACGTAGTTCGAGTGCAAAGTTAAGAATTGTAGAGAAAATTATAAAAAATACCCTTTGTTAGAACATTTTTAAATAAAATTTATCGTGCAAATGTTCGGTAAAAAGTTGTTGAAAATGACCAAAGTTTTTGGCCATTTTTGTTTTTATTTATTTGCTTAAACATACATTTTGATGTATAATTATAAAAATCGGAGGGAAAAGCCATGGCAGATATGGGAAGAATAGTATTGACGGAAAGACCTACAAAGATAGTCAGTACAGTTAGTGATGCTACGGAAATAGACGTTGTAGCTTCTCAATCAAAGAAGTTTAACAATAATTACAAATCAAACAGAATTGATGATCTTTATAAAGAGTTTGATTCTATTACCTTGACGAAGGGGCAGATTGAGGAAAGTAATGCACGTGCCATTGGCATGAAGAAAAGAGAGTTTAAAAAGCGTTTAGTTTTATCAACAGCAATGATTGTAAGTGTTTTATTTATATTTTTAGCTATTTTTAATATTTTTGTAATAAATAAATATTCTGCAAGCATAGAATCTTTACAGAGAGATTATGCTACGGCAAAGAGTCAAATGGAAGCTGTTAATGGTACTTATGATGATGCTACAAATCAAGCGAAAATAATCCAGGAGCTTGAAAAACGTGGATACAAAATTGTGAACGGTTAATATAAGCAATCTCTCGTAAGTGAGGTTGTTTTTTATGAATAATACTCAGATATCTTTACAAAAAAGAATGATTGCAATTTTTCTTATAATAGCAACTGTTTTTTTTGTCGTAATTATTCGTCTAGGATTTGTCCAATTTGTTTCTGGGAGTTGGTTACAAGCGCAAGTTTCTAAGCAGTGGATGAGAGAATTGCCATTAAGTGCAAGCCGTGGGATTATATATGATTCAAACGGAAACATTTTAGCTACTAATTACAGCACTTATGATATATACGTGCGAGCTAGTATGGTTGAGGATGCTGTTGAAGTTGCATGAGTACTGAACAAATATTTGGGAGTTGCGTACGAAGTTGCCTTGACCAAGGCCAAGGACAAGGCTGTCAGTGAAAGCTTAATTAAACTTCAAGTTGATACTGATATCGCTCAGGAGATAATTTCTGAAAATATTGCAGGTATACTGATAAGTGAGGATAGCAGGAGACATTATACCTATGGCGACTTACTTACGCAAGTTTTAGGTTACACAACTATTGATGGAATTGGTCAGTCAGGGCTAGAATCCTACTATAACAAATATCTAACAGGATTAGATGGATATATTCTTGATGCAAGTGATGTTCATGGGGTAAAAATAGATGATACAATGACTTACTATATTCCAAGTATTATAGGTTGTAGTCTAAACCTTACTATAGATGTTAATATACAAATTGCGTGCGAAGAGGCTTTAGAAATTTTATGTGAGGAACAAAAGCCTAAAAGTGCTACCGCTATTGTTATGGACCCAAATACTGGCGAAATATTAGCTATGGCGACAAAACCCAGTTTTAATTTAAACGATATTCCTCGTAATGATATTCCTTCTCTTTTAACAAATTCTAAAAATTTGAGTATTGTAGATGTGTATGAACCCGGTTCTACGTTTAAAGTGTTGACTACATCAATTGCTTTGGAAGAAAATTTAACTACTGAATCGGAGATGTTCTATGATCCAGGATATAGCATCGTAGACGGTCAAAAGATAAAGTGCTGGAAAACTGGTGGGCATGGTAGTCAAACACTTGTAGAGGGGTTTTGCAACAGCTGTAACAGCGTGTATGTTGACCTTGCTTTAAGAATTGGAAAGGAAACTATGTATGAATATTTTGATAAATTTGGATTTAGAAATGTTACAGGAGTAGATTTTGCTGCTGAAATCGCAGGAATCCTTCTCGATTATGATATGGCGGAGAATGTGGATTTAGCCCGTATGGGGTTTGGTCAGGCAATTGCTGTTACTCCTTTGCAACAAATTACTGCATTATGTAGTGCAGTAAATGGTGGTTGTTTATATGAACCATACTTTGTTTCAAGCGTTACTGATGCGGAAGGTAGTATGATTTATGAGAACAGTCCAATAGTTAGAAATAGAACGGTTAGCGAGGAAACGAGTGAAAGAGTACGTACAATGATGGAGCAAGTGTTTATTAAG
>Ga0265294_10007316_pt1 | contig 13123 bp, 13 predicted proteins | sample MunlanPumphouse3_FD_192504 | JGI IMG/M metagenome (GOLD analysis project Ga0265294, IMG submission 192504) | Groundwater microbial communities from a municipal landfill in Southern Ontario, Canada - Pumphouse #3 | ecosystem: Environmental > Aquatic > Deep subsurface > Groundwater | place... | reverse complement strand
ACCAGCGTTGAATGGTTCAACTAAACTTTCACTTTATTTCTGGTTTCCGATTAATATACAGTTGTTGTACAGTACCAAGAATGCTGAAATATATCCAATACAATCCTAACCCTGCAGGAAACCTCATACTCATCCAACCAATCATTAAAGGCATAAAATATAACATCATTTTTTGAGTTTGAGCCGCTTTGGGATTACTATCATTACCTGTAGACGTCAACTTGCTTTGAAAATAAGTAGCTATAGCTACTATAATTGGTATTACCATGTAGGGATCTGGATTTGTTAAAGAAGGAACCCATAAAAAACTTGAACCTAATTCTTTATATTTAAATGCTTGTAATGCACGAAATAAAGCAAGTAATATTGGCATTTGAACTATAAGAGGAAGACATCCAGCCATTGGATTTACTTTGTTTTTTTTATATATCTCAATTACAGCTTGATTAGCCTTTTCAGGATTTTTTTTATATTTATCTTGAATTTCTTTCACCTGTGGTTGTATTTCTTGCATTTTTTTCATTGAATACATTTGTTTATATGATAAAGGATACAGCAAAAGCTTAATTACCACAGTAAGTAATAATATTGCCAACGCATAACTCGGAATCCCAATTGTAACCGTTATATCATAGAAAAATTCAAGACTAGAAACAATGATATTGATTAAGTACTGCCACAAATTATTTCCTGTCACAAAACTAGAATTGTAACAGGTTCACCTCCTTTTATTTAACAGGATCATACCCACCAGGATGATATGGATTACACTTTAAAATTCTTTTTATAGATAATATAATTCCCTTAAATAACCCATACTTCTCAATCGCTTCTATCGCATATTGAGAACAAGTAGGATAGAATCTACAAGTAGCACCTTTTAGAGGAGAAATATATTTTTGATAAAATCTTATAATAACTATAAAAATTTTATTTAAAATCATACTAACCACCTATATTAATGACATTTTTTTTAATAATTTATTGATACTACATTTAATATCTTGGTACGTAGCTCCATTTATTTTTTTTCGTGCAATAAAAATAATATCCACATTTTTAATTAACAAACCCATTAAAGGTCTTAATACTTCCCTCATTCTTCTTTTAATCTTATTTCTTACTACGGCAGATCCAATTTTTTTAGAAACTGAGAACCCAACACGTGGTTTTTGATTGTCTTTTTTCTTATACACATATATGACTAAATATATATTTGCATATGATCTTCCATATTTATATACTTTTTTAAAATCATGTTTGCTTTTTAAACGATATACTCTCGGTAACAAATTTACCTCCTAATAACATAAAAGACCACTACTAGCGGTCTCATACAGATAATGTTTTTCTACCTTTTGCTCTTCTACGTTTAATAACTGCTTTTCCAGCTGAACTACTCATTCTTTGTAAAAATCCATGAACTCTTTTATGTCTTCTATTTTTAGGTTGATATGTTCTCTTCATATTTTAAACCTCCCTTTTTTTCTAAATAAGTATATATATATTTCATAAACACATAAATGAATTATAAAACACCCTTATATAGTTGTCAAGAAATTATAATCCACAGCAATATATAAGGAATAACCAATCCATTATATTTTTTTAAACTATACTTTTTTATTTATAAAAAGCAGTCCCATCCCTTAATATAACTTGGTTTTCTTTAATAAAAAATATGTTATTTTTAACAATTTTGTTTTTATAAAAAACATTTATGTTGATAACTTACCCTATTTTTGTTAATATGATATCACTTCTTGTAAACAAAAACACATATTATCCACAACATGTGGATAATATGTGGATAACTTGTTTGTAAGTTTTACTTTATTTTCATGTGATTAGTATTTTATTATGAAAACAATATAAACTTATTTGTTTTATAATATGTTTATATAAAAATTGCAGGAGGTTCTTTAATTGTTAAAAAATTATTTATATGACACTTGGCAACAGATTTTAATAAATTTAGAAAAAGAATTATCTAAGCCTAGTTTTGATACTTGGTTAAAATCTACATATCTTTTATCAATTGATAACGAAGAATTAATTGTTGTTGTACCAAATGAATTTGCAAAAGACTGGTTAGTTAATCGTTATTATTCTCTAATAAAAGCAAAAGCATCTAACGTACTTAAAAAAGATATTTCTTTATCTTTTTTAACACCTGACGAAGAAAAAAATTATTTTAAAACTAATAAAAATACCAACTATAATACTAAACCTTTGGAACCTTCAAATACTCACAATAATCTTAGTAATTCTGGTCTTATTACTCTTAACCCCAAATATTTATTTGAAACATTTATAGTTGGTAATAGTAATAGATTTGCTCATGCTGCTTCTTTAGCTGTAGCAGAATCTATTGCCAAAGCTTATAACCCACTATTTATTTATGGTGGTGTCGGTTTAGGAAAAACTCATCTCATGCACGCTATAGGACATTATGTTCTTAATAATGACTCTAATTCTAATGTAATGTACGTATCATCAGAAAAATTCACAAATGAATTAATAAATTCAATCCGTGATGATAAAACCGTTGAATTTCGTAATAAATACCGTAATATAGATGTATTGTTAGTTGATGATATTCAATTTCTAGCTGGAAAAGAAAGAACACAAGAGGAATTTTTTCATACTTTCAATGCTCTTCATGAATCAAATAAACAAATTATTATTTCAAGTGATAGACCACCTAGAGATATTCCAACATTAGAGGATAGGTTACGTTCACGTTTTGAATGGGGTCTAATTACAGATATACAACCACCTGATTTAGAAACAAGAATTGCTATTTTAAGAAAAAAATCCGACATTGAAAATATTTTTATTCCAGATGATGTTATTTCATATATTGCCCATCGAATACACTCGAATATACGTGAATTAGAAGGAGCTCTAATTAGAGTAATTGCATATTCCTCACTAAGTAAAAATAATATTGATATAGATTTGTGTATAGCCGCACTTAAAGACATAATACCTTCATCTCGTCCTAAAATTATTAATGTAGAATTAATTAAAACTGAAGTATCAATATTTTTTGGATTAAAAATGGAGGACTTTAAATCTAAAAAACGAACAAGAAATATTGTATTTCCACGCCAAATTGCTATGTATTTATGTAGAGATTTAACTGATTTATCTTTACCTAAAATAGGAGAAGAATTTGGGGGTAGAGATCACACAACAGTAATACATGCATGTGAAAAAATTTCAACTTGTATAAAAAAAGATGCGCAACTAGAATTAACAATTAAAAATATAGTAGATAAGATTAAAAATGGCTGATTGTGAAAAAAAATAAGGATATCTTGTTTGTATCCTGTTGATAACAATTTTATATGCCATCTTCCTGTGGATAATGTGGAAATATGTTTATGCTTGTCCACAAGTTATTAAATATCTTAAATCCCTTATATATCAAAGAAATATTTGCTTTTCCACTTTTGCACAGCCCCTACTACTATTACTACTGTTTTAAAAATATTATTAAAAACGGAGGTAATGCTAATGAAACTATTAGCAACAAAAGAAAATCTACTATTTGGAGTTTCTGCGGTTCAAAAAGCAGTAAGTTCAAAAAACGTCAAACCAATACTTACCTGTATAAAAATTGATGCTCATAATGGTCTATTATATTTTTATGCAACGGATCTTGAAATAGGTATTCAATGTTATGTACCAGTAGAAATTATTGAAGAAGGCTCTACTGTTATTCCAGCAAAATATTTGTTAGAAATAGTTAGAAAGCTACCTGATTCTCAAATAACACTTGAAACAACCACTAATAATGAATTAGAAATAAAATATGAACAATCACAATTAAATCTCAAAAGTTATTATAGTAATGAATTTCCTAATTTCTCAAAAACTGATAATAATTATGAACTATCTATATCAACATCCCTGTTTAAACAAATGATAAAACAAGTTGTTTTTGCTTGCGGAACAGATGATAATAAACCTTTTTTTATGGGAGTACTTTGTGAAGTAGAAAATAATAATTTAAAAATGATAAGTACAGATACTCATCGTTTAGCTTTAAAACAATGCGAGATACAAAACATATCAGAAGAAGCAATTAGTTTTATAGTTCCTTCAAAAATATTGTCAGAACTAGCGCGATTAATGCAAGATGAAAATGAAATATGTAATATAAAAATATCTAAAAATGTAGCAACATTTACCGTAGCAAATATACTTTTAGTTTGCAGACTTTTAGATGGGCAATTTCCAAATTATACTCAAGTTATACCAACTGAATATACTTTAAAAATAAAAGCTAAAACAAAAATTTTAAATAAATCAGTTGAAAGAATATCCTTATTTACAGAAAACGATAATAGTAGTAATATAAAAATTTCTGTACAAAATAATAATATGATAATTTCGTCTCAATCTGAGTTGGGTAATGGATATGAAAAAATAGATATTGATGTAGAAGGAGAACCTGTAGATATATTTTTTAATTATAATTATTTATTAGATGTATTCAAAGTAATTGAGGATGAGTATTTGACAATTGAATTTACAGGTCCATTAAGTCCAGGAATAGTGCGTTCTTATGAAAACAATAATTTTATTTACTTAATTTTGCCAGTTAGATCATGATAGGAGGGTTAAAACCCTTGTACTTAAAAAAATTAAAATTAATCAATTATCGTAACTATGAAAGTATAAATATTGATTTTACATCACAAATAAATATTTTAAGAGGTCCAAATGCACAAGGAAAAACAAATTTAATTGAATCAATTTATTATCTTGCAATTGGAAAAGCATATAGATCTGCTCGTGAAAATCAAATAATAAGATGGAATAATAATTATTTTGGTATAACTGGAGAAATAATAAATAAATTTGGAAAATCAGTGTTAAAAATAGCTTATAATAATAGTGATGACTTTAATAAAGAGATCAAAATAAATGGAATAAAAACAAAAAAAATGGCTGATTTATTAGGAAATTTAACAGCAGTTTTATTTGCTCCGGAAGATTTAAATATAATAAAGGGATCACCTCTGGAAAGGCGTAAATTATTAGATAATGATATCTCACAGGTGAGTCCTGATTATTATGTAAAATTACAAAGGTATAATAAAATTTTAATTCAGCGCAATCATTTATTAAAAAAGATTTCTTTTTGTGCTAAAGGTTATAAAGAACTTGAAGTATGGAATATACAATTTTTAAATATTTGCGAGGATATAATAATCAAGAGATTGCAAGTATTAGAAAAATTAAATCCATTAACGAGACTTATGCATAGAAAACTTACAAATGGAAAAGAAAATTTAGAATTTAAATATCTATTTAACAAAAATGAACAAATAAAAAAAGAGCAATCAATAACAAAATTACTTAATGAAGAATTAAAAAAAGTAAAAGAGGATGAAATATGCAGAGGAATAACTCTCATGGGGCCACATAGAGATGATTTAATATTTACAGTAAATAATAATAATCTTAAATTATATGGTTCACAAGGACAACACCGAAGTGCTGTACTTTCTATAAAACTTGCGGAACTTGAATTTTTTAAAGCAGAATCAGGAGAATATCCAATTTTATTACTTGATGATGTATTTTCTGAGTTAGATAAAGAAAGAAGAGAAAAATTGATATCTATAATTCATAATAAATACATCCAATGCTTTATTACAACAACAGAAGATTGTTTTTCTTTATGGGATGATCAAAAAGATATATCTAATTTTTATGTAGAAAAAGGAACGTTAAAATGTAATTAAAAATGTATAATTTGTTTTTTAAAGGAGGAAAAAATGTTTTTACATCTTGGAAAAAAAACATCTATTTTAAAGAAAGATATAATAGGTATATTTGATTATGATTTGGTAAAAAAAAATAATATAACAAAGGAGTTTATAGAAATATTTACTGATGAACATAAAATAGATAAAAAAGCATTAAATAATGAATTCAAAAGTTTTGTATTAATAAAAGACAAAGTTTATTTAACATCTGTTTCAACTACAGCATTAAAAAATCGAGTAGTAAGAGTGGTTTAATTTTAGCAAATAAATAAAAAGTGAGGAAATGAGAAAGTAAAATATTAATAATTTATTATATGTGAAAGTGTTGAGGTGAATAATACATTGGATAATACAAATAATTATGGTGCTAATGATATTCAGGTACTTGAAGGTCTCGAGGCAGTTAGAAAACGTCCTGGTATGTACATAGGAAGTACTAGTGCAAGAGGTTTACATCATCTAGTATATGAAATAGTTGACAATAGTATTGATGAGGCAATGGCTGGTTATTGTGACAAAGTGGAAGTTGTTATCAATGAAGATAATAGTATAGAAGTTACTGATAATGGAAGAGGTATACCTGTTGAAAAAAATTCTAAAATGAATAAATCAGCTCTTGAAGTAGTTATGACAGTACTACATGCCGGTGGTAAATTTGGAGGTAGTGGATATAAGGTATCAGGGGGATTGCATGGTGTTGGTGCTTCAGTTGTTAATGCTTTATCAGAATGGCTAGAAGTAGAGATAAAACGTGATGGAAAAATATATCAACAAAAATATGAAAGAGGAAAAGCTTCCACAGAGTTAACAATAATAGGAGATTCTAAAGGAACAGGTACAAAAATTACATTTAAACCAGATTGTCAAATTTTTGATGAACTAGGATTTGATATTGATACTTTGTCACATAGATTAAGGGAATTATCTTTTTTAAACAAAGGATTAAAAATAGTTATAAATGACAAACGTATAAATCAAGAAATAGAATTTTTACACCAGGGTGGTATTGTAGATTTTGTTAAGTATCTTAATAAAAATAAAGATGTTATTTATGATGAGCCTGTTTATATTTTTAGTGAGAAGAATGATACTCAGGTTGAAGTGTGTCTACAGCATAATGAGGGTTATGCAGAAAACATTTATTCTTTTGCTAATAACATAAATACAATAGAGGGAGGTACTCATGAGGCTGGTTTTAAATCGGCAATGACCAGAGTATTTAATGATTATGCACGTAAGATAAATGTGCTTAAAGAAAGTAATGCTAATTTAGCAGGTGAAGATATAAGAGAAGGAATTACAGCTATAATTTCTGTAAAAATGATAGATCCTCAATTTGAAGGACAGACAAAAACAAAATTAGGAAATAGTGAAGTAAGAGGTATAACTGATGGTATTGTAAATGAAGGATTATCAAATTTTTTAGAAGAAAATCCAGCTATTGCTAAAAAAATGATTGAGAAATCTTTTAATGCTGCTAGAGCTCGTGAAGCTGCAAGAAAAGCAAGGGAATTAACACGTAGGAAAAGTGCGTTAGAGTCGACTACACTTCCGGGAAAGCTAGCAGATTGTTCCGTCAAGGATCCTGCTATGTCTGAATTATATTTGGTTGAAGGTGATTCAGCTGGTGGATCTGCAAAACAAGGTCGGGATCGTCGATTTCAAGCAATACTTCCACTTAGAGGAAAAATATTAAATGTGGAGAAAGCACGTCTTGATAGAATTTTAGGAAATGAAGAAATAAGGGCGATGATTACTGCTATAGGGACAGGAATAGGCGAAGAATTTAATGTTAGCAAAGCACGGTATCATAAAATAATTATTATGACAGATGCTGATGTTGATGGATCCCATATTCGCACGTTACTGCTTACTTTTTTTTATAGATACATGAAACCAATAGTTGAAACCGGATATATTTATATTGCACAACCCCCTTTATATAAGGTAAAAAGAGGAAAAGAAGAAAATTATTATTATAATGATAAAGATCTTGAAAATGCAACGAAAAATCTAAAAAATTATAATATACAACGTTATAAAGGTTTAGGAGAGATGAATCCTGAACAGTTATGGGAAACTACCATGAATCCTGAAGGAAGAACCGTACTTAAGGTTAGTATAGATAATGCTATGAAAGCAGATGAAATATTTACAATACTGATGGGAGATAAAGTAGAACCTCGTAAAAATTTTATTCATGATCATGCGAAAGAAGTAAGAAATCTTGATATTTAAGAGTAAAATAACACCAATACCCCAACTATATTTAATATAGTTGGGGGTATTGGTATAAAAAACAAAAAAATTTTATTACAAGTATTGCAATAAAATGCTTATTATAGTAAAATGTAAATATAAAAATTTATTAAAATATTAAGGAGGTTTAGTATATTGAAAATTGCTGTTATTGATAATGAAAAAGGAATATTATTATCAATAAGTATTTTTTTAGAGATGGAAAAACATGAAGTTTATACATTTAATTTGCCTTTGGAAGCTATTAAATGTATACCTGAGCTAAGTATAGATATAATTATTTTAGACCTATATATGCCAGAAATAAATGGAGATGATATAGTAAAAATTTTCAGAAGTAATCACAAAACAAAAGATATTCCTATAATTCTATTTTCTGCTCATGATAATATTTTTAAAATTGCAAAGGGGCTTGAGGTTCAGGGGATTATAAAAAAACCTTTTATATTTAAAGAATTAATTGAATTAATAAACAAAATTTTAATTAATGATAAGAGTAATTGATTTAATAATATAAAAAGGCTATAATGTATTGCAGTGGGATTTTTAAATTTTTTGAGATGAACGTAATATATGTTTTTAAAGAGGTGCAATGTAGTGGATACATATGTTGAAGGTAAGATAGTACCTATTCAGTTAGAAGACGAGATGAAAAAATCGTATATTGATTATGCTATGAGTGTTATTGTTGGTAGAGCTCTTCCGGATGTGAGGGATGGTCTCAAACCCGTTCATAGGCGTATTCTTTATTCAATGCATGAATCAGGAATGTCTTCTGATAAAGCTTATATAAAGTCAGCTCGTGTTGTGGGAAATGTTTTAGGTCGATATCATCCTCATGGAGATTCAGCTGTTTATGATGCTATGGTTCGTTTAGCCCAGGAATTTTCAACAAGATATCTTTTAGTTGATGGTCATGGTAACTTTGGCTCAATAGATGGTGATTCAGCAGCTGCAATGAGGTATACAGAAGTCAGAATGTCAAAAATAACCAATGAATTATTGCGTGATATTGATAAAGAAACAGTAAATTTTATACCTAACTATGATGAATCTTTAAATGAACCAGTAGTTCTTCCTTCACGCATACCAAATTTGTTGGTTAATGGTTCTACAGGTATTGCGGTAGGAATGGCAACGAATATACCTCCTCATAATTTAGGAGAAGTAATCGACGGAGTAATAAAATTAATAGATAACCCGCAGGTTACAATTGGTGAATTAATGGAAAGTGTAAAAGGGCCTGATTTTCCTACCGGAGGAATAATTATGGGAAGAGAAGGTATTAAAAAAGCCTATGAAACAGGAAGAGGCTCAATTCGTGTAAAGGGAGTTTCGCGCATTGAAAAAATGAATAATGGGAAAATGCGTATACTCATATCAGAACTTCCGTACATTGTAAATAAGGCTCGTTTAATTGAAAAAATTTCAGATTTGGTTAGGGATAAAAAAATTGATGGCATAACGGATCTTAGAGATGAATCTGATCGTACAGGAATGAGGATAGTAATAGAGATAAGAAGAGATGTTAATCCTCAAATAGTTCTAAACCACTTACATAAGCACACTCAATTAATGGACAACTTTGGGGTTATTATGTTAGCTCTAGTGAATAGAGAACCTAGAGTATTAAATTTAAAAGAAGTACTTTATTATTATCTTGAACATCAAAAGGATATTATTGTTCGTCGTACAATGTTTGAATTAAAAAAAGCTGAAAATAGACTTCACATTGTTGAAGGTCTGAAAATTGCAATTGATCATATTGATGAAGTAATTCGTATTATAAAACAATCTCATAATGTAGAAAAGGCTAGAGAAAATTTAATGGAAAGATTTGCACTTTCGGAAAAACAAGCTCAAGCTATAGTAGATATGAAATTAGGTAAGCTTTCCAGTTTAGAGAGAGAAAAACTTGAAGAGGAATATAATCAACTTATTGAGCGTATAGCATATTTAAGAAGTGTTTTAGCTGATGAAAGATTAGTATTAAAAATCATCAAAGAAGAAATCAGCGAAATAAAAGAAAAATTTAATGACAAACGTAGATCCCAGATAAGTATGGAGGAAGAAAATATTGATATAGAGGATTTAATAGCTGATGAAGATGTAGTAATTGCGATAACTCATGGGGGTTATATTAAACGGCAACCCATTACTGCCTATAGTAATCAAAAAAGAGGGGGCAAAGGTGTCAAGGCAATTACTACAAAAAATGAAGATTTTGTGGAACACCTATTTATCACAACTACACACCAATATTTATTGTTTTTTACAAACAAAGGAAAAGTATACAGGTTAAAAGTATATGAAATTCCAGAGGCTGGTCGGCAAGCGAAAGGGACTGCATTGGTTAACCTACTTTTTATAAATGGAGATGACAAAATCACAGCAGTTATACCTATACGAGAATTTAAAGATGATAAATATTTAATTACAGCTACAAAAAATGGAATTATTAAAAAAACAAATCTTAAAGAATATGATTCCTCTAGAAAGGATGGAATTATAGCTCTTACTTTGGATGAAAAGGATGAATTAATAGGTGTAAAGCTTACTCATGGTGAAGATGATATACTTTTAGCTACTCATCATGGATTATCAATTAGATTTTCTGAACATGATGTGCGTAGTATAGGAAGGACATCTCGAGGTGTTAAGGGAATATCCCTTGGTGAAGATGATTTTGTTGTTGGAATGGAAACGTTTAAAGACGAAGGAAAACTTTTAGTAATTACAGAAAAAGGGTTTGGTAAGCAAACAAATTTAAAAGAATTCCGCGCACAAAATAGGGGTGGTAAAGGTGTTATTGGTATGAGGGTAACCACTAAAAGTGGTGATGTAATAGGAATAATGGTTGCACCTGAAGGTGATGAGGTTATGCTTATCACTATGGAAGGAATAATGATAAGAATTTTTGTGGATGATATTTCTACTATGGGAAGAGCAACACAGGGTGTAAAAGTTATGAGGATGAGTAAAAAAGATAGTGTGGTAGCGTTGGCAAGGGTAATAAACAAGGATGTTGAATAGAAATAAAGATTGTAATGCATAGTCATATATGATATAAGAAACGAAACAAATGAGATTCTAATAGGAGGAGTAAAAAAATGAAAGTTTTAGTAATTAATTGTGGCAGTTCATCACTTAAATATCAACTATTTGACATGCTAAATGAGAAAGTAATGGCAAAAGGATTAGTGGAGAGAATTGGATTATCTGGGTCTACACTAACCCATCGTTTTGGTGAAGAAAAATATGTTAAAAAAACAGAAATTCCTAATCATGAAAAAGCTGTGTCGTTGGTGTTTGAGGGATTAACACATCCGGAAAATGGAGTATTAAAAGCAATAAGTGAAATTTCTGCTGTTGGGCATAGAGTTTTACATGCTGGCGAAGATTTTTCTGATTCCATATTATTATCGGATGATGTTATGAAATCGGTGAAAAAAAATATTGAATTAGGACCTCTTCATAACCCGCATAACATTACAGGAATGGAAGTATGTCAACATTTATTGCCTAATGTTCCGCAAGTATGTGTTTTTGACACTGCTTTTCATCAATCAATGCCTAAAAAAGCTTGGTTATACGGAATACCTTATGAATATTATCAAAAATATAAAATTAGAAAATATGGGTTTCACGGAACTTCCCATAGGTATATTACAGAACAAGCAGCAAAAGTATTAAAAAAGCCTGTAAATGAATTAAAAATAATTTCTTGTCATTTAGGAAATGGTTCTAGTATTGCGGCAGTTAATAATGGAAAGTGTGTAGATACTACAATGGGATTAACACCTTTAGAAGGGTTAATGATGGGGACACGTTCCGGGGATTTAGATCCAACAGTAGTCACGCTTTTAATGAAAAAAGAGGGTTGGAGTTGTGATGAAACCAATGACTTCCTAAATAAAAAATGTGGAGTTCTTGGTGTTTCGGGTGTAAGCAGTGATTTTAGGGATGTAGAAACTGCGGCAAACGAGGGTAATGAAAGAGCAAAATTAGCACTTGATAAGTTTACTTATATCGTTAAAAAATACATTGGGGCATATATGGCAGTATTAAATGGTGCAGATGCTCTAGTATTTACAGCCGGAGTAGGAGAAAATTCTGCGTCAATGAGAGCAGAGATATGCAAAGGAATGGATTATCTTGGTATTAAAATTAATGAGGGAAAGAATAGTGTCCGTGGTATAGAAGGGGATATTGCCGATGATTCAGCAAAAGTAAGGGTGCTTGTTATACCTACTAATGAGGAGTTAATGATAGCAAGAGATACTTATAATATTGTTAATGCTAAAAAATAATTAATATCCAGTTAATAACGAATGGATGCTAAAGTTGAAATAAAAAACCCAATACAAAATACCACTTTCTATTGGGTAATTTGGATTAAAACACAATAATTAACTTTTTCTTACTTGCAATATCGTTTTTTATGGAGTACAATGCAATTAATAAATATAATAAATATTGACGATGATAGGGAAAGTAACAATGTGGTTTTTTTCAGAGAACTAGTGATTTGGTGTGAGCTAGTAAGACGGTTGTTGAATTCCACCCTTGAGTTATTAGGCGATGAGCCTTACGGTCATGTCCGTTATACATGATAAATTAAGTGGATCACAATTGGATCAATTAAGGTGGCAACACGGGATAATACTCTCGTCCTTAACCTCGTTAACGAGGTTAAGGACGAGAGATTTTTATTATATTTTACAAAACAAAAAACATATATTTAATGAGGGGGATTACAAAAAATGCGTGAAAAACAAGTTCTTATGATTCCTGGACCAACGAATATTCCACCAAGGATTTTGCATACTTTAGGGGCACCAGCAATAGGACATCGTACACCAGAGTACGTTGAGATTATTAAGGATGTTACCAGTCGTTTAAAATCAATTTATCAGACAAAAAACGATTTATTTATTTTAAGTTCTACCGGGACAGGAGCAATGGAAGCAGCTATCTCTAATTTTATCAATAATGGAGATAAAGTATTGGTGATGGAAAATGGTAATTTCGGTGAACGGTGGGCAAAAATAAACAAATGCTATGGAGCAGATGTGGAA
>Ga0265294_10007315_pt1 | contig 13127 bp, 15 predicted proteins | sample MunlanPumphouse3_FD_192504 | JGI IMG/M metagenome (GOLD analysis project Ga0265294, IMG submission 192504) | Groundwater microbial communities from a municipal landfill in Southern Ontario, Canada - Pumphouse #3 | ecosystem: Environmental > Aquatic > Deep subsurface > Groundwater | place... | reverse complement strand
CCGCACGTCAGGATCTGCTGCGGCGTGGTAAACCCGCTGTGCACCAGCAAACGCATCCTGCCAGCCATCTTCCAGCAGATCATCGGTCAAAAGCAACAGGGAATCTGCTGCAATATGGTTTGATAGATGGCGAGCTGTTCCGGTTGAAAGGTTATCGATGACAATGACCTCGTCCCCCCGGGCGACCAGTGCATCTGCCAGATGCGAGCCGATAAAGCCGGCACCGCCGGTGATGATCGATTTCATAACTCAAGGAGTATCGTCTGCTATACCATTAAAAACTCTCTTTCCACATAGAATACTGTGACTTCTGACCTCAATATACGTGAATATGTCTCCATATTTCTCAAAGGAATAATCATGGGTGCAGTAGATATCATCCCCGGCGTCTCCGGTGGGACGATGGCACTGATAACAGGCATTTACGAGCGGCTCATTAATGCTATTGGTAATATCAAAATACAAACCCTGAAGCACCTCATCCGAGGAGAGAAACAAGAGTTTTGGGACGGCGTGCGTGCAGTAGACCCGTTTTTTATGACGACTCTCCTTGCAGGAATTGGTATAGCGGCCCTTATCATGTCTCAGATCGTCCGCGTTCTTCTTGAAACCTATCCGGTTGAGACCTATGCACTCTTCTTTGGCATCATCCTCGCATCCTCAGTCCTTATATACCGAGAGATTGAACGGCGGGGAAAAGACATCTTTGTACTTCTCATCGTTGGATTTGTCGTTGGATTTGTCATTGCAAGCTTAAATCCAACATCGCTTGGTCACACCCTTCCGATGCTGTTTGTAACCGGTGCCATCGCCCTCTGCGCAATGATCCTTCCCGGCATCTCGGGCGCATATATCACGCTCATTTTAAATCAGTATGAATATCTTTTGAATGCCATCCACACCATCGCTCTTCCGGAGATCATCGCTTATATCACCGGAGGAGTTGTCGGGCTGCTCGCCTTCTCCCGGACACTGCAGTATCTTCTCCGCGAGCATCACGCGGCAATGCTCGCATTTCTCACCGGACTGATGCTTGGCTCTACAAAAATGCTCGTAAATGTCATCACCGAAGGAGGGGGTTTTGGGATATCTGCCATCCTCTTCACGATTGTGGGTGTTGCACTTATCGGCATCATGGAGTTTGGAAAACGTCGCATGGCGACCCCCGTTAATTCACAGTGAGACAAATACCTACTGAAATATTGATCTCGTGGCAGAATCGGCAGCGCACACCATAGTAGCTCTAATATTATGCACATCCATTTTTACCATATCGTAGCTCGATGATGATTCGCGTTCAGGGACAGAAAAAATGAATATTGGATTAGGTGAATTTGGCATTCGGGAAGTCTTTGGCGGCTTCCAGGTCATTTTTGTTGCATTCGGCGCACTGGTGCTGGTGCCTCTTTTAACCGGGCTTGATGCCGGTGTCGCACTTTTTACAGCAGGTGTTGGCACCCTTATCTTCCAGATAATTACCCAGTTTAAAGTGCCCATTTTTCTGGCATCGTCCTTTGCATTTATTCCGGCGATCACGTTTGGCGTTGCAACATGGGGCATCCCCTCAACGCTCTGCGGCCTTGCTTTTGCAGGTCTTTTTTATGTTTTGCTCAGTTTCTGTGTGCGATATTTCGGTGTGGATGCCATCAAACGCATCTTCCCCCCAATTGTCGTCGGCCCGGTGATAGCAGTCATCGGACTCTCTCTTGCACCCATCGCGGTCTCTATGGCACTTGGCATGGCAGGTGGCATACAGGTTATCCCGGTTGAAACAGCACTCATCATTGCAGGCATATCACTTGCCACAACAATGTCCATCTTCCTCTTTGCAAAAGGATGGCTCAAACTCATCCCGATTCTCTGTGGCATTACCGTCGGATATCTGGCCTCAACCGCATTCGGTGTGGTCGACTTCGCCCCCCTCTTTACTGCCTTATGGGTGGCAGTACCAAACTTTGTCTTTCCCGAATGGAACCTTGCAGCAGTCCTCTTCATCATCCCCGTTGCCATTGCACCAGCAGTTGAACACTTCGGCGACATCCTCACCATCAGCTCAGTGACGGGCAAAGACTACCTTAAAGACCCGGGTATTCACCGCACCCTCTTGGGAGACGGTGTCGCAACGTTTGTGGCATCTATGGTGGGCGGTCCTCCCAACACAACCTACTCTGAAGTAACAGGCGCTGTCAAACTAACCGGCCAATACAACCGCTGGTGATGACCTTCGGTGCAGTATTTGCGATATGCTTTGCCTTTATCGGCAAGATTGGTGCATTTCTTAGCACCATCCCCGCACCGGTGATGGGCGGAGTCATGATCCTCCTCTTTGGTTTAATCGCAAGTCTGGGTATCGAACAGATGATTAAAAACCAGATAGACCTCACCGTCCCGAAAAATCTCGCAATCCTTTCCGTGGTTCTCGTTTCAGGGATTGGTGGACTCTTCATCCCCATCGGTGACTTTCAGCTCGCAGGCATTGGCCTTGCCGCAATCATCGGTGTAACGCTCAACCTCATCATCCCCGAACCAAAGAAGAATGACGAACCTGTTACCGAGGTGAACTTCTGATGGGATGTCTATCCAATTATTCACCCTTAGATGAGAATCTTCTTTGTCTCAAGTGAGGCAGGCAACGGCTCTTTGATACGAGATAATCAACCAGATTTCTAAAAATCTCATTTTTTCAGCACCAATAGGAATAACGCGTATAGTCCCATCGGGCCGTCACCGTGAGATAAGTATATATCGAGGCCCAGCTTTTTCTCCATGAGGGCAACCCAATGCATAAGCAAAACCACCATTCAAATGAGAATCAGGCTGAGTTGTCAGTTGAAACAGCATCAATTACCGCGGGATTTTATGAAACCCTGCTGATGCATGCTAACGTATGGATTGCATTTCTTGACCCAAAGAGCCGGATCATTGTCTGGAATACCGCAGCGGAAGAGATCAGCGGGTATACGGCAGATGAAGTCAGAGGAGGCAATATAATATGGAAAAAGCTGTATCCTGACCCAAAATACCGGGAAATGATCACCAAAAAAATCGATGATGTGATTCAAAACAGACAGGAACTGGAAAATTTTGAGACCATCATCCTTACAAAAGATGGGCTGAATAAACAGATCTCATGGAACACCCGGGAGATCCTCGCAGAAGACGGTGATATTAAGGGATATATCACTATCGGGCGGGATATTACCGAAATCGTATCGCTGGAAAAGAATTTCAGGACGCTCTTAATGAACGCAAATGTGTGGATTGCGTTTCTTGATGTGGATACCCGTGTTCAGGTCTGGAATAATGCCGCAGAGGTGATCAGCGGGTACACCGCAGATGAGGTAACCGGCAGCGATGACATCTGGAAAAAGCTTTACCCCGAACCTGAATACCGCAAAGAAGTTACCGATAATATTATCGAGAGTATCGCCCGCACGGAAGAGCTTGAGAATTTTGAGAGCAAAATTCGTACCAAAGATGGACAGAAAAAGATCATATCGTGGAATACCCGGAAACTGGATAGTGATGAAGGAAAAACACTGGGGTATATTCTGATCGGAAGTGACGTTACCAAAGAAAGAAAACTCCATGCCGAGATGATTGATTACATCAGCGAATCTGCGATGAGGCTGAAAAATCCTGTCGAGGTAATAAAAAACAATATGGACCAGATCATCACACAGCTGGAAGAGAATGATTGTTCATCAGAGGACCTGATCCTTTTGATTAAGATACAGACGAAAAACGCCGAACGAATCATTGAAAATCTTCATGAACTGAATAAAGCAGTCAGTGGTGCTTTTGATGATATGCCTCCCGCACTCCGGAGATTTTTAACGGAGTAACCGATCGTATGGATTTGTCATTTAATGAAAATAATGATGCAAAAATATATCTTGTTATCTCAGAACCAAAGAATCTCAGAAAGAAAAATAGTGAGATCATAACTGAGATTACCCGGAACGGATGTACGGCAATTGTCATCACCATAAACGACCCCTACAGTGTGCTTCGAAAAAGCTACGTAAAGGCCGGCATAAACCTCGATAATGTTTATTTTATCGATGCCGTTACCAAATATGCAATCGGAAAAGAGTCCGAAGATGCAGTAAACTGTATTTTTGTGACCAATCCATCAAACCTGACTGAAATAGGGATAGCAGTCTCTGAGCTGTTGAAGACCATGAATACCACTAAAGTCTGGGTCCTCCTGGATTCGGTGAATAGTATGCTTATCTACATCTCATCGATAAACCTGACGAAATTCATCCATTTCATCACCAGTAAATTAAAGATACTCAATATATCAGGAGTATTTCTCGCAGTGGATAAGGGAATCGAACCATCCACGCGGATGCAACTTGAAAGTTTTGTGGATGAGGTTATTGAAACTGAAGAGTGATGCCGAATAATGCGATTCTTTCTCAATTCATCCCGCATTCCTTTTTTCTGAGAGACACAGACCTATTTTGAGGAGAGAACGGGAACGGGAAAAATAGCCCCATCAACCTTCCCTCTCAACCCCGCGTCCCTGCGCCAAGTAATAAACCGTATAATACCCACCGCCGATACTAATAAAGATAAAATATGTATATTGGCATCGACCACGGCACAACCGCACTGCGGTTTGCAACAGATACCGCGGAATTCAGGATACCCCGTGAGAAGGCGACAGGATTCACCATTGCAGCACTGGAACGAATCTGTCCCATAGAAGATATTGAAGGTATTGCTGTCTGTTATTCGATGGGAGATGCAATCACCGCCATCACTAACATAAAAAAGGTCAAAAACCGCGGCATCATTACCCGCGAAGGGGCCGGGAAACACACCGGCGGCGGAACCCGGGTCTATGACAAGATTGAAAATTCGGGCATTCCCGCGGTGGTTATTCCCGGCATCCACCGCGGTTCGCCTACTGACCCCCGGTTCAAGGCATACTCTCACCAGACCAGTCCGGAGAAACTTGGCATCGCATACGTTGCACAGCAGGTTCTGGGTGACACTTTCATTGTATCAGACGCGGGCTCAAACACGGTGAGTCTGCTGGTAACCGGCGGCGCTATCACCGGAGCCTTCGATGCCTGTGTCTTTGCTCCGGGGACTACCCACGGGGCTCTCGATGTCGATGCGATACGCCGGATTGACAAAGGAGAAGAAACAGCAAACGAGGCATTCCTCCACGCAGGTGTCCACCATACCATTCCCGATGACCTGCAGGAAGCAACCCTCGCCCTCTGGGCGGCAATGGAGATTGCATCCCTGCGCCTGCTTGCACCGGATGCACCGGTGGCAATCGCCGGGTCACAGGCACCTGCCATTGCTGCAGAAGTGTCCCGGCTCATCAGAACGCCCGTTACGGTCTTTGATGAGTGGGTGGCAGCGAGGGGATGTGCACGGATTGCACGGGATGTGTTTAGAGGCGGGGTGAAGTCGGTGCTGGGGCTTCAGGTTGTGCGATGATGGTGGTTGGAAATCGGAGAATCATTTCTTACAAAATAAGAACCACCTATTTTAAACATTTGTGCAATTCATACCGCATCACATGAATAACACGATAGAGATGGGAGATCAACTCATTTTTTCCATAACGCTAAAAAAAGGAGGTAATCCAACCCCCGACATATCTGTGATTCCTAAAAATGTCTCAGAAATTCCGCGTGACTTAACTCGCCATTACGATTATTTCGACAAATAACCTAAAATCAGCATCAAATTCCCACCCACAACACCGATCCGATGTGCCCCTTCCAAAAATTCTTATCTATTAATCATGTAAGATTATATGGGGATACTTTTGAGAGAACTACGCATCCATGGAAGAGGAGGTCAGGGGTCTGTGACCGCAGCAGAACTCATCGCAACCGCTGCCTTCAAGAGCGGCGTCTATTCACAGGCGTTTCCCGCATTCGGTGTCGAACGGCGTGGAGCACCCGTGCAGGCGTTCGTCCGTTTCAGTGACGAAAAGATCCGCCTTCGCAGTCAGATATATGAACCCGACTACATTATCGTGCAGGATAGTTCGCTCATTGCCGATGTCAATGTGTTCAGTGGACTCAAAGAAGGGAGCATTGTTCTCGTTAACACCGATAAAGATACGGTTGAGGATGTACCTGACGGGGTAAACCTCATCACTATCGACGCAACATCCCTTGCCCTTGAGATCTTGGGGTTGCCGATAACAAATACCACCCTCATGGGTGCATTTGCCGCGGCAACCGGTGAAATTGGTCTGGAAGCATTAGAAGAGGCATTATCTGAACGCTTCTCGGGCTCCCTTGCTGAGAAAAATATTGCAGCAGCACGCCGCGCCTACGAATTAATACAGGAGGGACAGTAAGATGGCACTTCGTATTGGAGCTGCAGCTGCACCCGGCAGAGCCCCAGACAACAAAACCGGATCATGGCGTGTCTTCATGCCCATCGTAGATATGGAGAAATGCACCCACTGTGGCACCTGTACCCTTGCCTGTCCGGAAACGGCAGTCAGTGATGAGGATGGCGAGATCCGCTTTGACCTCGATTACTGCAAGGGTTGTGGCGTATGCGCCAATGAATGCCCTGCAAAAGCGATAAAAATGATTCTGGAGGAGAATTAAGATGTTACAAATAATGGAAGGATCTCACGCCGTTGCAGAAGCAGCAAAGCTCTGCCGGCCTGAGGTCGTCTCCGCATACCCAATCACCCCCCAGACCCATATCGTTGAGCGACTCGCAGAGATGGTCGCAGACGGCGAACTGGACGCAGAATATTTGTGTGTAGATTCAGAGTTATCCGCACTCTCAGTCTGCCTCGGGTCATCCGCCGCGGGCTCCCGCGTCTACTCAGCCACCTCATCCCAAGGCCTCATGCTCATGGCAGAAGTGGTTTTCAATGTGGCAGGCATGCGCCAGCCGATCATCATGTCGATTGCAAACCGTGCACTCGGCGCACCGCTCTCTATCTGGAACGACCAGCAGGACTCTCTCTCACTCAGGGATTCAGGATGGTTCCAGCTCTATGGTGAAGATGTTCAGGAGATGACCGACCAGCATTTCATTGCATACAAGGCAGCAGAACGGCACGATGTTTTGCTTCCCGGATTCGTCTGCTTTGACGGGTTTATTCTCTCGCACACCTATGAACCGGTGGACATCCCAACGCAGGAAGAGATCGATGCATACCTTCCCCCTTATGTACCTTATAACAAACTCGATGCAAAATCACCCCTCTCAATGGGCATGTATGCCACACCGGACTACTACATGGAGTTCAGATATGAGACGGACCTTGCAATGCAGCGTGCGGGTAACGCTATCAGTGAAGTAGGTAAAGAGTTTGGCGAGATGTTTGGCCGCGACTACTCTATGCACACCGAAAGTTACCGTATGGACGATGCCGATGTCGCATTCGTTGCCCTCGGCTCGATATGCGGTACCGTAAAAGATGCCATCGATGAGATGCGTGCAGACGGCATCAAGGCGGGTCTCGTCAAGATACGAACGTACCGGCCGTTCCCGGCAAAAGAAATAGCACACGCACTCGCGGGTGTCCCCAAGGTTGCGGTTCTTGAAAAGAACATCTCCCTTGGCACTTCAATGAAAGGCATTGTCGGCCTTGAGGTAAAGGATGCACTCACCGGCACCGGCATTGACGTATACAGCTATGTCGTCGGTCTTGGTGGCAGAGATATTCGCAAAAAGGATATCCGTGCCATTGCAGCACTTGCAGAGAAAGGAGAAGGGAATATGTTTTACGGTCTGAGAACGGAGTTGCTTTAAATGGTCGACAAATCACTCGAACTCTTTGACTGCGGTCACCGTGCCTGCGGCGGATGCGGTCCTGCCATGCTTGCACGGCTCATGCTCAAAGCAACAGGCGAGAACGTCATTGTTGTCGCATCAACCGGGTGTATGGAGGTATTCTCTACACCCTACCCCGAGACCGCATGGAAGGTACCTTGGATTCACTCACTTTTTGAGAACGCGGCGGCAGTTGCCTCAGGTATCGAGGCTTCCCTGAAGCACAACAACCGGACAGAGAAGGTTGTCTGTATCTGTGGTGACGGCGCCACCTTTGACATCGGTATGCTCTGCATCTCCGGTGCTTTTGAACGTGGACACGATATCACCTACATCTGCTACGACAATGAGGCATACATGAACACCGGTATCCAGCGATCCGGTGCTACCCCCTATGACGCAAGCACCACGACAACACCTGCCGGCAGGATGTCAACGGGCAATGCACTCCCGAAAAAAGATCTCCCCCAGATTCTCAACGCCCACGGCGCGTCCTATGTCGCAACGGCATCGGTTGCATACCCGATGGACGTCATGAAGAAGGTCGAAAAAGCTATCAACACACCCGGTGCCTGCTACATTCAGGTTCATACTCCATGCAGCACAGGATGGGGCTTTGATGGTGCCAAAACCATTGAAATCGGCAAACAGGCGATCGAATGCGGCCTCTGGGTCAACTACGAGATGGAGAACGGCGAACTTAAAAAGGCAAAAAAAATACTCCGTACCCCGGTTGACGACTATCTCAAGGCACAGAAGCGGTTCCGCCACCTCTTTAAGCCAGAACGAAACGCCGAAGAGATTGCAAAGATTCAGGCAATCGCTGACGCAAACGCCGCAAAATACAACATCGATATCAAACTGAAAGAATAATCCACCACACCGTGGATATTCGCCACTTTTTTTAAAAGATCCTCAAAAAAGGGAAAAATATTATTTCTTCTTCAGAAGAGCAAATGCCCCAAGGCCTGTTAAAATACCCAGAAACCCAAGGGGCGTTTGTGCGGTTGTCGGCAATGCAGTAGATTCTGTTGGTATTGTAGGTTCAGACGGAATGGTCGGTTCTGCTGTGGGCTTCGTTGGGACAACCGGATACGTCATCATATAATATCCAGACTTTGTGATCGCTGCCTTCAGAAATCCATCATTGTTGTCCATTTCTGCATCAACCGCATACCATTTGCCTGCTGGTTCATTCCACCAGTAGAGATTGTGGATGGCAGAATTGTCACTGATATGGATACCCAGTTCAGCAGACGGAGAGAACGACGATTGTTCCGGACTGACAAAGCATGTGGAAAACGGATGCTCATTCTCAGGGAATGGGCCAATATTTTCTGGGTCGCCCACCGCAAACAGGGAAAGAGACGTGAGTCTCTGCGCCTTGGTGTTTAAGGCTTGTGTACCTTTCTTAATGGAGACATAGTCCATAAACCCGGCCTGATCATACAGGATGGTATCCGTCTGCACGATGCCCCCCGTTGTGGTGTCAAGCGCAAGCGTTCCCGTGCCGGTGATCAGGGTGGGGACTTCGGGCGTAGGCGTTGGTTGAGCAGGCGGGGTGAAGGCATCGCCCTCAATCCTGCCAACCACATCTTTCAACCCGTTCACATTGGCATAGGCGTAGTAGGAATACTTTCCAACGCCATACATGGGATTGCCTGTATCCCAGACACATGTGGCGCCCGGCTGCACTGGCACAAAGGCATAGGCAGTCTTAGGATGCTGATTCGTGATAGGCACGGCATTGGGGACAGGTGCATCGTCATAGAGTGCTGAATAGGTGGTTCCTTCTGAGGTCTCTACATAGATATCGATACCCGGTTCACTAGCACTCACCCCCGGACGGTTAAAAATCGGATACAAATTCGTCTCCATCCGAAACCCAAGTTTATCGCCCGCGATGATCTTATATTCGGTTGCATCCTGACCTCCACCCGGGGTATATACCCAGAGTTTCACATTTAGTTCGGGTTGCTCCACTCGAAACGCCACATGTGGCGTTGGTTTTGCCACCCCGTTCGGATATGAGTACCAAACACCGGTGCGGCTGCCAAACTCCACAGGTGTCACTGCAAATGGTGAAGAAGAAACCGTGATGGTGGCCTCCGGCACCGTTGTAGCAGAAACACTCGTCCCTGACGGATACCATGCAACCTGAGTATCACCAGCCGCAAGCACACCCGGATTGAGGATAAGGCCCTCTTCACCAACAAAAACGGTCGACCCCTGAGTGACATCAGCAACAGATGCACCAGCCGGCAGGATACAGAAACCGACAAGGGCAATAAAAAACGTAAAAAGAATCAGTTGTAATCGCATTATTTTTCACCTCAGATGAGAAAAAATATCATCTGCCAGATATAAGAGGGTGCCGCCACGCACCCATTAATTCACTCTTTTTTGCGGTTGACGATCAGATACGGAACCAGAAATATCACTACAAGGGCAATCCAGAATGTCCCGAAGATGACAAGCATCTGTTCCTGGAAAGCGTCATAATAACGAACCTGTGCACTCCGGGCATTCTCCCAGATAATCATCGTGCCGTTCTCAGTAGCATTGGCAACACCACCGGCGCTGATGTGTCCAAGGAGTGGATTTTTTATTCCATACTGCTCCGGCAGTGATACCCTAATCGTGGACGGTTCAGCCAAAAGCACCGTAAGCTCATTAGATTTCAGGGGCGCAACATAGTGAATTGTATAATTCCCATTAGGAAACCTGATGGCGCCGGAGAAATCCTCAGTATAGTTCACCGCCCCGGTTGCATTGAATAAAAAGAGCCCCGATACCGCAACCGGCACCGGTGCTCCTAAGAGCCCCGGCTCTGTAAAGGCATATTTGTCTGCCAGCACTACCTCAATCTCTGCGGAATAGGAAGTGCCGTTTTCTGCGACCGTATATACGGCCGAGAGGGCGGACGCCGTGCCTGCGCAAAGAATCAGCGCAAGACAGACAAGAGCGACTGTAGATCTGCATCTATTTCTATAGGGGGTTCGCATTGGCGGATTACCGTCTCGGGGTCTTTTAAAAGGTGCCCCGTTACCACACACACAATCCGTTCATCTGGGTCAATACGGCCTGCTTCCATCAACTTTTTAATGCCAGCAACGGACGCTGCTGATGCAGGTTCAACACCGATACCCTCTTTTCGTGCGAGATCGCGCTGCATCGCAAGGATCTCTTCATCAGTGACAGACTCAGCTGTACCCCCGGTTTCGCGGATGGCACGCAGTGCCTTCTCCGCATTAACGGGTGCACCAATACGGATGGCGGTCGCAATCGTCTCCGGCTCTTTAAAGGGTATAACTTCCGGGAGGTTTCCGGCAATCGCTTCAACAACCGGTTGTGCTCCGGACGCCTGAATACCTGTCATCATTGGCATCCGGTCAATAAACCCAAGCTCAATGAACTCACCAAGGCCTTTGTGGACAGCAGAGATATTCCCTGCATTGCCAACCGGGAGAACAATACGGTCTGGCACATCACCCATCTGGTCGATGATTTCAAACCCGATGGTCTTCTGCCCTTCCAGACGGTAGGGGTTCACTGAGTTTAAGAGATAAAGCCCTTCAGACAGGCAAAGGTCATGAACCATCTCAAGCGCACGGTCGAAGTTGCCGCGAATGGCAATGACCTTTGCACCATGTACCAGTGCCTGCGCCACCTTTCCCAGCGCAACTTTTCCAGCGGGGAGAAGAACAACAGCAGGAACCCCTGCCTTTGCTGCATACACCGCAAGAGACGCCGAGGTGTTGCCGGTTGACGCACAGGCAACGGTCTTCATCCCAAGCTGGAGCGCCATCGAGACACCGACGGTCATCCCACGGTCTTTAAACGAACCGGACGGGTTCATTCCCTCATGCTTGGCATACAGGTTTTTCAAACCAAGCTCTTCACCAAGTTTCTTCATGTGGTAAAGAGGCGTCCCTCCTTCCTGTAGAGAGACGGGTTCTCCTGTAACAGGGAGCAGTTCCTTGTAGCGCCAGAGCCTCAGAGGGCGACAGTTCCACTCAGCACGCGAGATATTCAGTTCATCGAGGTCGTACTTCACCGTAAGCAGATGACCGCATGCACTACAGCGGTAGATTATTTCATCCGCTGGATATTGGGCACCACAGCCTATGCAGACAAGACGATACATGCTATATAGATTGGCAGTCGGAACAGGTATAGATATTCCCCGTCTCACCCCTCTCACAGCGAGGGATAGAGGTCATCCCTACGGTCGGCACGCACGGGAAATGCAGAACGCGCCTCCCGGACAGCAGCCAAGTCAATATCTGCACAGACAAGGGCAGTCCCTGCATCCTCTGCCCGGGCAACCGTCTCACCCCAAGGGTCGACAACAGTCGTCCCCCCGCAGTTCACCTCAGAGGTGCGTCCACCTGCAGTGTTCACACCCGCCACAAACATCTGATTTTCAAGGGCGCGGGCATGCAAAAAGAGATCAAAGTGCTTTAGCCGGGCGCAGGGCCAGGCGGCAGGCACTACCACGGCATCGCATCCCGCCCGTGCATACGCACAGAAGAGATCGGCAAACCTCAAATCGTAGCAGATGCCAATGCCAAACCTTACTCCGCCGATAGTGAATAAAGCAAGTTCATTCCCGGGCAGAAACGACACGTCCTCCCCGCCCGGCGAAAATAAGTGAATTTTGGCGTATTCTGCAATGCGAGTGCCGTCAGGTGCAAAGACTGCGGCCACATTCTGTGACATGGATTCAGTCTTTTTCCGATATGAACCCAGCACATGAACGCCCGCCGCCACTGCTACTGCCGCCCATCCCGCACAGATGGCACCGGACCCATCATCCGTAAAATCCGTCCCATGGGGATCCCACCCCGTCGGATACTGTTCAGGAAATATCACAAGGTGAGCGCCGCGCTCCCGGGCCTTCATTGCATATTTTTTTGCGCGTACAAGATTTTGTTCCGGTTTCCCGGGAACGCTCTCTATTTGCACACAACAGATGCGAACGCTCACCTCACGCATCAGATTCCTGGAATACCACCTGTGGAGCACTCCTGTTCACGACGTACGCTCCGACAGTAATAAGCACAGCACAGGTCAGCAGCAGCGGCATTGCAAACGGAAGAGAATGCCCCATAATCTCTGCTGCAATCACAATACCCGCAAGAACAATAGACCCGCCAACAAGAATCATCCCCCCCCTCAGCACTAATTCAGACATGATCGAAAACACCCTCCGGTTATCAGAGACAATTCTCTTCCATGACTTAAATTACCTTTTTGTTTTGTACCCATGAAACAGGATACCTGCCGGTATCACCAAGACAAACAAAAACAACATACCCACACCTATTATGACCGAATGCAAT
>Ga0265294_10007314_pt1 | contig 13127 bp, 2 predicted proteins | sample MunlanPumphouse3_FD_192504 | JGI IMG/M metagenome (GOLD analysis project Ga0265294, IMG submission 192504) | Groundwater microbial communities from a municipal landfill in Southern Ontario, Canada - Pumphouse #3 | ecosystem: Environmental > Aquatic > Deep subsurface > Groundwater | place... | reverse complement strand
CCAGGTTCTATGGGAGCTCCTGCCCTTTATGAAGGTTTCGAAGGTGCTTCTTTCCCACCTAAAGGTTGGAGTGTTACTAACAACACATTTGCTCGTTCTGGAGTTAACAGCATTACCGGTTCTTATTCAGCGCGTTATAATAATACAGGACAAGGCTCACCTCAAAGTGGAAAAAAGCTTCGCACAACAAAAGTCGTAGTTGATGCTACATCTCCTGACTTGAGCTTTAAAGCAAGAGCTGGAAGCCGGGCCGAAGATGAACAGCTTAAGGTTGGTTATTCTACAAGTCCGACAGGACCATACACATATTTCCCAACAAATGCTACACTTAGCAATAGGGTGCAAACCTTTACTTACACCATAAATGACCTTACTCCTGATGAATATTACTTCGTTTTTGAAACATATTGTTCGGTTGCTAGAAATAAGAACAGATCGTGGATTATTGATGAAGTAGCCGGTCCTCTTTTATGGATAAATCCTCTGCCTACACCAGCTTTAAATATCAGATCTTGGGCTGCAGGTTCATTTGCTCCTGGGGATGCTGCCTATTCCGGCGACATCTTCCAGATTTCCAATACCACAGGTGGAGAATTAACTATCATTTCCGTTACAGATCTTAGTGATACAGAGTTTGAAACTACCCTCAATCTTGATATAAGTCTCGTGGCTGGGCAAATACATGAATTTGGATTCAGCTATGAACCCTTAGATTACGGAACTGATAATCAGGCATTTGTGATTACTACCAACGGTGGTGATATCACGATAAACCTTTCCGGTAGCTCATTATCATCAGTATTTTCCGATAGCTTTGAAAACTATGCTGATTTTGCTACAAGCTTCTCACCTTGGACCACTTTTAATGGTGATGAAGGAACCCCCGGTGGAGTTGATGGAATCGTTTTCCCGAATTCGACAACATTTACAGACTGGATAATTTTCAATCCGGCAAACACCAATCCGCCCATGGGAAATGCTGCTCCTCATAGTGGAGAAAAGTATGCCATGGCAATTTATAATAACGAAGAAACTCTTAATGACGACTGGATGATTACTCCTGCTTTAACCCTGGAAGGCTCACCTACCATAAGCTTCTGGGCAAGATCCTATGGAGCTGGTTATCCAGAAACTTTCAAAGTATATTATTCTACCACGAATAACACTGCTCCTGATAGCTTTACACGCCTTGTTACTAAAACAAATGTGCCAACCGCCTGGACAAAATATACTTACAGCTTACCGGAAGCCTGTGCTAATCAACCGGTTGTTTATCTCGCCATAGTACATGCTTCAGAAAATAAGTTCATGCTCTTTATAGATGATGTGTTAGTAACCGACGATAGCCCACTCGTTACACCTCAATTTGGGAATATCAATGGTTATGTCTATCGCTCTGGAACTACCACACCAGTGGAAGGTGCATTGGTTACAGCCGGTACAAAGATTACCTACTCTGATGCCAATGGATTCTACCAATTAAATAATATACTGGCAGGAAGTCATTCTATCACTGTAAATGCCGATGCTCAACTCTATTTCCCTGCTGTTGAAGATGATGTCGTAGTTACCGATGGCAATATCACTAATCAGAATCTCTATCTTACTTGGGCTGAGATTATGGTAAATCCGGAGTCAATTACTTCGAATCTCCTTTTAGGGGAAACAGAAGATATTAGCTTGACAATCAGTAATCCCGGTGGAACAGCTGATTTGAACTATGAGTTATATTTGACTACTTCAACACGTGGCAACAATAGAATCAACAACCAATTCTCTAAAAAGCCTTCACTTGGTGCAGATGTAAAGAGAATTACAGACCTTACTTTCCATCATCAAAGCGATCGTGATGAAGGCTGGATGGGTTACACTGATTTTGACGATGCTACTTCATATTACAACGCAACCACAAACAATCGCGAAAAAGCAGTTAAATTCTCTATTGACGATTTTGGTATCTGGGCAAATGGTGTTACTATCTCCAAATTACGCGCCTTGTTTTATAATCCAGGTGGTTCAGAAGAGTGGGGCAGTAGTGCCAATTTCTACTTCAAAATCTATGATGCCAGCGGTACAGGAGAAGCTCTCTATACATCTCGTACCTACACTGCAAACAGCCTTGTAGATATGGTAGATGTTCTACCTACTCCTCTGGTAATAACAACCGACTTCTGGGTGTCTGTTTATTGCACAAACAGTTTTGGCAAACCTCATTTAGTGGGTTCTTCATACAATAATGGTCATAGCTATATGGGACCGAACTCAGATGCATGGAGTCCGGTAGCAGGTTTCGATTGGTTTCTTGATGCTTATACTACAGGCGATGAATGGATCAGAGCAAGCAGTTACAGCGGAACCGTTGCTCCTGGTGCCAGCGTGAACACCAATATACATTTAGATACTAACAATCTTAGCGTAGGAACACAAAACGCCTATATGTATATATTCAACAACTCTAACCATAACGCTAACCGTAATAATCACATGATGATACCTATTACCTTGAATGTAACTGACTCTGCGGCAATAACTACCCCGGAAAACTTAGTTATCGCTAAAAGTACAGGCATAATATCGATTTCTTGGGACAATGTAAATGGTGCCAATAGCTACAATGTCTATGGCTGTAACACTCCTGATGGTGAATTTACCCCGCTAGGAAGCGTAGCAGATCCTTATATTGAGCTTACTGATGCAGAATTAGAAGCAGCCGGATTAGATAGCCGCGCCTTCTTCTATGTCAAGGCAGACTCTGCTCCTCATAATCCGTCAAAAGTAATTACTCAACGCAAATTAGCTAATCCACTAGGCTCTCCTAAGAGTAAAGGGTGGAACAGAAAGTAAGTGTATGATATTTAAGTTCTTGTTAATAAGAACATTATATAAACCTTAACAACGCAAGGCTTGTCTAGATATGACAAGCCTTGTTCTTTATGGGGAATAAATAATAGCATGCATATCAAGAAATGTCTCTTTATTTCCACATTTCGATGTCAAATGTAACCGCAATGCCTGCTCCGTAGGAGCAAAACCTTTGTAGATAATGATATATAAAAAGATTCCCTTCGCTCCGTTAGGTGCGAAACATAAATCTAAAATGGGTCGGTTTGTGAATACAGGTAAGAGGTGATTTGAGATAAATATTAATTCATTGCTTGATTGCAGGCATAATTCTGTCATGCCAAATCTACAAAGGTTTCCCACCTACGGAGCGAGTTTTGTTTTATAATTCCAATGCTACAAAGGTTGAGCTTCCAATGGAGCAAAGAAAAGAGGCGTGTACCAGTTACGACTTCTAAATCTAATGTACCAAACATACGGTAATTCTGTGTTAAATCCCCAGCGGGGATAAATAGTATAGCTCGGTGGTTGAATCCTTGTATTTCAAGGATTAACCCCGGGTATGAAGACCCAACCAACCATGTCCTATTTCGTTCAGAAATAGGACAGTAGCAAAAGGTTATTATATCTACGAAAGGTCTCTTTATTTCCACATTTCTATTTCCAATGTAACCACAATCCCAGCTCCGTAGGAGCAAAGTAATAAGAGGCGTGTACCAGTTACGACTTCCAAATCCAATGTTTTATATATATGTAATAGGCTTTATGTCGCCCCTGTAGGGCTATTGATAATGTTTTACATTACAAGGGGCTTGCACCCCTTGCTGACAAATGCCGTCCTTGCAGGACTTTAAGAGGTTGCCATCCAGATGAACATTGATTGAGAAATGGATCTGATTCGGACTCTCTTTCACTGGGAACGCACTCATCCTACTTCGCTAATATATGATACATAATATTAGGGAAGTAGAAAGCTTCGTAGGATGTATCCCTGAGTGCATCATTGCGATGAGCAATGAATTCTTAAAGTCCCCTAGCCCTTGCCTAGCAAGGACATGGGGAGGGAGTCCATCCTCCGAAGCTTTTAGCGAAGGTGGATGCCGAATTTCGGCGGGGTGAGGTCTTAAATTCATTGGTTTATAAGGGGGTACATGTTGTTCGAAGATACCGGAATTAATAGGTTCTTAACCCAAAGTGTCTCTTTATTTCCACATTTCGATGTCAAATGTAACCGCAATGCCTGCTCCGTAGGAGCAAAACCTTTGTAGATAATGATCTGTAAAAAGATTATCTTCGCTCCGTTAGGTGCGAAACATAAATCTAAAATAGATCGGTTTGTTAGTATGGGGAAGAGGTGGTTCAGGCAAATGTTGATTCATGGTTTGCTGTATTGGATTGAAGAAATAACCAATGTTTCGCACCTACGGAGCGAGGTTTATCTTCATTATGCCAATGCTACAAAGGTATAGCTCCTATGGAGCAAAGAAAAGAGGCGTGTACCAGTTACGACTTCCAAATCCAATATAGAATATATGTGGTAAAGATGGGTTAAATCCCCAGCGGGGATAAATAGTATAGCCCGGTGGTTGAATCCTTGTATTTCAAGGATTAACCCCGGGTATGCACACCCAACCAACCGTTTCCTATTTCGTTCAGAAATAGGACAGTAGCAAAAGGTTATTATATCCACGAAAGGTCTCTTTATTTCCACATTTCTATTTCCAATGTAACCACATTCCTAGCTCATACGGAGCGAATAATAGTCCATTCCTCTTCATTTCATAACCCCTAAATAAAGTTTATAAAAGATTAACTTGACAGTTTAAAGTCAAAGCAACATTTTATGTATGTATACTATATCAATGTGGTTTTTTATGTTTAAAACCCATTAACCCAAAAAGAAGAAAAGTTTTTTAGTAATAATTATGGAGGTTAATTATGAGGATCTTTTTTCGGGACAAAAATGAAGAGGTTAACTTTAATAAGAATGGTATTCCAAATGTATCAATTGATTCTGATATTTATGTTGTATCAAATTTCCTCTTCTTCAAATCTAACAATGAACTTCAAGTATTTAATGATAAAAAACCAGTCTATCAAACTGACTGTCATGCTCAAGTAAATAGTGTTTTCTATAATAATGATTTAAGAATGGTGGCTATAGTAAATTCGAAATCGAAATTGGAGCTATTACTAAAAATAGATTATGATAAAACTATTATAAATATCGGTTTCACGGAACTAATACTAGGGCAAGTCATTAGCCCCTATAATTTTTATTATAAATTCTCTGACAAGTTAGAACTGCTCTATAAAGATTCTAACTATATGTTTGAAGCTTTTACCTCTAGTGTCTTAGAAAAAAAAGATAATAAAAAGGTAGAATTAGAAGAATCTAAGAAACATAGGAGTGATGATAATTTTCTATTTAAGCTACAAACAAATTTTGATTATCAAATAACCTGTAAAAACCAAGAGAGTGTTATTTATCTTTTGGATAAAAAAGACAAGATTGTTAGTGGATATCCAAACCATTCTTGCGAAATTAAGAATTACGCTATAAACCTAAAACAAAACTTATTAGCCACAATTTCCGTACAAAATAGAATCTGTGTATGGAAGATACTTAGAAAAGGACTACAGCTTTGGATAACACAACAAACATCCCCTGCCTTAATCCACGAAGACATAGCCTTTTCTGAAGATGGAGACTTTATAGGAATTATAACAGAAAAATATAAAGATAACCATATTTCGACATTAAATGTGTATAAAATAATAAAGAAAAATAATACATTAATGCAATTCAAAACAATCGAAACAAAATCATATAAAATCAAGAATTCTGATTTTAATTTCGAAATTATAGATAAAAAACCAAAAATCATTAAAACTACCAATGAAAAAGAAAACAAAATACCTGTAATTAATAAGCAAGAAGCTAAACAGAAGCATGAACAAGAAATTAGGCAGGAACTTGAACAAGAAATTAGGCAGAAGCTTGAACAAGAAATTAGGCAGAAGCTTGAACAAGAAATTAGGCAGGAACTTGAGCAAGAAGCTAAACAGAAACTTGAGCAAGAAGCTAAACAGAAACTTGAACAAGAAGTTAAACAAAAGCTTGAACAAGAAACTAAACAGAAACTTGAACAAGAAGCTAAACAGAAGCTTGAACAAGAAACTAAACAGAAACTTGAACAAGAAGCTAAACAGAAACTTGAACAAGAAGCTAAACAGAAGCTTGAGGAAGGGAATAAAAAGGAACTCGAGGAAGAGATTAAACAGAAATATAGGGTCGAGGTTAAACAAAAACTAAAAGAAAAAGTTAAGGAACCACTTGAAAACGATAGTAAATGTAAAAATCCCTTTTCAAAAATACCTAATAGTAGATTTGAATCGTTTCCACAAATATCAATCAGTGAAAATACAATATTTAATAATCACTATAAATTACCTGAGCAAAGAGCTGAAGTAGATTCAGTTGAAGTTTATATTGGGATAGATATAGGAACAAAATATTCCAAAGTTATGGTAGAAATAGAAGGTTCAACAATGAGATATTTGTTCCCTTTAGAAAATAAAAAAAGAGAATTATTTTTTCCGACAGAGGTGTATATTGCAGATAATAAGATTTATTTTAATGAAGATGAAGTCAAAACAAGATTAACCAATTATGAGAAAGTTGATTATCTAAAATTAAGATTTGAGTATGATCAAAATGTTAGAGCACTGTTCATTGTTTATATAATGCATATGATCAATAAGGCTAAAGTTTTTGTTCATAATTGGAGAAAAACGACAGAATTCCGGTTTCATAACCTGGACTATTATATAGCATTTTCTTATCCTGAAACTTTAATTGTTGACAGCAATAAATCAAATTTTAAAAACTTCAAAAATGTGTTAGCCACTGCTGAATCTCTTTTGAAAAATGCTTCTCAGAATAAATTTACATTAGCACAAATAAACGAAGAATTTAGTAAAACTGAATATTGTGATAATATAAATGAAATTGCAGTAAAACCTGAGTCTATTTCCGAAATATTTTCTTTTATCGAAGTGATTGACTATTATGGTCAAATAGTCCTAATTGATATTGGTGAGGGGACTACAGAGTTATCAGGTTGTTGGATTGATCATACAAAAGGTAAAAAAATTTCAGTTTGGGGTTCAAAGGTACTATTTAAAGGGGTATTTGATTATAATAATGGAAAAAAAGAAGAGTATAAAAATGTATTAAGGGCAGAATTACAAAAACTCTTGGAAAATAAAAAAGCGTTTTATGAAGGAGAAGGATTCTCTAATCCTAATACAGTGTTTGTTGGAGGTGGTGGCTGTATGATTAAAGATATTATTTCCTGTTTAAGCAACATTGTGGTTAATAATAGAGATGTATCCTTAAAAATCGAAAACTTAAGCGACTATAAATCGTTTAATACGAAGCGGTTATTGCCTGAAAATATCTTGATGAATTATCATCGATTCTTAGTGTCGATGGGCTCAATTGAATCTTTAAAGCGTGAAGATAGTTATGATATTATTAATTATAGTGAGAACAAGGAAAAGGAAAGAATAAATCCTGTGAAAAAAAGACCACAAACGCGTAAAGAAAAAGATGAAGAAAATAAAAGGCTGTACGAATTATGATAAATAAAAAAGTTTTTAATATAGATGATCAAGTGTGGGTGAAAAATGGTACCACTAAACAGCTCGGAACTGTCAAAGATAAACAAATGAAAAGAGGTCAATGGAGATATACAGTAATATTTGGGGATAATCAAAGTAGAATATTGAAGGATACTTATCTTTCTCCAAGACAAGAAGATAATTCTCCCTATTCTGATTTATTAAATAATAATATAGGCAATTATTTCACCTTTTTAAGCTTAATAACCTTAGAAAGACTGAATCTTAAATCCCCCCTTTCAAACAATTATTACTCTGTTAATGCTACTAAAACACAATTTTACCCGCACCAATTAAAGCCATTGATAAAGTTCATGGATTCAGAAAGGGGCAGGTTGCTAATATGTGATGAGGTGGGGTTAGGTAAAACAATTGAAGCAGGTATAATCCTCAAAGAATTATCTGCAAGGTTAGCAAATGAATTAAAGTCAACAATAATTGTATGCCCTAGTAATCTAAGAGAGAAATGGTATGATGAAATATATTACAAATTCCAAATTAGTTTTCAAATTGCTAAAAACATAAATGAATTAATTGATTTGCTAACAAAAAGAGAGAAAAAGCTTTTTATAATTACATCCTATGAAATGATTAGATCAGATAAATTTAAAGATTTTTTAGAAGGATCAAAAGAGAATAATAGTTTTGATTTAGCTATCTTTGATGAGGCACATTGGATGAAAAACAGTAAAACAAAACAGCATAAAGTAGGGAAAATTATAACCTCTTTGAGTGAAAGGATTCTATTTCTGACCGCCACTCCTATTCAAATGGTAGAGAATGATTTATTCAATTTGCTACACTTATTGGATGAGAACGAATATGCAAATGAGAGAGCTTTTGATTTAGTTCTTGATATCAACAGACCTCTAGTTAAGGCTCAAAGATTATTGAATAACCTCGATTTTTCACAAACGGATTTTTCATCTCATATAGAAGATTTTGAAGACATCTCTAACGAATATTATTATAAATACGATAATAAGTTGATAGATAATATTAAACACCTCTTAAAAAGAGATGATTTTGACTATAACCACCTGTTGAAAATGCAAGAATATGTAACTAAGTTAAACTTAATCAGCGATATCTATAATAGGACAAGAAAGTTAGATGTTACTGAGAATAAGGTGGTGAGAAATGCTTACAAAGAGGCTTGTACATTTGATAATATTGAAAAAGAATACTACCAAAAAGTAACAGAAATAGTCAAAGAAAGAGTTAGGCTTCATAATGAGAATGAAAATAGGGTTCCTGTTGGTTGGATAGCAAACAATTACCAGAGACAAATGACTTCGTCAATTAGCGCTTTTATCAGAAAGAGAAGAGGATTGAACTCTAATAATGATGATTATTATTATGAAGAAGATTCTGATGAATATCAAGATTATAAGTTAGGTGTAAAGATTAACTTAGAAATAGAGAAAAATAAAAGCATATTAAACCTTGAAAATGAAATTTTAAAAACAAAAACAGATACAAAGCTACAGAAATTGATATTTATACTTTCAGAAATAAGAAAATATAACCCTACTCCTAAAATAATGTTATTCTCCTTTTTTAAGCCTACGCTAAAAGTAATAAATAAAACCTTAAAAAGCTTAGATTTGAATGTCTTTCAGATAGATGGTGATGTTAATAGAAAACTTCGCCCGGAAATTGTAAAAGAGTTTAAGAATTGCTCTGAACCGGCAATATTGCTTAGTTCAAAAGTTGGAACTGAAGGTCTTGATTTCCAGTTTGCTGATATCTTAATTAACTTCGATTTACCTTGGAATCCTATGGAGTTAGAACAAAGAATAGGTAGATTAGATAGAATTGGACAAGAATCTGAGAAGATTCATATTTACAATTTATATTATGAAGATTCTATTGAAGATCGCATCTTAATGAGGCTCTACGATAGAATTGGGATATTTGAAAACTCTATTGGTGAACTTGAGGATATAATCGAAAGTAGTAAAGAGCTGTTTGAAAGCATATATAATCCTGATTTAACAGATGAAGAAAAAGAAAAGATTATGGTTCGAAATGAGAAAGCGATTACAAACCAAAAGAAACTACGCTTAGAAGCTGAATTAAAAGCTGATGAATTCTTGGGATTAGATCAATATTTTACCAATAGAATTAATAAGATAAAAAATAATAAACAATATGTTACCCCGAAACAAGTAAATAGCATTCTAGAAAACTTTTTTGATAGCAATTTTAGCCAGGCTATGTATCAATATAACTTAGATTTAAACAAAGGTTCATTTGAAATAGGTGCTGAATTCCGTAGAGATCTTAAGAATTTTATGCTGGATTATAGCTGTACAGATGATGCTGACGAAGAGGTGATTAGCAATATTTTACGTAAAACAAAGTTAGAATTTACTCTCGAAGGAATAACAGCTGCTGATAATCCTAATTTAGAGTTTATTAATGTTTATCACCCCATAGTAAAGCTTTTAATCAAACATTATGAAAAGAAAAAAGAAAACAAGGAATTAATTAATAGTTACAACATTATGTTAGAATCAGACGACATTCCGGAGGGATATTATCTAGTTTTTACAACAATTATTCATGGGTATTCGTATGTTTCAAGACATATTTTTACCACTATTGTGCTAAGAGCTAATGGCGAAGAGTATTTTACGGAAGAGTATGGCATTGACTTCTTAAGCAGGTTATTAGAAAAGGCAGTTGATAGTCCTTTTTATCATTCCTTCACTGAAGCAGATTTTAAGTCTTTAGAAAATAGTTACGATGAGATAATAGCTAAAAAGTACGATGATTTTGAGGAAGAATTTAAAGATGATGCTTCAAGAACCTATGAGAAAAAGAGATTGAGTGTTAATAAAACATTTGACTATAAGATTTCAAGACTACAAGATACGATAAACGAACATAAAGAATTAATATTAGCTCAACCTGAAGAAGAGAAAAATTACAATCCTATTATTCGAATGAATACAACTAATATTGAGAATTTAAAGTATCAAAAAGAAAAGCAGATGAACAAGATAAGAGAACCTTACGACAACTTGAGTTGCGAATATGATGAAGTTAGATGTATAGGTGTTTTGCGAGTTATAGGGAAAGATTTTGAGTAATAATAGTAAGATTTAATATTCTCATTGCTTTTGCAATGATGCACTCAGGGATACATCCTACGAAGCTTTCTACTTCCCTAATGTTATGTATCATATATTAGCGAAGTAGGATGAGTGCGTTCCCAGTGAAGAGATTGCGAAACCAGCTAATCCGTGGCTAAAAAGAGGGTATCCCAAAGGGAATACCCCAACATTAGTAGCACCTAAGCTCCCTCTTCGATTACTCTTCGAAATTGCTACGAAGTAGGCAATAAAGTCCCAAGGCAGCTCTATCTAAGATTCGATGTAAACACTTACATATTCGCCTTTTACGTTATAGTTATGTTGTGTAACATAAGGAAGTAATTTAATGATTTCAATATAGCGTGCGACCTGTTCCTTATCTTCAATACCGCCTGTTTTGTAATCAATAATCACGACCTCTTTAGTAGCGGTACAGACCATGATTCTATCAATCCTGTACTCTTGGCTGTGGTGGAAAACAGTCTTTTCATTAAAGACCTTATCCCATTTGCGAGAAAAGATAGCCTCATGAGTAGCAACAAAGGATTGGCAGGAGTTTATCACAGCTTCTAAATCTTGTTTGGGGAGCAAGCTGCCATATTGTTTCAGCACCATATTTCGAGCTAATTTATGTTCAACCTCGTCTCCATACTTAATATAAGTGAGGTATTCATGGGCAACATTACCATAGAGTTGATGCCTATCTTGGAGATATATTTGTTTCATATTTTCCAGAAGACGGTTCTCTGCAAACTCTTGTGTTTGGTATTTATTAAGAAAATCTTTAAGGTAAAACTTAGGTTTTTCACTATTTATTTCATTAGCAGCAGGTGATTTTTGATCACTCTGATTTGTTAAATTCGGAGCATTATAAGAGTAATAAGCTAAAGAATCAGTGATTTGACACTCTCCATCATTCTCCATAAAGAAGGCTTTGTAAGCTAAGATAAGCTTAGAAATCATCTTGCCTTCACCTTTCAAATCATCCATGAAAGTTGAAAAATCCTTCTTACTCTTATAATTTAAGAAGAGTCCCAACTTCTGTCCGGCACGGGTAAGAGCAACATAGAAGACATCAATAGCTTCTATGAGTTCACGCTGGGAATCATCAGCTATGAGTGGGGTTATACCAGATAACTCGATTGCCAATTTTTCATCAGATTTGGAGTAAATCACAAAATCAGTAAGTTGATGATAACTCTTTTCATTAAAGGAATAGATGAATTTATAGGCTTGACCTCTTTCATTATTTCCGCGGTTGCTTAGGTTCCAATAGAGAAAGACATTTTTGAAGCCTAAACCTTTAGATTTATGTATAGTTAGAATAGTAATACTATCTGCTAATTGCAGTCCTTCCTGAAGAATTTCACTCTCTTTTTCCTGTTGATTTTGGCAATATTGTAAAAATCCATAGAGATCAAAAGATTCTGAAGGAAGTTTTGCCATTTCAAAACTGATAATTAGTTCGAGGAAAGTGTAGATATTTTTCCAATCTATTTCATTTTTGCAGATTAAAGAGAAGTCGTAATTAGCAATAATTTGTTGTATAAACTGAGCAAAAGAGGTGTAATTTGCTTCGCATAAAGAGATGAGTTTATGGCATTCAGGTAATTGCTTAAGGAGTTCTAACTCTTCGTTAGCCGGACTTTTTGCATTGTGATTATGAAAGATTTCCAGAATTGAGGTAAGTGCTTCCGGAGATAGCAGAACCACATCTGATCTTAAGAAGTGAAGCAGGGAATATCTATCTTGGAGAAGCTTATATTTGAGAACTGCCAGCAAGAAAACTACAGCTTTGTGTTCCAAGAGCTTACCGGAGGATTCTATATTATTAGGGACATGAATATTATTGAGTTCAGCAGCTATAGCATCGGCTTGTTTGCCGGTTCTGACTAAGATAGCTGTGTCATGGCAAGTGATTTTGTTTTCAGTTAATAGACTCTTTATTTGAAGAGCAAACTTCTGATAACTTGTGAGATTCGCCTCGTCCTCTTCCTCTTCCTCATCACTTGCGGCGGGAGCTTGAGAATTATTTTCCCAATAAAAAAGTTCTCCTCCTTGCTCTTTATCTTCTCGATATTGCTGGAGATCAGGGTCCCAGTTTTTAGCTTTTACTTCTGAATAATCCCAATTATCAACATCTTCGTAACATTGTTTTTGAAAATCAGCATCTGTAAAAACTCTGTTTATAATATCAATTACCGGTTTGGTAGAGCGGAAACATTGGCTAAGATCCTCAGCTTCAACATTTAGAATAGAGGGCATCATCATGAGAATCCCGCGTTCTCCATCACGCCACCCGTAAATAGATTGCTTAGGATCACCCACGACTATCACGCCTGCATAATCTTTGGAAGCTCGTCCGCTAATTAACTCTTGGATAATAGGATAGAGAATACTGAATTGATTCAAAGAGGTATCTTGAAATTCGTCTATTAATAAGAATCTGAATCTGCTGACTAACTGTTCATAGAAGATATTAGAAACCATTCCGCGTTC
>Ga0265294_10007313_pt1 | contig 13128 bp, 16 predicted proteins | sample MunlanPumphouse3_FD_192504 | JGI IMG/M metagenome (GOLD analysis project Ga0265294, IMG submission 192504) | Groundwater microbial communities from a municipal landfill in Southern Ontario, Canada - Pumphouse #3 | ecosystem: Environmental > Aquatic > Deep subsurface > Groundwater | place... | reverse complement strand
TGCGGGGCGCAACCGGCGTGAAGTACCCCATACCGGTGAACGTCAACTCTGCCTACGCCCTGATCAAGAAACCCGCGCTCAGGGTGGAGAGGAGCGTCCCGGCATCCGTCGACCCGGGCGACCCCTTCAATGTCACCCTCACACTCTACAACGAGGGGCAGGCGAGCGCAAGCGATGTCTCGGTCAACATCAACGCAAGTTCCCGTGCGATCACCCCGAAGACCTCGGAGAATTACTACATCCCCAAACTTGAGCCCGGGGAGGAGTCGGTCCTCTCTATGATGTTTGAGACCGACATCAATGCACCTCTCGGGCTTCAGCCGGTCTTTGTCACCATCGAATACCAAAACGCCGCGAGATCGATGTTTCGACAGGTTGAGACGGTCGGCATCCCCATCGTCGGCCGCGCCGAGATGGGTGTTGCTTCCATCAGGACCGAACCTACCCGGATCACCGCCGGAGACCAGGTGGACCTGACGATCAGGATTGAGAACACCGGGACGGCGGATGCAAAGTCAGTCCGGGCAACCATCGATGATCTTGACCTCTCCGGGACGAAAGAGGCGTTTCTCGGGACGATAGAGCCTGGCAACGATGGTCCTGCCGTATTCTCCCTGCAGACCGACCGGGAGGGAGAGTTTCCCTACACCCTCACCATCCAGTATACCGATGACTACGGGGCGCACACAACCCGGCAGCCCCTGAACCTGGTTGTTGCAGGGCCGGATGCGGTCCCGGCGATCGCCATCGCGGCAGCGATCCTCACCGCTGTCATCGTTGCCGCGGCCTTCTGGTACCGGAGACGAAAGCGGGAGTGATCCACCCATGTTTGAAGGCCTCAGGGTCTCCGCGTTTCTGGCATGGAAATCCATCCAGCGCGGGAGCAAAGGAACGCTCGCCCTCACCATTATGATTGTCGCTCTCATCTTCGTGAATCTGGTCTTCCTCCCCTCCATCATATCCGGGGTTGTCAAGACCTTCGATGACCAGTCGATCAATTTCGACTTCGCGAACCTGGTCATCGAACCCCGGGAGGGGAGCCAGTACATCGACGGCGTGACCGGCCTCCAGAAGAAGGTCGAGCGGATCCCCGGGATCACCGGCACATCACCCCGGATAGCCGCCGGAGTGACCTACTTCTACCGGGGCCGCAACACCGCAAGCACGCTCTACGGCATAACTCCTGAGGATGAGCGATCGGCCACAAAGATTGCAGACTACATGACCGAGGGCGAGTTCCTCTCAAACGGGGATACCGACGCTATCGTCATGGGCGTGACCCTTGCCGGGCAGGAAGGGGAGGAGGCAGGCGGCCTCCCCTCACTCCAGGGGGTCGTGGTCGGCGACTCGGTGGAGGTGGCCTACCCGAACGGCGAGACGCGGACCTACCGCGTGAAGGGGATCTACAAGACTCAGTCCTTCGGCGTTGATACGGCAGCCTTCGTCACCAGCCGGGAGATGAGCGGGGTGCTGGGGCTTCGCGACCAGGCATCCATGGTCCTGGTGAAGACCGAGGTCAACGGCAGGGAAGATGATTACAAGATGGTCCTCCTCTCCTACGGGATCCAGGAGGAGATCCGGACGTATCAGGAGAAGTCGGGGGGGTTTGTCGATCAGGCTATCCAGAGTTTCAATATCATCAACGCTATATCGACACTTGTCAGCCTGATCATCGCCGTCGTGGTGGTCTTTATCGTGATCTTCATCAACACCGTGAACCGGCGGCGGCAGATCGGGATCTTAAAGGCGATCGGTATCGATCAGCAGATCATCATCAACTCCTACGTCCTCCAGGTGCTCTTCATCACCGCCGTCGGTGCGCTGGCCGGGATGGCGCTCGCCGCCGGCGTGATGGCCTACCTGACCGCCTACCCGCTCGTCTTCCCGGGCGGCCCGGTCTACCCGGTTGTGGAAGTTCAGGCCATCCTCCGGAGTATCGCGAGCCTCTTTGCGGTCTCGGTGGTGGCGGGCTACATCCCGGCGTGGCAGATCGCCGGGGAGGATATCCTCACCGCAATCAGGGGGTGAATCATGTGATCGTTGCAGAGAACCTTACCAGGGTCTACACAATGGGCAGGGTGGAGGTCCGCGCCCTTGCAGGCGTCTCGCTCGAGGTCGCCGGGGGCGAGTTTGTCGGGATTATGGGGGCGAGCGGCAGTGGTAAATCGACGCTCATGCACATCCTCGGGCTTCTCGACCGGCCCACCTCAGGGAGTGTCATGATCGACGGGACCGATGTCCTCGCCCTCTCCGACCACCAGCGGACCCTCTTCCGGCTGAACCAGCTCGGCTACGTCTTCCAGGATTACGCCCTTATCGGCGAACTCACGGCACTGGAGAACGTCTACTTAACGTCGCTTGTCCGGGGAGCCAGAAGGGAGGAGTACCTCAGGAGGAGCGCCGAGATCCTCGAGCGGGTGGGTCTCGGCGACCGGATGGACCACCGGCAGAGCGAACTCTCGGGCGGTGAACAGCAGCGGGTGGCAATCGCCCGGGCGCTCGTGAACAACCCGAGCATCCTGCTCGCCGACGAGCCCTGCGCGAACCTGGACAGCCAGACTTCAAGAAGCATCCTCGACCTCTTCGCTCGTTTAAACGAGGACCTTGACCAGACGATCGTGATGGTCTCGCACGAAGAGTGGCATAAGGAGTATTTCTGCCGGGTCGTCACCCTGCGGGACGGGCTGATCAGTGGCATGGAGGAGTGCAGGAGAAGGACGCGACCCGCCGCCGCTCCTGACGTGGGGCCAAAATGAATCACTGATGGGTTGGGATCATCGGGTAGTTGAGGTTACCCAAAAAAAGGTCCTGGTGGATTTTCCCCTCACTTCACAGCCTTGCGCAGTTTCTCCTGCACTTCCGGTAGTTCCGGGTTCATCTGGTGAGCGGTCTGAACGTGTCCCTCAACCCGCTTCATGAGTTCGTTCTCGTCTTCAGCCTTCTCCTCAAATTCGCATGCAAGGCCGAGGTCCTTGCACCTGAATGTCCTGATTTCCTGCATATCTCTCACCGGCCGGGCCTGTATATCCTGTGGTGTATAAAAATATACCTGTCATGTTTTCTGCTGCAAGCCTCCAGGCCCAGTCCAAACGACCGGCCGGTGCTTTCATCCCGATGACCGTTCTCCTCCCTTCCGGCAACAGTACCTGCCATCCCGATACAGACCTGGCTTTCGACCGGACGATCGCCATTTTCAGCTGAACCCTGCCTCTTCTCCAAGACCTTCTGCCTGCGGGAGGGAGGGCGGTGTCCGGAGGACTGGGACCGCAAGCTGTGGTGGACCCGGCCGACCGGAGAACAGCCGGGGAGAATTGTCCCGGTCGTGAGCTGCCTTTATGTCTCCCGGTGGTATATTCGGTCCATCGTATGAGGGGAGAAGATGAAGACGACGACCCAGTGGCTGGTGACGCTGACGTTCCGGGTGACGGTAAGCGGTGTCCAGTCGAAGGATGATTCGGTGGCTGCAGGCCTTGAACAACTGAGGCAGAGCCTGAACAGAGGAGAGGAAGTCCCGATGGAGGCGAGTGTCCGGAGGATCACAAACCTCGTCGAAGATGAACCAATCTTCGGCGTGAAGTGGTGAGCGAAGGCCGGTGGGGATCGGCGGGAAACACTTTTCTACCCTATCCGCTGATCACCCCCCTATGCATGAGTTTCCCGATACGGTTGCCATCGATGTTGTCATCCTGCCGCCCGGACCGATTATGGATATGGCGATCGGCGCGAACCGGATCCTGCTTGCCGGTACCCCGGGTGGAGGGATACGCCTTGAGAGAGGAGACTGCCTCCCGCACATCTCGGTTGCAATGTTTCCGGCGAGGCGTGAGGATATCCCGGAGATAACCGCAAAAGTTGACCGGATCGCCCGGCGGTGTTCCCCTATGGCCCTGACTATCGATACTATCGCAAAGCACCGGGTGAGGACGGGAGAGACCGTCTCTGTCTTTCACATCCCGCGGCCGGAGATCCTTCAGCTCTTCCACAAAACCGTCATGAACGCTGTAAAGTCATACACGGCCTCACCGGCCGGTCCGGAGATGTTCGCGGGTGAAGCGTCCGCAGACTCCATCGACTGCCTCCTCCGGTTCCCGAAGACCTCTGCGTATGAGCGCTACTCCCCGCATATCACGCTCGGGTTCGGCGACCTTCCAGAGTTAATCCCCGGGATCGACTTCCCTGTCCGGTTCGAGGCGACGAAGGCTGCTATCTGCCGCCTGGGCAACCACTGCACCTGCCGGGGCATCATTGCCGGGTTCGACCTCGGGGCTGGCCAGATTGCCGGCCATAGCAGGGCAGTCCGCCGTTAGGCGTGCGCGTTACAGAAGCAGCCCTTTTATATACTGCTTCACGCAGTGGACGCACCCGGAGCAGCGGTCGATCATCCCGGTCTCCAGGACTTCGATCACCGGGGGCTCTTCCCTCATCCGGCGGGCGATCTCCTCCTGCTCCGCAACCACCCGCAGGAACACCGCCAACGGCATGAACGGCCGGGCCTGCACCGGGACGATCCGGAAATCTGCATAATCTGCATCCAGCGTCGAGTTTCTGGCGAGGTCTTCGTCGAAGTAGAGAATGACCTCAAACCCGTGGCGCTCCTGCAGCTCCTTCAGGCGATCGAGCGGGAGTCGCACCCCCGCCGCGAGGCCGACCGACTCAAACTCCTCCGGCGTACCGGGGGAAAAACTTACACTGCATACATCTTCCGTCATGATACCCCTCCAAAAGGTTGGTTTGGCGGGCGGTGACTTCTTTCCTCCGGCGCCATCGTGGATAAGGTCCGTACACTATCTGGCTGCCGGAAGTGAGTGTCGGGTCATGGGGGGGTCAATCGCGGGCGCAGCTGCATCAGGGGCACCAACCTGACTCAGCAGCACCGAAGAGGGTTGGGCAGGCAGGAAGGGGTCCGGTTATCAGAACCGATGTCCCGGAGAATCCCGCAGGTCCAATCACCTGTGGCAGTGGGGCGGCGCGACCCGTTTGACTCTGATCATAATAACCTCAAACCTAGCTGAATAATTGGATTATGTCTTATATTTTGTCTGAAAAAATCTGTTTCTGCAATATAAACGTAAATGTAAAAAACGATACTTATTTAAACTGATCTTAATGAATAATTACTCATGCCTCTTCGCTCCCGGGACCATCCCGGTATCGGAACCACATACGAATTCGAATCCGAGGCTGGAGACACCATCGCTGTCGTCTGGAGGGTATCGGGAAACGTGCAGGTCTACCTGCTTGCAAAGGACTTTCCGGTGCCCTGCGTCGCCGATCTCTCGGGGGCGGAGGCCCGGAGGCTCGGGAGCATCCTCTCAGGCGCTCCGGTGAAGCCGGCGAAAGAAGGGGTAGAGATCACCTTCTCCACGCTCACTGACCTGCACATAGGCATCCGCACCTGCATCGTCGGGAAACGCCTCGCAGGGAGACGCATCGGAGACCTGCCGGTCGGCGTCATCGTCGTCGCAATCTCCCGGGGCGGGAAGAATACCGCGAGCCCCCCTCCTGAGATGGTCCTCCAGGAAGGCGACCTGACCGTCGCCGTCGGCGAGAGCGGTGTACTCGCGGCATTCGAGGAGGCGGTCCGCGGATAATGGAGGGGATCGCCGTTGCACTCGGGGTCTGCCTGGTCCTCGCCCTGGTCTCCCGCCGGCTCTCACTGCCGCCGGTTCCGTTCTACATCATCGCCGGACTCGCTCTCGGGAAGAGCGGGCTTGGCCTCGTGACCCCGTCGCCGATCTCTGACTTCTTCGTCGACCTTGGCCTCGTCTTCCTGCTCTTCTACGTCGGGCTCGGACTCAAGCCCGACCGGCTCCTCGCGAAGCGGTCGGCTTTCCTCAAAGTCGGGCTCATCGACCTGAACGTCAACCTGGCGATCGGGTTTGTCGCGGCACTGGCGCTTGGATTTCCGCTTCCCGATGCGGTCGTCGTAGCGTCAGCGTTCTATATCAGCAGTTCAGTCCTCGCGTTTGCGTCGATCCTTGAGAACAAGAAGATGGTCTTCCGCGAGTCGGAGACGGTTGTCTGGATGATGGTCTTTGAGGACATCGTCCTTGTCCTCCTCATCGTCATCCTGCACTCGGGCTTCACCATCCCGGTCGGCATGATTGCCAGGTTTGCCGTGGTGGCGGCGGTCTTATTCCTGGCGTGCCGATGGGGGAAGAGGGCGATTCGTCGGGCACTTGACCGGGACGACGAACTCCCGGTCCTCATCACCTTCACCATGGTGGTCGCCGCCGCGTTTGTTGCCCGGGCCATCGATATCCCTGATACCCTCACCGTCATCGCGCTCGGGGCCGCGCTCTCCACCACCGCCCCGGCCGCACTGGAACGGCAGGCCCGCCCCTTCAAGGACGTCTTCCTGGTGCTGTTCTTCGTCTTCTTCGGGATATCCGTCGAGTTCTCGGGAGAGGTCGGCCTCGTCGCCATCGCCGCGGTCAGCCTGCTTGCCGCCTTGAGCAAACTCCTCTCCGGCGTGCTCATCGGGCGGCAGATCCACGGCTCAACCGCGGCTGGTATTGAGATCTGGTCTAACACCATCGCCCGCGGAGAGTTCTCCATCATCCTTGCAGCGCTCTACGGCTCGGCGGCCGCCTCGAGCACCATCGCCGGTATCGTCGTCGCAACATCCATTGCCGGCTCGTTCGCCGCGAAGTACAGCCCCATCTTAAAGCAGCACTGGGTACGGCTACGGTCCCGCCATAGAGCGGGGAGTACGCACCCGTTCATCCACTAACCGGATGCTTCCCTCCGGAGCCACTCCCGGATCCTCGCTGCTATCGCCTCGCGGGGTGGGGGTTGACGTGAACGGGAACCGGGCAGGGGGAAATGAGCGGTCAGAAGCCCGCGGCGAGCATCACCCCGCCGGGAAACCTTCTTAACCGCTACGTTCCCAGTATCTGCATGGACACGGTCACGGCCACAGTCGCACTCCGTGGGGAGCGCCGTGCATGAGGTTGACGGTCCTCGTGGATAACGTCGCCCTCACCGACCGCTACTTCCTCGCGGAACCAGGGCTCTCGCTCTATCTCGAGGACGGCGGGACCCGCGTCCTCTTCGATGCCGGCTACTCGGATATCCTCATCGCCAACGCCCGGAAGATGGGGATCGACCTCCTCCGCGTCGAGGACATCGTCCTCTCGCACGGCCACCTTGACCATACCTGGGGCCTTGACGCCCTCATCCGGCTCCACACCGAGGCGATCATCGAAGGCCGGGAACGCATCGAGCCTACATTCATCGCCCACCCCGACGCCTTCCTCACCCGGAGCCGCGACGGTATCGGGGAGATCGGGTGTCACCTCTCGGTCGAGGAACTCTTCAGGCACGGGAAGGTCCTCCTCACCGCCGCACCCCTCTGGCTGACCGAGAACCTGGTCTTCCTCGGCGAGATCGAACGGCGGTTCGAGTTTGAGCAGGTGCCTCCGGGCGGCTACATCTACACGCCCGACGGTATCAGGGACGACATCATCGCCGACGACACCGCGCTCGCCTGCAGGACCCCGGAAGGGCTCGTCATCGTGACCGGTTGCTCCCATGCAGGGATCTGCTCGATCGTTGAGCAGGCGCGCGAAGTCTGCGGCGAAGACCGGGTTGCCGACGTCATCGGCGGGTTCCACCTCGAAAAGCCGCAACCGGAGCAGATGGAGGGGGTCCTTGACTACTTCTCGGAGGTACAGCCGGCGGCCCTCCACCCCTGCCACTGCACCGGTCTTGCGGCAAAGATCGCGCTCTCAAAAGTAGCGGACGTCCGGGAGACGGGCGTCGGGCTGCACCTGGAGTACGGGTGATCGCATCCTCCCGGTCAAAACCCTATCTCACCGGTGATCTCGCGCAGCGCACGCCGGATTGCCGTCCTGACTTCGGGCTCTTCTTCGCTCTCGAGCGCGCCGGAGAGGGCGCCGGCCGACCGGGCATCGTGGAGTTTCCCGAGCGCATCGGCAGCAGCCACCCTGACGTCCTTCTTCCTGTCCTCAAGGAGGGGGAGGAGCGGTTCGACCGCGCGGGGGTCTCCGATCTCCCCGAGTGCCAAGGCGGCGCCGCGTCGCACCCAGCGGTCCGGATTGGTGAGGAGGGGGAGGAGGGGGTCCACCCCCCGGGCGTCATGGAGTTTCCCAAGCGCCTGTGCCGCGACCCAGCGGACCTCGTTCTCCGGGTCGTGCAGGGCGGCGATCAGCGGTTCGACCGCCCGCGGATCGGCGCATCCTCCCAGGGCTTCGGCAGCCCGTAAGCGGTAGGGAGTGCTCTCGTGCTCGAGCTGCTCGATGTATTTCTTGATGTTCTCCTCCCGTCGCTTCTCTCTGTCTTCCATGAGGCGCTTTACCGAGCGTTCCATACCCATGCCACCAGGTTCTTCTGCAGACCAGATGGCGTTTGTGGTATATAGTGTTGGCGCGGAGACCCTCCTGCATCTCCCCATCCTTATCGCTGCATCGCCGGCCGCAGGGGTTCACTCGTCCTCACCGACGACATCGAACGCGACGATACGGTAGTTGTAGTAGCGCCCGCCCGGGAACGTGAAGGAGAGGAAGACCATCAGCCCGTATTCGTCCGAGATCCAGAGTTCGGCATCATCGTCCACCGTGTAGTAAGCAAAACCGAACCTGGCGAGGATGCCGGCGATGGCGCTCTCGATCTCCATATCCTGGACCATCCTGAATGTCGCGGCCAGGGTATACTGCTGCCCCTCGAGAGCAGATGCCTGGAGCCTTGCGTACTTCTCCGCGAGGAATGCGTCATCCAGGGCGGCCATGATCTCCTGCACGACGGTATCCGTCCCTTCCGACCCCATACCGGTAACCTTGGGCCTGCCGGGTATATCACTCTTGAGAGTGGCCGGCGAGGCGGGGGGCGTCCTTTTCCTTTCCACCTGGAAAGAACGCATCTCCGGGGTGTCCGGGTATGCCTCCTGCTCTCCGAAGGCACGGGGATATCGAAACGCTAAAACATTCAGCGGCCGATACAAGGCTGATGGCAGAAGGCAGGCTCAAGATCGTCGTTTTCGGTTCGTTCAATGCAGGCAAGTCCAGTTTCATCCAGGCGCTCGACTCCGGGAGCCGCCATATCGAGGCTACCTCGAAAGAGGGCGCCACGACCGTCGCCTTCGATTTCGGCAGACTGCAGGTGAGGGACTGGGCGGTCTACCTCTTCGGGACCCCGGGCCAGGAGCGGTTCGAGTTCGTCAGGGAGATCCTCGCGCGGGGGATGGACGGTGCAATCATCGTTGTGGATGCCACCAGGGGAGTGGATGCGATGACGCGGCACCTCTACGACCGCCTGAAGGAACTCGAGGTGCCGCTTGCGTTCATGGCGAACAAGTGCGACTGCCCGGGCGCCGCTCCCGGGGCTATCAGCCGGGATTTGCCGGGGGAGACGGTGTATCCCATCTCTGCGCGGAACGGCGAGAACGTTTATGCAGCCCTGGATGCCTTCGTCGCCACCCTGGTTGCCGGGTAGCGATCATTATTTTTGGTTCCGGGTCGCTCTAGCTGATGATCTGGATACAGAACGATGACCTGCAGAAAGACCTACATCCGGGAGGTCGCCCGGCAACTCTCGGGGTTCCTTGCGACCGGGAACGCCGAAGACCTGATAGCCTGTCTGGTTGCGGAGAGCAACCTGCCGGGCCCCCGCGCCAACCGTGACCTCGCCGCAGCGTTTGCCGATGCCGTCAGGGAGTATGCGGCTGCCGATGAGAATGATTGCAGGGCTCTCTGGAGCCTCTGTACCGAACTCGCCTGCGTCTCCCCTGAGGATGCACCGGCAGGCGACCCGCATGAGTTCCTCCCCCTCTGCGGGGTTCTCGGTATCGCGGCGATCGGGGCCGTCGCACCCGCATTCACCGGGATGGCGCTCGCCCAGCTGCAGGATGCCTCCCTCGACCCCCGCCGGCGGGTGAGGGAGGCAGTGGCGCTCGGGGTCTGCGACCTCCTCGTCGCCAGGCAGGAGGAGACCGTCGCCGGGCTGGAGGGGTGGGTTGAGTCCGGGTCGTGGCTCCCCATGCGGGCGGCGGCCGCCGGTATCGCGGAGTCCGACCTCCAGGCGGAGCCGGAACTGGCCGAGGCGGCGCTCAGGTTGCACCGCAAGATCCTGATCCGGGTCTACACGGCGGGGGAGCGCCAGTCCGAGGCATTTGTAGCCCTCAGGAAGGCGCTCGGGTACACCCTGGGCCGGGTCGTTGCGGCCCTGCCCGGGATAGGGTTTGAGTACCTCCGTCAACTCGCAGCCCTCGACGACCAGGATGTCAGGTGGATCGTCAGGGAGAACCTGGAGAGGGATGCCCTCAGGCAGCAGTATCCCGAGACGGTGCGGCATATCCGGGCGAACCTTGCGTAGTGGGTTATTTTTCATCTTATTGTGTGGCCCGTGATGCGTGAGTTTTCAGTATAAGGAGACAATAGAGTCTCACGCGAAGCCGCGAAGTTCGCGAAGTTCGGTAACGGATGTAGGCGACGCCCCTTCGCGCCATTCCGCGCGCTTCCGCGTGAGGGGGCCGGTGCAGGTGGCGATAGTTCATCACACCCCGGACACGGCGGTCTTTTGGGGTCGGGGGCTCCCCTCACCCCACGATCGCCGTCGCCGTCTCGTCGAAGGGGTTTGTCCGTATCGCAAACGAGAAGAGATAAGGATAGTTCTCCTGCAGGTAGTGCATGTAGTCCAGCCACTCCCGGATCAGGAGGCCGTAGATCCGTTCGAGGTCGTGGGCGAGGTGAGCCGTATCGGTCCTGGGCAGGCCGGAGAAGCCGGGCCGGCGCTGCAGTTCTTCGTTGAAGTGAAATACCGCCCTGAGGAGTTCGGTGAACGCCTCGTGTTCGAGGAGTACGGGGTTTTCCAGCAACCGAAGGAGGAACTCCTCACGGGACCCGAGGAACCGTTTGACGGCCTCCAGGTCGACATCCTCTATCCTGATGCGACAGGGATGCCGCTTCAGCCTTCCTTCCACACGCTGGAACGTCTCATCGGTCCAGGTATCGTTGACCAGCAGTTGCGGCCGGATCTCGTCCAGGTTCGGATCGTTGTTGGAGATGTAAGTCAGGAGTTGCGTTCCGATGGCGGAGAAGAACGTCCCGATGACCATGTTCAGTTTATCCATCCTCTGCTTCCGGTCGCGGGACTCGAGCACCTGGTGAAAGACGAGCGTCACCAGGAGGACCTCAAGCGGGAGGAACGCGATGTCAGCGAGCGTATAGATCCCGATGTGGTGGATATCATGGAAGATCAGGTAATGCAGGGTGTAGAGCGCGATCGAGAGGATGACAAGCCCCGCCCCGAAGGTGATCAACCACCGCCGTTCGTTCGTCACGCGGGACTATGTGCACTCAGGTATCATGAAACCCCCGCCCCGGTTCCCGGCGGTGCTGCTGCTATGTTGAACGCCGCGTTCACGTCGGCATGAACGGCGTTCCCGCACTGCGGGCAGAAAAACTCCTTGCCCTTGCGGATACCCGGCTCACCGCACCGGCTGCAGCACCTGGACGTGAACGCCGGGTCCACGTAGACGATCCGGACCCCGGCGTCCTGCGCCCGGGCCTCGATCAGTTTCTGGAGGTGGTAGAACGACCCCTCACGCCGGGAGAACGAGAGGGGGGTGCCCCGCTTCTTCCGGCCCGCAAACCCGGCGCCTGTGAGGTCCTCGAGTTTGATGCCGCACCAGAGCTGCCGGGCCATCTTCACGATCTCTTTTGCGATCTTCTGATTCTGGTTGGCGCGTTCGTGGTCCAGGGGTTTCCGGGCAGACCCGCCCCTCCCGGCGCTCCCGCTCTCCCGGTGCTCCGGCAGGTCGCCGAGCATCACCACCCCGCCGCTCGCCGGGTGGGCGACGACGGCGACGTGCCCGGTGGTGTTGAGGTCGACGCCGATCCAGTCGTCGGGCAGCGGAGTATCCGCGGAATGTGGCATCACCCTCTTCATGGCCCCCATGTACAGGAAAAGACTGGTGACCGGAGCACCATATACCCATCGGGGCCGCTGCTCAGGCGCCGTAGCGCCGCCATGCCTCCTTTACGTGCAGCGCCTGCATCCCAAGTCTCCTGGGCGCGAAGATGTCGTCTTCGCAGGTGTCCCCGATGAAGAGGACGTCGGGGGGGCGAAGTCCCATCCGCGTGAGGGCAACCGCGTATATCCTCGGGTCAGGCTTTTTGTAACCGAGGTCTGATGAGAAGACGACAACCTCAAACCGGTCGTAGAGGTTAAGCACCCGCATTTCCCGCTCTGAGAAGACCCGCTGCCCGTTCGAGACGACCCCAAGCGTCTTCGCACCGAAAAGGTCAAGCAGCCGCTGGCTCTTCCCGATAACCCCTAGCCGCCTGAGAGACGCGGCCCGGAACGTCCGTGCCGCCTCGACCCCAAGCCGCTCGAAATCAGCCTCCCACATACCGTGTTCGGCGCAGATGCCGGCGAAGACCTCCTCGACCCGCACCTCAGGGTAGCGCTCCCCGGTCCGGTCAGCCGCCTCCCGTACCCGCCGGAGGTAGCAGTCCCGCAAGGACTCGGGCGCGATCCTGACCCCCTGGTAGAGGAGCCACCGGGAGAGGCACTGGTAGGTCCTGATATCGTGCTCATCGGTCAGGATATCGATGAGCGTCCCGTAGCAGTCAAAGAGGACCCCCGCTACCCCGGGCCTGCGGCGAGACATGCCTCAGCCTCCTGGAGCAGCCAATCGCGTTCCGCAGCCCGCCAGGGCAACCGGGCGATCCTGAGGTAGCCGAGCGCCATGAAGAACGGCAGATCGGCGGTATGGCGGCGGAACTCCTCCTCGCCCCTGCTGTAGTGCCAGAGGAGGTGGCCGATGTAGTCTTCGGCCCGGGAGCCGTTCCCGTGCGACGCCTTGAGCTCCGCCGCGAGGATGCCGGGATCGCGGACGGGGTGCGCGTGGTCCCGGGCGCCTTCGAAGTCTATCGCCCAGACCCCGCCGTCATAGAGGTAGTTTGCGGGCGTGGCGTCGCCGTGGACCATACATCCTTCGTCCCGGCTGATCCGGGTACTGTGCCACCACGCCCCGAGCAGGCGGTTGAACCGCTCCCGCAGGGGTGCAGGGAGCGCATTCTGGTCGAGCACCTTATGAAAGTAGGCAAACTCACGCTCCCAGTTACAGGAGGTCCGTGTGTTGTCGTGGAGCCGGCGGAGGAGGTG
>Ga0265294_10007312_pt1 | contig 13129 bp, 9 predicted proteins | sample MunlanPumphouse3_FD_192504 | JGI IMG/M metagenome (GOLD analysis project Ga0265294, IMG submission 192504) | Groundwater microbial communities from a municipal landfill in Southern Ontario, Canada - Pumphouse #3 | ecosystem: Environmental > Aquatic > Deep subsurface > Groundwater | place... | reverse complement strand
TGAGGGGAAATGTTAGTGAAATAAAGAGATTGGGTTTCGCATAACGGGCTTCTGCCTTTCATATCGGACTGCCTTGCAAGGTGACCTCTGTCAAATCCGCTGTTCCTGAAGTCAGAATCAACAGCGGTGTGCTTTTTATCCAGCGACGGGTCCGGTGCGAATTTTCTGTTCCTGAGATACTTCTTTCCATTAAGATAGCCTTTATTGATATAATAGCTGACCCATAATGGATTAAGCCTTATCGTATCGTACCCAGACACATATCCTTCATACTCGAAGATACGGACATTTTCTATAATAGGATAACCCCATAATATATGAGACGGCAATTCACCTGCGGCTGTTTTTAACAGGTTGTCCCTGATTCTCTGACGCGGAGTATAAATGAAAAAATACCACACAAAAAATACTGTGATCAGAAGTATGAATAAAAAGATTTTTCCCTTCGACTTACTTGCCATTTTTTACCGAAAGTATTTTTACAAAGATATTCATCCATTTCCTTCCCGACTGTCTTGACTGGATTTTATCCTTTAGCTCAAGCTCAATATTATAACCGTTCTCGTCAATAAAAGTATTTAATTTCCCGACCGCCTTTTCTCCGCTGTTGTCTGAATAGGCAAGAAATATTTTTCCCTCACTTTTCAGCATATGTTTAGCCTGTTTGAGAAATCTTTCTACCAGTTTCTGGTCTTTATCGTTTAAAGCTCGTTCCGACCTGTTCCTGAATTCGGAATCGATCCATGGAGGATTGAACATTATCAGATCGAATTTGTCTTCGATCTTCTCAAAAAGATCGCCTGATCTGCAGCAGATGAATCTGTTTTTTTCTGAATCACACGACAGAATACCCTCTTCAAAAACAAAATTATTTCCGCAGTTCTTTTCAATGTTATAGATCGCAGATGCGGCAGATTCCGGAAGTATATCTGAAAAATATATATTACTTGAATCGAATTTTTTATCAGCAAGCATGGTGAGCACTCCCGAACCGCAGCCCATGTCGATTATCTTCAGATTCGATTTGATCTTTAACAGATCCATCGCTCCGGCAAACAAAGAAGTCGTTTCCTGCGAGCGCGGTAACAACACGTTCATTCCTGAGCAGATCTCAGACTGGAGCTCATTTATAAATACTTTTTCAGCGAGAGACACGGTCAGGTCTTTATAGAATCTGTAAGGCATTAGAAAATTTATTCCGGAGTATTCATAAGGATCTTCTCCGCAAAAGGAGGCCAGAAACCGTAACGGCGATTCTTCAGGCATGGAAATTATTCTGTCACTTTCTGCAACTAAAAGCAGCCTGTCAAGTATTTTGTTCCTGAGGCTATCATAACCGGATCTGATGTTTCTTGAAAATGACTTTTTGCTGACCTTCTGTATCTGGTCAAATGAAATGAATTCGTCAGTTCGTTCAGAAAGAGTCCTGTATATCTTTTCAAAAGACGATCTTTCCGTCTGCTCAGGGATTATGTATTTACCGGACCTGATTTCTTTAAATATCTTACCTTGATTTTGAAATTCTTTTCCGGAATAAATGCTGAAAGAGGAATCTTCGTTGATCAGTTTCGTAAATATATCCGGTACGAGATAGTCCCTGCCTTTTATTCTTACGGTGTTCATATCAGCCTTAATTTTTTGTAAAGATAAAACAAAAAATCTTCTATATCAAATGTTTTTGCACTATTGATTAAACATGAACCAATCCTTATATTATCGCTATTATGAAAAAAACTTTATCAGCGGTCATAATTATCTTGTTTTCAGTTCTCTGTGCTGAAGAAAATTTACAGGATGAAACATCAGCGGACTATCCGAAGGTCGGGATCGCGCTTTCGGGCGGGGGTCTGAGAGGAATTGCTCATATAGGCGTGCTCAGAAAGCTGGAGGAAGAGGGTATTGTGCCATATATGATATCGGGTTCGAGCATGGGAGCTCTGGTTGGAGGGTTATACTGTCTCGGATATAATTCTTATGAGATAGAAGAGATAATAAAAGAGGCTGAGAGCGAAGAAGTTTTTACTAACAGACCTGACAGGGACATGACTGAGAATTATATTAAAAAAACATCAGACAGAACTGTTGTCGAACTTGAGCTGACCAAGTCGGGGATCCAGATGCCTAACGCACTGAATAACGGACACAACATTTTGAAGAAGATAAGATATTACACGAACAGGTCGGAATATTATAATTCTGATTTTGATAAACTAAAATACAGGCTTAGGGTAACATGCTCAGACATACAAAGTTCAAAAAAAATAGTTTTCAAAGAAGGTGACATTCCTCTTATAATATCCGGTTCTATGTCATTTCCGGGACTTTTCAGACCTGTTAAGTACGAAAACATGCTTCTTCTGGATGGAGGTCTTACCGACAACATACCTGTAGGCGCGCTGGAGGATTGCGATATTATTATTGCCTCAAATACCACTCACGACACTCCTGCTCATAACGAAGAATATAATTTTATCGAGCTGCTCGACAGGATATCCGTGCTGATGACAAAATCAAATATTGAAAGCAGTCTTGAGACCGCTGATATCGTGCTGAGGCCTGAAGTCGAGAATGTCTCTGTAACAGAAATGAGCGATCCAGACTCTTTAATAAAATTAGGTTACGAGGAAGCGTCAAGAAAGATAGATCAGATAAAGGAAATTTTGGGTCGCAGAAAAATAACGAAAATAAGTACAAGCGCAGATACTGACAAATCCGGAAGTTTCGAAATAACCGGGAACAGAGTGATAAGCAGGGAAGAGTTATTGAACTCAGTTTCAGAATTTAAAGACATTAAAGAGCTGTCGCGGCTGATCATAAGCGTTTACAAAAACAGGGGATACTTACTTTGCGACGCATTCGTTACTGCAGGTACTCCTGATACCGTTAAAGTGGAAGAAGGTTATCTTAAGAGGATAAATATAATTGGAGACTACTCGACAAGGAAGAGATTCATAAGGGACGAAATAGCAGTTTCAACAAAAAAGATACTCAGAATAGAGGATCTCGAAAGATCAGTTGATAATCTTTACGGGACCGGGCTTTTTCATAAAGTTCACTATGAAATTGACCGTAAGAACTGCGAAGTTACTTTTCATGTTCAGGAAAAGCCCTACAATCTGATCAGACTTGGAGCGAATTATCAGACAGACAGAGGTTTTCTGGGGCTTGCAGAGCTTGCAAATAAAAACCTTCACGGGAAAAGGGCTGAAATTTATGGGGGGCTAACATTTGGGGAAAGTTTTAACAGAATTGAATTTTCATATTATAACCCTTTTCTTAAAAGATCGACACTTTTTTTTGAGATACTACCTTATTACCAGATAAAAGAAAGGAAATTTTACGACTCAGACCACGAAATTCTGACTGACCTGATTTTTGATGAAGAAAGATACGGTGCAGATCTTAATCTCGGATTCCAATTTTTCGACAACTATCAGGGAGTATTCACATTAATTCACGAAATTATTGATATTGACGGGATCTCCGATACAAGAACCTCTGCGATCTTCAAAATTCTTGCCGACAGCAGGGACGACCAGATCGTTCCGGGTAGAGGTGTCTATCTTGAATGGAATATTGAATCAGGCATATATAATTTCGAAAAAGAAGACCGGTTCCAGAAGACATGGTGGGAGTTTTCTCTTTACAATAATATAAGGAAAAGAATAAATCTCGGGATCGGGGTAGCAGGCGGGACTGGCGACAATCTTGTTCCTTTCAACGAACGGTACCTTGCAGGCGGTATAAAGATGATGCCGGGGACATTTAACGAAGAATACTCGGTGGTGCAGTACTTCAGAGTAAAAAACAAAATGGATGTTCTTGTAAAAGATTCGTCGCTTTTCGATCTGTACATCTCTTTGGGTTATTACCTTAACGCTCTCTGGGATAACGAACCTGAGATAAAATGGAATTACAGGAAATTCACTAATTCATTTTACTCGGGTTTAATATTCTACACTAAACTGGCACCTGTAGAAGCAGGATTCGGTATAACAGCCGGGAATGGTACGATAAAACAGAATAGCAGGCTGTTTTTGTCTGTCGGATATCCTCTTCAGTAATTATGTCCGAAATAATTCTTTATTTTTCTATTGACAAAATCTAATGTTAGGTGATATATTCGTCGGGAAAAATTCATTTAATAAAAGGGGATATTTGATGGTGGATATTGATATAGACGAAATAATAAGGGCTATGCACGAAAAGGCAGAGGACATAACTTATTACCTTAATAAAGAAACAGGCGAGATAGTCTACATTGATGAGAATATAGCTTCGAGTGTGGAAGACGATTACGAGCAGCAGCTGACAGCTCTTGAAGAGTGGAGTACGGATTCTGAAGATGACGACATGTATCACGAAAAGATATATGCGCCTAATGAAGAAGTCGACGAAAAAGAACTGATTAAAAGGATAAGATTTATAAAACAGGACGATTACGAACCGATCCCGACGATCACTATTATGGAAGTCAAGAGGATAATTGAACAGTATATGAACTCGATAAAAGGATTCAATAAAGACCTGAAAGTAACGATTTTGACTTCCATTGCCAATATTGCCAACCTCGAAGAGATCGAGGAGATTCTTGTTAAACATATCGGCGACAAAGAAAAGTGGGATAATTATTATCACGATCAGGTCGTAGAGAAGGTAAGTGTTTGGCTTAAGGGTATCGGATACGATATATAAATTTTCACTTTTTAATTATAAAAAAAAACATTATAATTCGGTATGATTACTCAGGCCGAACTTAATAACGCATCAAAAATAATAGCAGGAGGAGGTATTGTTATCTTGCCGACAGATACAATATACGGATTATCCTGCGACCCTGAAAATAAAAAGGCGTTAGAAAGGCTTGACGGTTTAAAGGGCAGAGATAAAAAACCTTATATTATTTTAGATTCTTCACATGACCGCCTCGGTAAGTATATCAGATTGAATAAGTTCGTTCTTTCATTCATAAGCTATATTTCGGAGAACGGGTTGTGGCCCGGAAACATAACTGTCGTTGCCGGCAAGAATCCTGAAATCAAATATTCATTTTTAAAAGACAGCAGCAAAATAGCGGTGAGGCTGACCGATTTTTATACGATAAAACACATAACGGACAGTCTTGGAGGAGGCATTGTCAGCACCAGCGTTAATGCTTCAGGCGGAGAAAGTCTTAACGATCCTGACCTCATAATAAAAACATGGGGAGATAAAGCCGATCTTATTCTGAAAGGCGAATGTTCAGGCAACCGGGCTTCTACAATCGTCGAGTTATTCACCGATGAGGAGGCGATAAAGTTTTTACGCTCTACCGATAATTATATTATTACGAAAATAAAAAATAAATTCAGGGAAATCGAATAAGAAATGTCTCTTTTGATCTTCAGTCAGTTTACAAAGCCGGAAGGAATAATAAAATTCGACGATCTTGTTATGAACGCAAGGCAGAAAGGTATAAAATTTCTGGGATTGACCGATCATGGGAATTTTTCAGGGATTTCGGAATTTTATTCAAAATGTATTGACTTCGGGATTAAACCCGTTATAGGTATTGATTTCTTCTGCAGGCTTGAAAACGGGAAATATACAAGGCTGGAGATATTATTCAAAAGTTACAGAGGCTATAAAAAAATATTAGGGATAGTTCAGAAGTTTAAATATGACGGAAAGGTTTGTTATTGCGAAGCCGGTGATATTGTCAGCCTTTCGGATTGTTTTGTTTGCGTTAATATGTTCCGTTTCGATGTGTTGTCAGAAAAAAATGAACCCGAAGAAGACCCCGTTTATATTTTAAAAAGATTAAGTCTTTCCGTTCAGGACCCCGGTGATATATATTTTGTATATAGTCAGGATATTTCGGATAATGAAAGAAATATTAGAAACAGTCTTGAATTTTTGTGTTCGGAAAAACAGATAGCTCTCATTGGCTGCGGGCCCGTATATTACCTGAACGAAGGCGATCATAAGATAAAGGAAATGGCTTGCAGACTTTCCGGAATAGAGCAGGCTGTTCAATACCGTAAACAGTACTTGAAAAACACGGATATAAATGAGAATATGCCTGAAGGTTGTTCAGAAAATGTAATTAAGGTCGCAAACGCCTGCCACTTCAAACTCGAAGAAGTTCCTGTCAGATTTCCGGAGCTCACGCTTAAGCAGAAAATTGAATTTTCGTTTTTTGAGACGCTGAAAAATACCGTCAGAAAAAAAATAAATGAATGTCCGGAAGATGTAAGAATACTCATAGACGAGGAGCTTGCATATATAAGAAAACACAATATATCGTCAATAATCCTTTTTATGCTGGAAGTAAAACAGGAATTTTACGATAAATACGGTCAGGATATTTTTTTCTCGGGATTCGTCAGTGATCTTCACCTGTCCTATGTTCTTAACCTCACCCTTTCAACTCCGGTTTTTTCATCGTATATATATCACAGATCGGTGCTTGCAAATAAAAAGTTACATCCGATTATCACGGTTATAGTTTCGCCCGAGAACAGACAGAAACTTTTTGATTATCTCGCGTTCAGATTTCCGGATGACAGGATATGTTTTCTCAGCGATTATTCAAAATGGCATTTCACCTCTATTCTTTCGGGTCTGTCAGGAGAGTACGGTCTGGACAGGCGTCTGACGGAAATACTTCACAGATACTATAACAATAATTTCAGATCTTCAGGTCAGTTGAAGGAAATATTGGAGGTCAGGGAAGTCAGGGAAGAACTGGACAACATACCGGATCAGAAAGACGTTCTTTCGACAGCAGTCTGGCTGGATGATGTTTTTAAAAATTACACAACCAATACGAATCAGGTTCTAATAAGCTCAGATAACATAAGAAATATAATTCCGGTAAACACTTCAGAGGACGAATCTAAGATCGATGTCTCATTTTTTAATATCAGTACTGCCAGATATTTTGGAGTTTGGAACATCAATGTCGAATCCGGGAGTTATCTCGAGCTTAGAAGATATTTTGGGCTTGAGCCTTTAAAAGAAACAAACCTCAACAAACTTTCAGAGCTTTTAGTGCAGAAGATCAGAGCCGATGAGCTGGAGATGATACCGTATTTTAGTTTGAATCACGCCCGGGAAAAGTATCTCGAAATAAGCAGGGAACCTTTCTTTAACCTGATAATTTACCTTGAATCTGCAAGGTCCAATTTGAGTTTTATTATCAACAGGCCGTCGCCCGAAGCGCCGGGCGGTCGTTTTAAGAAAGAACTCGCTGCCACAAGAGGTTTTGTTGTGTTCAGAGAACAGTTCTTTTATATTTGCGAGAAATTTTTTATCTCAAAAGAGTCCAAAAAACTTAAGCAGAGACTTCTTGAATCAACAAGTATGATCCAGTTGAATTCCGTACTCAATCAGATCTCGGAGAACAAGCAGTGTGAAGAGAAATGCGAATATCTAAGATCCGCAGTTCAGCCTACAATATTCTACCTTTCACTTAACGAAACCTCCTTAAAAGTTATAGTAGCACTGAGAACCCTTGAGTTGAAAATAAAAAAAAGTGAGATGTTCATTAAATATGTTTTTGAGAGGGAGGTCATTTCCGGCGGGGATTGGCGGAAGTATGTTAATTTTCTCACAGGATCGGGCTACAGGTTTTTAAAGATATCACCATCAGCGATGAACAAGAAACCTTCCGTAAAAGGTAAAAAAATATTTCTTCCTCTTTATTGTATAAGGGGAATATCGACAAATGTTTCGGATTATATATATGATTTTATAAGTGATAAAGAACCGGACTCATTTCAGGATTTTCTTGAAATGTCTGACAAAGAGGTAGTTAAGCATAATATTGTTGAAATTATGATCAAAACCGGTTTCTTTGATCTTTTCGATACCAACAGAAAGCAGCTGATATTCCTGAACGACCAGTATTTCAAATCTTATAGAAAGGAGGATGCTTCAAGACAGGAGCTTTTTGAGGTTTCAGATGTTGAGATGTCGGTGCAAAGTACGGAAGATTTCACTATGGAAGAAAAAATGAGATTCGAAGAAGACCTTACCGGGGTCGTTTTCAGCAGTCATGAGGGTACCCCGTGCGAATTATGCGGCTATTTGAATGAAGATAAAGCTGAAAAGATAAATTTATATCAGGATGTTTACAAGAATAACGAGTTTACCCTTTACCTGTCAATGAACAGCAGCGATTCAGCTAAAATTGATAAGATCTCAGGATTTTTATCGGAATCCGGTAACTGCTATGTTGAGATCTACTTTTCTGATACCGGTCAGAAGGTTCAGCCAAAAGGTAAGATAGATCTTGATGACCTGGTCTTTTACAAGATCAGGCTCATTCTAAAAGAAATACCTTTCTACATCAGTATAAGATAATTTTTTATTTTATTTTATCTTCCACAATATTCAATATTTCAGCGGTAAGTCCTTCCAGCGGCGCCAGGATTCCGTTCATCGCATTTATAGTTCGGATCTTGTATTTGTCGTCGTCAGCAAAACCTGAAAGGTTTATTTTTACATTCAAACCTGCGCTTTTAACACCTGCCTGAACCAGTAGAGCTCCTACTCCGGCATCACTTGCGGCATTCTTATTACCTATCTCAGCGATCCTTTTGAGCGGCTTTATCAATTCTGATATCCTGATCATTACCTGTAAAGGAATGTCAGTAGCGGCAACTGTTGCTTCGTAATATTTTTTTTCTGCATCTTCAATTTCAGCCTTGTCTTCTGATTTTTTTGCTTTTGATCTGCCGCTTAATGCGTCCATAAGAACATTAAAAGCCTCAGTGTCGGCGTCAATAAGCTGAAGAAGCTCCTTTTTTCTGTTCTGAAGTTCCTTAGCCAGCTCATTAACTTCCCTGTCAAAACTGGTATAACCTTTCTTGCCGTAAGTAAGGTTCATTACCATAGCTCCGAGGCTGGCCGAAAGCGTGCCGCATAACGCAGCCACGGATCCTCCGCCGGGTGCCGGTGCATCGGATGAGAGCATGTCGCAGAAATCAGATATTGTAAGACCGGTCAGTTTTCCTTCATTTCCCAGCATGTATTCTATTACCTTCTCTTCAGCTTTAAATTCTGCTACATCAGACAGTCCCAGCGACTGGGCGGCGATCTTGATCAGTTCCTTATCATCGGCTCCCGCGCAGGAACCCTGCTTTTCAAGGTAATGGATCCCTGCCATGATCAGAGACTCTTTTGGAACAACCCCGACTATCTCGCTTCCCGTTACTCTCAGACCCCTTTCAGAAGCCTGTTTTGAGATCTCGTCAAAAACATGGTGCATTGAAGTTATATGATAATTAGTCAGATTTATCGATATCTGCGCCCTTTTATAATCATCGACATACCAGCCTATAGCCTTGCAGTTCTTAAATAGTCCCGGTTGTTTTACCTTGTTGCCTGCTTTATCTTTAACGAATTTGTCATTTTCATCTTTTAAAAACCTGCCCTGCTCTCTTATATTTAAGGCAATATCATGAGCGAGTTTTTCATTTTTCGTATTCAAATTCACATTATAAGCGATTAGAAAATCTCTTGCGCTGACTGCTGTCGCCCCCACCTTCGGTCTGAACTCGCACGGTCCCTCGTCAGGTTTTCTGTCGGGCTGATTCAGGTTCCCTTCGAGACCTTCATATTCACCCTGCCTGACCCATGCAAGATTTTTTCGTTCCTCTGTTGTGGCGGCATACTCATAATAATAAACAGGGTAATCAAGTTCTTCACCCAGTTTTTTTCCCAGTGTTTTGGCGATCGTCACGCATTCCTCCATCGTTATGCCGCTGACAGGGATTATCGGGCAGACATCACATGCCCCGAACCTGGGATGAGCACCTTTATGCTTTGTCATATCGATTAACTGATGGGATTTCTTGATAGCATTGAAAGCTGCTGTAATTACATTTTCGGGATCTCCGACAAAAGTTACGACCGTTCTATTGGTATCATAACCCGGGTCAACATCCAGAAGTTTAACCCCTTTGATCTTTTTGATCTCTTCTGTGATCTGATCTATTACCGACTGATCTCTTCCTTCGCTGAAATTGGGTACGCATTCTATGATCTTCATTGCCTTCGCCTCTTGATTTTTTATTTTCAGTTCAAAAATAATAAATATTTAAGAATAATCAAAACATTAAATTTCAGAATAATTTAACGTCTAACTCAAGTATATATGGAATTTTCTATAATTTCGGTTGACTTTGGAACAAAATATTAATAAATTTGTATTCGAGCTGTTTAAAAAAGGAGATCGACAATGAAAAAATTTCTTTCAATAGCCGTTATACTTACCTTTTCTGTGATTTTCTCTCAGGAAGAACTTAAGAAAGCTCCTTCTTTCAGACTTGAAAGCGTTGAAGGCGGGTACGTTGAGCTGGACAGTCTGATAACGGTAGGCCCGGTACTAATTAATTTCTGGGCAAGCTGGTGTAAACCATGCAAAGAGGAACTTCCCGAATTTAATAAAATCTCAAATGAGTTCAATGAAAAGGGTTTAAAAGTTGTACTGATAACTGTTGACAAACCTTCTCAGGTACAGAAAGCAAAAAATTTTATTAAAACTAAAGGGATCGGGCTGGATCTGCTGAAAGACTGCAGCATGAGCACTTATAAAAGTTTAGGAGGCTCGGGATCAGTGCCCTATACGCTCCTCATTGATAAGGAGAAAAATATTGTGTTCAGGAAAAAGGGACAGATCAGCTATGGAGAAATTCTTTCTGAAGTTATGAAAGTAATAAAATGATTTTCTACGACGAACCGCTTTTTTATATTTTGAGGATATTAAATGAGAAGCTTAAAGGTCTCAAATTTAACGATATACTCGAATTCGAGGTAATAAACCCTGATATTTCTAATGAATTTTCGGGAACTGTGATAGAGACAGACAGTCGCAAGTACATTTACAGGCCTTTCAAAGTATGGTCCGATCTTGCAGAGATCCTGCACTGTAAGATAATGACTCCAAAGCAGTTAAAGAATAACAGGATACTGATACGGTACAGACTGCTCGATGTTTCAAAATCATGGCACAATAACTCCGGTTCGGATATAACAGAAAGATACGGATGCGGTTCAGAGTTCTCAAAAATATTCAAATTCGAAGAGCCTTACTTTCTAAATGACTTTATCCGCAGTCTGAATGAAGCGGGGGTAAAGAGCGGGATGAAAGTGCTGGACCTGGGAATAAACCGGGCAGATGAATTCAAGGTATACAGGGACTATTTTAAGAGCAGCTCAGAAACTTCGACATTTACGGGAGTTGACCATTGTGCTTCGGCAATAGTTAAAGCAAAGACGGACTTCAAACCACCCAAATACCAGTTCTACAGGCACGATATTGCAGATCTGAGTTCTCTTGATCTTCCAAAACAGGACCTTGTAATATCGATAGGCACACTTCAGAGTCCGGAATTTGACGGCAAATCAGTTCTCAGGTATATAGTCCAGAACCTTTTAACCTCCGACGGGAGCATAATCCTGGGATTTCCTAACAGCAGATATATAGATTGTGAAGTTGTTTACGGTGCCAAAACAAAAAATTATACTGAATCCAATATGAATCTTCTCATAAAAGATGTATCTTTCTTTAAGAAATACCTTCAGCAGCACAAATTCAACATAGTTACTTTTGGTAAATATTATGTGTTTATGGTGGCAAGAAGGATTGAAACAACAAAAGAAAAGCAAAAATGAGTACAGGCGGACTGCATATTGAGGAAGAAAAAGTTAAACTGATCAGGAGAATTACATATCTGTCAGTTTTCATAAACCTTTTTCTCTCAGTTCTAAAAATATTAACAGGCATGATAGGCAACAGTAAATCGGCAGTGGCGGACGGCGTGCATTCCCTTTCCGATCTGAGCACTGATCTTGCGATACTTATTGGTGTAAAATTCTGGACGGCTCCGCCTGATGAAAACCATCCTTACGGCCACGGAAGAATAGAAACCCTTGTTACCGTTTTTATAGGATTGATCCTTGCGATCGTAGGATTTAGTATTGGATACGAAGCTGTCTCATCTATCAGAGATCCGCATATTGAAAAACCCGGATGGATATCTCTGACCGGTATCGGGATGTCAATAATTTTAAAAGAAGTTCTTTTCAGGTGGACACTTTCTGCAGGGAAAAAGATCAGATCCTCGTCTCTAACTGCAAACGCGTGGCATCACAGGTCGGATTCTTTCAGCTCAATACCGGCATTCGTCGCTGTGACTGTTTCGATCATTTTTCCGGGGTTTGAATTTATTGACCATATTGGGGCAATAATAGTTGCTTTCATAATAATTAAAGTGTCGGCGGGAATACTCAAGAAAGCTTTCGATGAACTTACAGATTCTGGAATCGATGAAAAAGATGTTGATGAAATAAAAAGAATAGCGATGAAGGTAGGAGAAGTAAAGGATGTTCACGAAGTTAGAAGCAGAAAGTATAATTCTGGGAATTTCATTGACCTTCATGTCCTTGTTGATGAGAATCTATCGGTGAAAACAGGTCATGATATAGCTGAAGAAGTTAAAATGTCTCTTATCGAAAAAGGTCCGTCTGTCATAGATGCGGTCGTACATATAGAACCATTTCAGTCTCATACGAATTACGATAATTACAGGCATAAAAAAAATACTTGAAATTTTTATAAAAAACTCTTGACATTAAAATAAATTTTGAATATCTTTGACCCGCTTTATAACTCAGTGAAAAAAAATGTTGAAACTGGGCAATAAAGACCTTGACAACCTAAAAAAAAATTCTTAAATTAGCGACCCGTTTGAGAATTATGGTGGGAGTAGCTCAGTTGGCAGAGTGCCTGACTGTGACTCAGGTTGTCGCGGGTTCAAACCCCGTCTCTCACCCTTGAAATAAATGGTTCCATCGTCTAGAGGTTAGGACTCAAGGTTTTCATCCTTGCAACCGGGGTTCGATTCCCCGTGGAATCACATAAAAGTTTACAAATGTTCATTGAAATAGGCGAGATGAAGAAGAAAGAAAAAACAAGTACGAAGGCCCTGTTCTGTTATTAACGGCATACATATTATATATATATATGCTGGGGATGACGGAACTGTTAATTGAATTAGATCATGAAAATGAAATAAACAACGGAGAGTTTGATCCTGGCTCAGGACGAACGCTGGCGGCGTGCCTAACACATGCAAGTCTA
>Ga0265294_10007311_pt1 | contig 13129 bp, 11 predicted proteins | sample MunlanPumphouse3_FD_192504 | JGI IMG/M metagenome (GOLD analysis project Ga0265294, IMG submission 192504) | Groundwater microbial communities from a municipal landfill in Southern Ontario, Canada - Pumphouse #3 | ecosystem: Environmental > Aquatic > Deep subsurface > Groundwater | place... | reverse complement strand
TACCAATGGAAAGAAGACGAGGGGACTTCCTTGGTGAGGGCAAACGGTTTCCTTCCGAACGGTAATACGTTTGACAAAGACGGAAACCTGATCACGTGCGAGCACGGAACCTCAAGAGTCAGCATGACGACCACGGACGCCGAGTATATCGTGCTGGCCGATTCGTACCAGGGTGTGCCGCTCAACAGTCCGAACGATGTAGTGGCCGCCGATGACGGTTCGTACGTGTTCACCGACCCGCCATACGGTAGGTACGATAAAACGGGGATCCCTCGCATGCAGGAACTGCCGTTTCAGGGAGTGTACCGGGTACGGCGGGAACGCAAAGAACCGATTTTGCTCGTCGATGACTTCGACAGACCCAACGGATTGTGTTTTTCCCTTGACGGAAAGCGTCTGTTCGTCGCGGATACCGCGAGAGATCACATCAGGGTGTTTGACATCAACGACGACGGTTCGCTTTCTAAGGGATGCGTATGGGCCGAGGTGGTCCGCGACGCTCCGGGAGTATTTGACGGCATCCGGATGAGTGAGGACGGACTATTGTGGTGTACCGGTCCCGGGGGTATTCTTGTCTATGACGAGCTGGCGCGTCTGCTTGGCAGACTGTTCATTCCGGAGATAGCGGCCAACCTCGCCTGGGGCGGCCCGGGCGGCAGAGATTTATTTATAACTGCCACTACTACGCTGTATAGGATCTGTATGTAGCGTTAGAAGCGTGAAAACCGACTTGAGCATCATATTGTATTTCATTTTCGGCCGATACGTATGTAAAAAATATATCTGTTATACTCGATATGTCATGTACGCATAGACACGATTATGATATAGTTTAACAAAACTGTACCTAATAATAGTGTACGACAATCAACGATTTCAGGCAATGGAGTGGTTATGGCAACCTCCTATGATTATGATTTTCAAAGTTCGTCAGACAGAGCGTATGAGATAATCTACAACATGATTCTCGACGGAACGCTCAAGCCGGGAGAAAAACTCATACGAAGAAAACTGGCCAAACAAAGCGGTGTCAGCACGATTCCCGTACTTGAAGCCTTGTTACGGCTTGAAGCGGACGGAATTGTCGAGTCGATGCCCTATCGCGGATCCCGTGTCATCCAGGTGACGCATGAGAAAATCATGGACTGGTATGCCCTTCGCGAAGCGGTAGAATGTCAGGTTGCCAGAATATTGGCTACCAAGATTAGAGAACACGAGTTGCACGACCTGTACTCGCTTGCCCACAGGCTGGACAAGATGGAAGCAGCCGGGCAGACCGATGAAGAATTCTGGGACCTGCATTATCTAATGCATCAAAAGATGGCCGAGCTTACCGACAGACGATCACTGATCGACGCCTTGACGAGAATAAACTTCTTCCATCTTCTTCAGCGCGCACAGATGGTCGCAACCGAGCACCACAACCAAATCCCGTCCAACAATCACGAGCTCATCGTCGACGCACTGGCGTCCAACGATCCGAGAATTGCTGAAGATGCAATGCGGGAACATATTCATCACAGCGGGATTTATGAGATTAATGGTAAAAAGAGCAAGATGTACGACGAATCACCCGTTAGTCGAAAAATCAAAGTCAATTCAGATACCTAACCTTCACCTGTGTTACCATCTTCCAGTCTTGTGGCAATATCCTCGTATACCCGTCGACGCGTACCACTTGGGTAAACCATACATCCTCACACGATGATCCGAGCATTAGTTCAAACTCACCCGGTTCGACGATACGATGAAAATCTTCTGTCGCAGCATTCAGCATATCTACGGGTAAAGAGAACTCAACGCACGCTGATTGACCGATATCGAGAAATACATTGCAAAAGCCTTTCAATTCCCTCATGGGACGCACAGTGCTCGCGGCAACATCCCGTACGTACAACTGTATCACGTCATTTGTCGCATAGGTCCCGGTATGCTCGACTGTGCATCGGATCACAAACGCACCGTCGGTAGGTTGAACAAGAGTCTCAACGGATATATCTTTATGTATAAACCGGGAATAAGATAATCCGTATCCGAACGGATAGCGTGCGGCAAAACTCGGATGCTTCGGGACTCCTGCGGAGTTTTGATAATGATTATAGGTATAGGGAAGCATTCCCGCATCTACAACATATGATATCGGTAATCTCCCGTGTGGTGACTGCAAACCGAGCAACATTTCGGCTATCGCTTCTCCTCCGCCTTCTCCAGGCATCCACGAGAGCAAAACGGCATCAGGCTGCCTGTCTTGCGTCATGTATGCATAGGGACGACCACATGAAAGAACGACGACCACCGGAGTATTCGTTTCCAACACTTTCCTGAGAAGCTTTTTCTGAATGCCCGGTAATTCAAGAGAGACCGCATCCGAACCTTCACCGACCGTTCCGTTTCTAAATAGTCCAGCCATGTCTCCAAGCACGACGACTGCTACATCAGCTTGGCGGGCCAGGTCAACTGCTTCTCCGAAGCCCGATTCGTCGTAATCGATTACCGATTCGTACGGACCGGCATCTTTGACCACTTCTCCAGGGAAAACAACCTGCTTGCCTGATCGTCTTGCCAGAATCGAACATCCTTTGGCATACCGGATGTTTATATCTTTTGCCATACGTTCCAAAGCTTTCCGTACAGTCAGCGATTGAGGGGGGATTGCTGAAGGATCCTGGTCTTTGCCGATGAGATGGGTCGGAAAGGAATATCCTGCGTACATGGCAAACGGTTCGTCTGCCAACGGACCGATGAGCGCTATGTTCTTTACCTGTTTCAACGGTAGAATCCCGTTGTTTTCCAGCAAGACAGAAGAGGCGCACGCAGCATCGATCGCCAGCCGATGGTGTTGTTTCGAATCCACGATAACCGTTTCTGCCGAACCGTACGGATGATCGAAAAGACCAAGACGGTATTTTTGTACGAGTACCCTTCGGACAAGGACGTCTACTTCTTCTATCGATATAAAATTCTTGGCTAACGCTCGTTTCAGCCCTTCGCGATATGCCGTATCAGAAGGGAGTTCGACATCGATTCCCGCTTGTACGGCCAAAGCGGCTGCTTCAGCCATATCGGAAGCGACATGGTGATTGTGGCATAGCTGACTGATCGCCTCATAATCCGAAACCACAATCCCATCAAAACCCCATAAGCCTCTCAACAGGTGATCAAGATAGGTTTTGGAAGCTGAACACGGCTCTCCGTCGATATCGTGATACGCCGGCATAATCGAGCCGCAACGGGCGAGCTTTACCGCCATTTCGAACGGTAATGCGTACTGTTCGTACAAACGCCGCCTGCCGATGTTGACAGGAGCGTGATTACGACCGCCTTCGCTCAGTGAATGGCCTAAAAAATGTTTGGAGGTAGCTAAAATCGTTCTGTAGGGGCCTTGTAAGCCATTGATGTAGGCACACGATGTAAGTCCTACAAGATATGGATCTTCGCCCATGCTCTCCTCGGTACGTCCCCATCTGAGGTCGTGACTGACATCCAAGACAGGTGCCAACCCCTGATGAATGCCGGCATATTCCATCTCCCGGTGGATCGCTTCACCGATCTTGCGCACGAGAGACGGATCCCACATGGAACCATAATTAATACCGGATGGAAATTGCGTGGTCCCCTTGGCCATCATCCCTGCAAGGCATTCTTCATGAAATAATGCGGGAATGCCCAAACGGGTTTTTTCGACCAGATAGTACTGAAGCGATCTTACATGTTGTTTGCAGAGAGAAATATCGATTGGATGGGTTCCGAACGGACGAGTAATCTCCCCAATTCCGTGTTTGATCAAATCATATGCGGTATCAGATGCTATCTGCTTACCCACCAGTGAACGGACGCATAGGGACCCGTCTTCATTGATTGAATACCATGCGGCGCACAGCTGCGAGATTTTTTCATCGAGCGACATGCGTCTCAGCAGCGAATCGACACGAGCGGATTCTGAAGCCATTGTCATTTCTCCTACCTTTGATGTCTACAGATAGAATCCTCCGTCAACGACCAGCGTCGCTCCGGTTACGAAATTTCCGAAGCGTAGAAAACCTTCGATTGCATCGACAACATCTTCGACTTCTGCCGGCCGGCCTAACAGCGTATTGGCTGTCTGCAGCTTGATATGTTCTTCCTGACCGGCTACCCAATCGGTTAATATCACACCGGGTGCAACGGCATTAACACGTACATTCGGAGCTAGAATACGAGCAAAGGCTTTCGTCAATGTCAACAGCGCTCCTTTCGATACGGCATATGGAATAGAACTTCCCCTCCCCATCAATCCTGCAATCGACGAAACATTCACCACTGCTCCATGTGCTTGCTTGAGGGCTTCGGCACATGCCCGTGTCATCTGAAAAGTACCGAGAACGTTGGTATTCATGATGATGTCCCAAGCATCACGGGTAACTTCATCAAGATGATCCATCTGAATGAAACGAGTTACGCCTGCGTTATTCACCAATATGTCGAGTCGATTGCCGCTCCAGGTCAATATTTCTCCGACTGCCTTTTTGACCGCTTCATCGTCAGTTACATCAGCCTGAACAGCCACTGCCTTGGTGTTATTCTGCTCAAGTTCTTTCACTAACTGTAGGGCTTTTTCTTTTGAGTGACCGTAAATTATCGCAATGTTGGCTCCTCGTTTCGCCAGACGTTCGACACACCCTTTTCCCAAACCGGTAGCACCTCCGGTAACTAGTGCTACCTTACCGAGTGCCCATCGATCTCCATCCGTCATGAATCGACCTCCCCTCTGGCTAATGCGACATGACTATCCGCCATCTCGTAACCGGCGGCTTGTGCACACGCCGTATTTAAATCCAGAGAGGCAACGGCCACGCAACACAATTCAGCCAATCGCTTTACGTGTACATTATCATAGATGTCGGTTCCGAATCCCTTGCATCCCATGAGTGCGAGAGCTTCTTGGGCAGTACCGAAGGCGGTTCCTCCTCCAATGGTCGCTACTTCCAAGCCCGGCATCGTTACCTGGAAATGCAGATCATCTCCAATTGCTTCAGCTTGTACGAATGTTGCCGAACTTGAAACGACATGGGCAAGATCTTGTCCCGTAGCTGCAAAAACCGCGGCCAACGCATTGGCTGCATTTACGTTGAATCCCGTAAGCGTACCGCTAAGAGAACTACCCAAATAGCATTTGTGAAAGACGACTTTCTCAATCTGTCGCGCAGTTGCTCCCTGCTTGAATACTTTTGTTAAAACGTCTTTCGGAACAAGCACCTCTGCGTGTACACTTTTCCCACGTCCCTGAAGAACATTGATATGTGCAGCCTTCTTATCGGTACATAGATTGCTGGAAATCGTAATCAACTTCCACCCGGGCAGTTCTTCAAGTAATTTCCGCACGATATCGGCAGAGGCTTTCGTTACTCCGTTCATTCCCATCGCATCACCGGTAGCGCATTCGATTCTCAAGAATACCTTGGTTCCCAACTGATACGGGACGATACGTTCCAGGCGGACGAAGGGGTCTTTTACCTGAGCCCTCAACACATTAAGCAGATTCGAGTCTTTGACTACCCGCTCACAAAGTTTGCGGGCACTTGAAATATCGGGAGCTTCGATGAGCGGAGCTCGCGTCATACCGTCGTATGTAACGATCGTGTGAATTCCTCCGGCAAGGTTGATAGCCTTCATGCCGCGTTGAACACCCGCAACCAATGCGGCCTCATTGGTTGCCAGAGGGATATAGTATTCACCTTCTGCATATTCGCCTTTGACATTAACGGGACCTGCGACACCCATCGGTATCAAAGCTCCGCCGATTTTTTTCTCAATTCCGGTAAGTAGTCTTCCGTGCGCGAATGTCGCATTATTTATGTGTGACGCTTTTATCAGCGCCAGCGATACTCCGGTTCGTTTTTCTACAACTTCACAACGTATTATTGATGCAGTTTTACATGCGTCGAGAAAGTGTTCCGGTTTTGAATGATAGATATGCTCGTATACGGTAGCTTCAAGAGCCTGCTCTTTTATCAAGCCTTGTTCATAGCGTTCTGTGATTGTTTGTATAGTGTTCATGAACATGTTCCTCTATGATATGCACTCAGCGAAGTGGCGTAAAAAGCCGCCTTCCTAATCTTTTCTCGATCGATACCGGTATCGATTCCCATCGAATCAAACATCTCGACGAGTGTTTCGGTAGCGATATTTCCCGTAGCACCGGGCGCATACGGGCATCCTCCCAAACCGCCGGCAGCTGAATCGAATATCGTGATTCCCGCCTGCAGAGAAGCAAGAATGTTTGCAAATTCGATTCCGCGCGCTTGATGGAAATGGACGGCAAGTCTTGCATGCTTCAGGTGTTTCAACAAATCGTAGGCAATATCGAATGATTGGTCAGGCGAAGCCATTCCAGTCGTATCTCCCAAGGATATTTCGTACGAGCCGGCCTCTTCGAGGGCTAATGCAATATCTTTAACCTTTTCAAAAGGGACATTGCCTTCCATCGGGCATCCGTAGGCAGTTCCGATGTATGATCGGACTTTCACGTTGTGTTCTCTCGCAATACGGTTGATTTCCCGCATCTGCTCCAATGATTCGGCAACACTCATATTTAGATTTTTCGTATTATGGCTTTCGCTGGCGCTCATAATCGTAACGACCTGAGTAAGCGGTGTCTCCAATGCTCGTAAAAACCCTTTCATATTGGGAATCAGCGCATTGTATTCGGCTCCGTCGCTTAAATCTACATGATCGATAATCTCAAGAGCATCCGCCATTTGCGGAACCCACTTCGGATGAACGAAACTGGTTAATTCAATTCTCGCGCATCCGGCATCCCGTAACAACCGAATCAGCTCCAGCTTTTTTTCGGTAGGGATGAATTCTTTTTCGTTTTGCAGACCATCGCGAGGTCCGACTTCAAAAATCTCGACTTTCTTCACAGGTATGTCAAACATGTTTTGCCTCTTTCATCAAGGTGTGTCGTTACCATAATAAAGTTGCGGGAACCGGATGTCCGGCTCCCGTCATGGTACGGTATCAGTTCTTCCAGGCATCCCCAAGCGTTTCATCCGGTTCGTAACCCAGATCTTTATAATGCTGGGCACGCTTGATCTGGTCTGCTTTTAAGACCGCATCGGCAATTTCGATGATTTCTTCTACATGTTGGCGCGGAAGTACCAATACGCCATCGTCGTCCGCACACACGATATCGCCGGGATTTACGAGCACGCCCGCACAAGACACGGGAACATTTACTCCGCCGCCGCGCACACGCCCGTATACATGGTTGAACGTCCGCTTTGTGCAGAACACGTTAACCTGTTCGAGATTGCATTCGTAAGAATCGCGGCAGGCTCCGTCGATAACCGCACCGACTAGGCCTTCTTTTTTCGTATTCATGGCAATCTCAGAACCCCAGATACCGCCGGGATAGCCGTCCATGTCTATTACAATGACCTTGTCTTTTGCCTGTCCGTCTACCAAACCGGACATAAAAGAATAGGTGTCGCTGCACCAATCATCCAACTCCTTAATATATTCGGCAACGCTAGAACATTTCTTTGCAACATCCTGAGACTGTACCAGCTTTACCGTATATGCAAACCCGGCAAATCGAAGGCCTGCCCGGATCGGCCGCATCGAAGGATCCATCGAACCCTTGTTCACTAACCCGAGAGCATCCATTGCATCACCAAGATCCGCAAGGCGAAGCGCCCGTACTTTCTCCAACATCGTCTTTTCGTCCATACTTAGTTCTCCCTTACTTATATTTTTTGCAGGACCGCAATATTATTCTGATCTTTTACCCGTGTTACGTCGAAATCCGTTATTTCAGCCAATGAGATCTCACATAGATAAACTACGGTTGTCCCCTCTTCGAGATGACCCGTATACGTTTTTTCGAGATCGGAAACAACCATATGGAAATGGGGTTCTCCGTCAACGACGACTCCTTGAATCGAGGCCAGTTCCATCGGCTGCTCTAGTGTTACGAATTCATCGACTGGAGAAACGTCCATTCCCGTTACTCGATGAAACACAGCTTTTTGCAACGAACCGATGGCGCTGAGAATGACTGCATTTTTAATTCCCAATTCCTGTAATTGTGTTCGTACACTTTCTAGTACTTTTTCGCCCCTTTGTAGGTTTATTACTACAATCCGTCCTAACCCTGATCCGACAAATGTCCTCATAACTCCTCCAGATTGGTTATCTTATACCTAATCGCAACAAAAAATAGTTTCATCTACTGTAGCGATTCCCGTTTCATCAAGACCCTTAGCAAAACAGTAAAGAACATCGATAAAATGAATATACAGACCGCAACCGCGCTGCCGATTCCGATATTGAAATTTTCAAACGCATGTACGAACATATGCATCGGAAGCAACTCCGTTGCATGGTTTGGTCCGCCTTTGGTCATGACGTACACTAAATCAAATGCCCGCAGCGATCCGGTGAGTTGCAAGATGATAACCATCTTCGCGATATCCCAGACCAAAGGAATTACCATGTGCCAGATTAACTTTATGCCGGAAGCACCGTCGATAGTTGCCATCTCCAGCACATCCTGTGGCATATTCATGAATCCTGCATAAAACATCATGACCTGGATTCCCACTACCCTCCAGGCTTCGGTCAGAATGAGGGTAAGTAATGACAGCTTTGGATCCGCCAGCGGCGGGAAATAGAGCTCTCCGAGTCCTATCGCATTCATAAACGGCTTTAGCAATCCGAACGAAGGACTGAGTATATTGTTCCAGATGAATCCTACCGCTACGGTCATCAGTACAACAGGAATGAAGTACAAGGTTTTATAAAAGCGGTAACCCTTCATTTGCTTATAAAGAAAATAGCCGAGAAAAAAGCCGACTACGACTTGTAAAAATGTCGTGCCAACCATAAACTGCAGTGTTACTTTCAGCGAATTCCAAAATAAGGAGTTATTGAATAATCTCCGATAATTATCCAATCCGACCGGATTTCGCTTTACTACGGTCACCCAGCGCTCCGTGCTGAGCGCAAATCCCTGAATCAGCGGATAGAGGACCAGTATGGCATATACGAGCAGACCGGGGATAATGAAGAGAGCGATTACCCTGCCGCGACCTTTGGCAATTCCACTTTTCATAAACCCCTCCTATCCCTTGACCGCGCCGAGGGTCATGCCCTTGACAATCCGTTCCTGAAGCAACATGTAGAAGATGATGTTGGGTACCGATGCTATGACTAACCCTGCACACAACAGCGTATACTGTGAAGCAAATTCTGCGATGAATCCCATGACTCCGATGGGAAGCGTCTTTACTTCCGGCCTGCCCAGCATCAGCATAGATACAAGTAGTTCGTTCCAGCTTGTCAACGAAGTCAGTATGGTAATGGTGAGGATTCCATCACGCGACAGAGGGAGAATGATGCTCCAGAATATCCTTGGATAACTGCAGCCGTCGATAATCGCACATTCTTCGAGTTCTTTGGGAATCGAAATCATGAAACTTTCGAGGATAAATACAGAGATAGGAATTCTGAACGCAGCATAGATGAACCCCAGAGCTACCCTGCTGTTCATCATATCCAGTTTCATGGCCGTCACGTACAACGGAATAACCGCCGAATGAATCGGAATCATCATGCCGGCTATAATGAGGTAGTATAATGGTTTTTTAAGCTTGAAATTGAATCGCGAGAGAGCATATGCGATTGTCGTAGAACAGGCAACCGAGATGATAATCGAAACAGCTGTCGTATAGACGCTGTTCAGCATAAACCGTCCGAGATATCCGCGCGTCCAGGCAATCAGATAGTTTTTAAACTGGAATACACTGGGTAGTCCCCACACGTTATAGGTTAATTCCTTTTGTGTTTTCAGCGAAGACAATACAAGCCAGACGAGGGGAAGCAATACCAGAAGCCCCCAAACGGCAAGAACCAGCTGCATTGCGATGATGCTGCCCCGCGATACAGGCTTTCTGTGTTTCCTCGCGAGCGACTTCTCAGCATAGGATGCTGTTTTCACTATATTCATACCCGATGTTTCCTACCGTTACTTCACATATCTCTATCGAGAGGGAACAACAGCCCCCTCTCGATAGCAAACGCGTTACTTTTGTGTTGACAGATAATCCAGGGCAGCTTCCTGAACAAGCTTCACTGCCTGGTCGACGGTGTATTGTCCGGTAATGATTCCGGGCATCGCTGTTCTCTTAATCGCAAGATCGACTGCGGGAGGAGCAATCGTATCCATCGACGGGAACAGTTTTTCCGCACTTACCAAAGCTTCGGCGCATTGTTGCATGACCACCGATACGTTGGTTTTGTCATATTCAACGGTTCCGGGATAGAGGTTGCGTCCGCCGGCAAGAACCGGAATCCAGAATTCAGGCGAACTGATGCTCTTGATCCATTCGATACTTGCCGCCATTTCCTCGGGACTCTGATCGGCTGCTGCAGCCAAACCTACGATAGTTCCGCCGATTCTCGCATCTGCATCTCCCATCGGCATATCCGTCATCGCGGGGAAATCGACTCTTCTGATCTTCTCAATGAATTCTTTACCGCCGATGTCTTCCCAGACACCCGGTCTCCACTGTCCTTCGTAATAAGTGGCAGCTTCTCCGCGTACGAACATCTGGTCGGCCATATTGGCATTGATAGCCATCACGCCTTCCGGATAGATGCCTGCTTTGACCATCTGGGCAAATTTTTCCATCGCCTGCGGGAATCCGTATTTCGGGTTGTTCCACTGATCCATCGCATCGCCCGCCGCTAAGGCTACTGCATTCTCGACTCCGCCTGCACGAACAGCCAAAGCTGCCGCTAACCATGCAAACCTGATATCCTGACCGCCGGTGATGGTTCCAGCTATACCGATTTTTTTCGCTTTTGCTGCCAAATCGATTAGATCGTCAAACGTCTCGGGGACTTTCCATCCGTTCTTTTCGAAAATCTCAGTGTTGTAGAACAGTCCGTCGATATGGGCCTCAAACGGGACCATCGGGACCTTCCCGTCAGCAGTTTGCGAGAAATAGAGAATGGTGTCGTTGAACCGCTGCTTGAATTCAGGGTGAGCCGGATCAGTATAGATCTTAGCCCAGTCGACGATTAAATCGTCTTTGATGAATTCCATCGCATAGCTGTACGGTAACCACATGGTGTTCGGTGGATTGCCCGATGCCATCTCGACCGTAATCTTTGTTCTCAAATCAGCCGACGGCAACGAATCGTTGATGACATGGATGTACGGGTGTTCAGCGTTAAACTTTTCTACGTGTGCCGCAAAATAATCGCCGAATCCGCCTTCACCTACCGTATGCGGATTCATGTGCCTGATTGTGACGACCTTCTGCTCTGCGGGTTTTTCCTGTTGTGCAGCAGCAAACCCGTACGAAACGACCAAAAGTGTTAAGAGTAATACCATAACAACTTTTTTCATAAGCCCTCCTTTTTTGTTCGGGCAAATCAAGACGATTTGCCATTGTTTTGATATATTTGATATATCTTACATATCATATGTACATCCAGTAGTCAACAAAAATCTCGTTTCTCTACCGACAGCTAATCAGAATCTTTACCAGACGAGGGTCCTGCTTCGCAGCTAGTTCGAAGGCTTCGACGCTTTGGTCAAATGTAAAAATCTTGGAAATCATAGGTTTAACGTCCAAAATACCTGCACCCATCAGCTGCAAGGCTCGGCTAAAGTCATTTGCATAACGAAAAATCGTTTTAAGCGTCACCTCCTTCATCTGCAAGCGTACGATATCGATCGGTACCGGAGCCGATGGCATTCCGATCAGTATCAAGCGCCCATGAGGTGCAATATGTTCGATTCCCTGAGCAATCGCGTGTGAGTTCCCGGTTGCGTCAAATACGATATCGAAGCCTCTGTTTCGAGTTATTTCCGCTTTTTTTTCACGTACAAGCGCATCTTCGGCTTCGACGGCTATAAGATTTTTATATAATCGGGCAACAGCAAGCTTTTCATGCAGTTTGTCGGTGATAACGACCGTACTGCAGCCTGCCGCCAGTGCAGAAACAGCTGTAACCAGTCCGATGGTCCCGCAACCTAACACCAAAGCATAATCACCGGGCTTGACGTCTGCAACCTCGGCGGCATGGATACCGATTGCAACCGGTTCAACCAGAGCCCCTTCCTCCATCGAAAGCGATGCCGGTAATTCGTAGGTCAATGCTGCCGGATGTACGACTGACTCTCTTAGACAACCGTGAATCGGCGGAGTAGCCCAAAAACGTACTGCTGGATCCAGATTATAGTATCCATGTCTTGACTCGTCGCTCGACCAGTCGGGAATCCCCGGTTCAAAACAGACTCTCGAACCGACCTTTAGGTGTTTCACTTCCGAACCGATTTCGGTGACGATACCCGAAGCTTCATGTCCAAGTACCATCGGTTCCTTTACTATAAAAGGTCCGATGGCACCTTCTTTGTAGTAATGGACGTCACTTCCGCAAATACCGACCGCATGGATGTCGACCCGTACATCCTGTGCTCCCAGTGTTTCGTGAAACTCCATGTCGCGTATCGAAATCACGCCTTTCTTATCAAGTACTACCGCCTTCATGGTCCTACCCCCTTAAGGAATGTCGCTTCTCCTCCACGTTTTGCCGAATCCAAGACGGCCAAAGACGCCTTTAGCGCCATCAGGCCGTCTGTTCCGTCCGGATATTCAGCCGGTCGACCGGCAAGCGATCCGATAAACGCTCGATTGATACCGGCATAATCGTGGTAATCGAGATTCTCTGAATAATGCATGACTTTTTCACATGTATCGCCGGTCGATTGCCAGCGTAAGGTAGAGACCGACCAGACATCGTCTCCAAACATTTCGATACTTCCGGTAGTCCCGACGATACCTCGCGAGCTCTTTTTCAGATGAGACGACCAAGATGCCGTTATCGTAGCAAATGCACCGCTTGCAAGTTTAAGCCTTACGCTCGAGTTATCGTCAAACCCGGGTAGATTCTTATGAGATTCAGCGATAAATGCGCTTACCGTTTCTATTTCTCCGAACAGCCATCTGATCGTATCAAACTCGTGGGAAAGCGATTCTACGGTCATTCCCACTAATTCGTGTTGCGTTACGCGCCAGTTATGGGCAGGAACTGTGAGCATGCCGATTCTCAGAGACCAGAACTGAAGGGCCTTACC
>Ga0265294_10007310_pt1 | contig 13130 bp, 11 predicted proteins | sample MunlanPumphouse3_FD_192504 | JGI IMG/M metagenome (GOLD analysis project Ga0265294, IMG submission 192504) | Groundwater microbial communities from a municipal landfill in Southern Ontario, Canada - Pumphouse #3 | ecosystem: Environmental > Aquatic > Deep subsurface > Groundwater | place... | reverse complement strand
ATCACTATATCAAAGAACTAATTAAAACAATGTTTAATTAAAGGTATATATTAAATATTAAAAGTCTAAAATGTCAAATTCATCAACAAAACTAAAGATTTTGTTGTTTTCTTTGACGGGTCATATAAATTAAAAATTGTTTCTATAAAAATAAAATAATATAAAAATTAATAGATAGAATTATAGAAACAATATCGGTCCGTTCGTCTAGCGGCAAAGGACACTGAAAATTTTCAGCGACAAAGGTTCGAATCCTTTACGGACTACATATATTTTCATATTTTATATTCATATTTTAATTTTAGTAACATATAATCAGTTGCTATATCAAATGTTCTAATATTATCAATATCCCCTAGATTGATTTTAACCACTCTATTCTCATCTGTTATTTTTAAACTGGATTGTTTAAAATCATTATAATTTAATTCCAATAAACACATATAATATTGTCCAACATTATTTTCTTGTTTGAAAAGGATTTTGTCAATTTCTATTTGATACATTTGGTTTAATACAATTCCAGTTTTTTCATAAAGAACTTTCCTTATATTTTGATTTGAGTTTAATTTATCATCATAATCAGATCTAATTATGGTTAGATAATAATCTTGATCATTATATTCAGATTTATCTTTATATTTAAACTTAAAAGCTGGTAGTTTTTCATATTTTAAAAGAAAATGTCCGTCGTCTTTCAGATAAGGAAGAATAATCACTTGATCATTACTAGTTATTATATTTTGATCATCAAATTTTATTATAGACATTTGATCGCTTTTAAATAAGTTTTCATTTTCTTCTCTTTTAATTTCATTTTTTTTAATTTTTGTAAATCTTTCCATAATATTTTAGAACAAATTATTTTTTTAATATATAATATATATATAAAAATAAATATAGAAAATAATATATAATAAAAAATAAATTAACATATGAAATATTCAAAATTTAAAAATTTATTATCAGAGCAAATGGAACCAGAACCAGAAAAAGTTCAAGATACTACAAAACTCCTATTTAAAGTTGGAGATGTCTTGGTGTTAGCAAATGATAAAAAATCAGGTAGAATGCCAGAAGATGCCTATGATTTTTTAATGACATTTAAAACTTATACCGTCCAAAAAGTTAATCCTAATGGTAAAATTGACATTGGATGCAAAATATGCAAAAATGAGCCAGAAGGAGGAGTGGAAAAAATATATATGTTTTCTCCAAAAAGATTTAAATTAAAAAATAATTAAAAACTTTAAATAAAAAAAACTATCTTTTTTCTTATTAAGAAAAAAGATAGTTTTTTTTTTATTAATATATTTTTTTAATTGCAATCAGGACAATCTAATCTTCCATCCCCATAACATATATCACACATAACTTTGCCACTTCCATCACAATTATCACATTTCACCATACTACCATCATCGTCCTCTACTTCACCTAAACCATCACAAACGTCACATTCTATATCACCATAACCACCACAATTATAACAGCTTATTCTACCCGTTCCTCCACAAGTATGACAACAATCATCGACATATCCACCATAAGTATCTTCCAACAAATAATATTCTCCATCACTATCTATTGATAATGTATTATTAGAATAATTATAATATTTAAATGTATCAACATATGGATAATTATTATATTCGAGACTTTTTATTGGTATTGTCATATATTGAGAAATATCTACTACATTACCATTAGGGTCATAAGCGTGTCCTGACGCAGATGAATTATTATTTCTTTTTGAATACCATCCATTCATTTTAGCGAATTCGTGGAAAAGATCAATATCGTGATCTTTATTTGTATATTTCCTATCTAAAAATTTTTTACCATTTGATAACACCCATAATAATGCTCTGCCTACAATTTTAGACTCATCTACAATAGATTTCAATATAACTAAACTACAAACTTCTGGATTTTTTGTATATATTTTAAAATATGAACTTGGAACTCTTGACATACAAGAATTTCCCAAATAACTTATTAAACTATAGTAATTTTTAGAATTATAATAAAAAGATATTTTATCCCCACTTACAATTTCAAATAAAGAGAATCTATCATTCAATTTATCTATTTTAGTTTTATATAAATTTATAAAATTTTCAAGATCTGTATTGTTGACATTAATTCCTGATGTAGTTAATAATAATCTCGTCAATCTACCTATACCAATTTCTTGTCTATTAGTATTCCATAAGAGTTTAATAGTATTTTCATCTCCTTTTTTAAAAATATTAATATTATATACTCCAACTCCGTTTTTAAATTTCATATAAGCGTAAGTTTTTCCAGATTTATCTGATGTTACTTTATTTACAAGTTCGGATATTTCCCCGACAGTGGGTTTATATGATTCTTTGCCCTCAGGAACATACCCCAACAATTCAAATAATTCAGCATTAGAATCAGAATGTTTTAATCTGCCATTGCCCCCAGTATATGTATATAAATTTTTATTTTTTAAAAAAATTTCTCTAGCTTTATTTGCGGGTATAAAAGATACTGTGTCATTTTTATCTGTAGAATCAATATAATTTAATCTAACATTCAAATTTCCTTTCTCTATTTTTAATAACGATTTTGAAATATCGTTATCCATTCCAGTTAATATACCTCTAAATTTATCTGAAAATATTATAATATTTTCATATTCGTCAGTTACTTTTTCCGTTATAAAATCATAATAATTATTTACCATTTCTTTATTTTATTTTATTCTTCTATAAATTTATATATAATATCGATCATTTCACTATCTGTTGCGATATTATCAAATTTATCCTTTAAATACAACATCATTAATTTGATGAATTTCTTTTTATTTATTTCATTAAATAAAAATTTCCTTATTATATATTGGGCTTTATGACTCTTAATAACATCTTCATGCATTTTGTCTAAAATTTGTTTAGATTTATTATTATTGTCATCAAAATTATCTGTATTGATGCTTTTCCAAATTTCAAATAATTTAATGTGTTTCATATTTTTCATATTTATAATTTTTTTAAATTGTTTTTAATTTATTTAGTCCATAAAATATATCGACAATTCTGCATTTTAAAACATGATAACTTGGTTGAACATTCCAAGATGCGGTATTTGGTTTTTGAGCTAATGCCGTAACCCATATTATATCACCTCTTTTAACATCTTTATTGCCTAAATCAGCATTAAAATGTGGTCCTCCAACAATAGCTTCCTCTAATTTTTTTATTCTATCACTGTCTTTTATTATATCTGCTATTTGTATAATTTCAATAGGTCCTTCAACTTTTTCAATATATCCATTTTCTAACTCTTTTAAAGCAACAATATCAGATGAAAGAGGTTCATAAATTTCTTTTTTATCAAACTTCTTTGCTTTTTTATTCTTATACTTTTCAAAATCAGTTGTTATATTTTTTGGCATATATATTTTATTTATTTTTATTCTTCTGCTGGAGGTATAATTAAAGGTGTAAATTTTTTCTTAACTTTAATTTTATAATTAGTCATTCTTTCTAAGCAACTATTTTTACCAATTATTTCCATAATATCAAATAAACTAGGGCCAAATCCCATTCCGGTTAAAACTAATCTTAAAGGAGTAGATACATCGCCAAAATTTAAATTATTTATTTTTACATAATCTTCAAATGCTTTTTGAATATTTTCAGATGTCCAATCATTAACTTTTTCAAAATATTCTTTTAATCCATTTAATATTTCAGGACATTTATCATTCCATTTCTTATCAACTGTTTTTTTATCATATTCTTTTGGAGGTTCAAATAAATAGAGAGATGCTTCATATATATCATTTATAAAATTAGCTTTACCTTTATTCATTTCGACCATTTTTCTAACAGTTCTTTCTGGCAAATCAATTCCCCTATCTTTTAATAGCGGAATCAATAATTGCACAACTTCTTCGTCTGGCATCATTTTTAAATATTGACCATTATACCATTTAGCTTTATCTATATTAAATTTAGCTCCAGCTTTACCACATCTTTCTAATGAAAATGATTGAATTAATTCATCCATGGTCATTACTTCTTGTTCAGTGCCAGGATTCCATCCTAAAAATGCTAAGAAATTGACAAAAGCTTGAGGAATATATCCTTTTTCTTTATATCCTAATGATGTTTTTGATGGTTCTTTTGGATCAGACCATTTCATAGGAAATATAGGAAATCCTAGTTCATCGCCCATTCTTTTTGACAATTTACCTTGACCTCCTGGATTTAACAATAAAGCTAAGTGAGCAAATTCGGGAGTTTGCCATCCAAGAGATTCATATAAGAATACATGAAGTGGGGCACTAGGCAACCATTCTTCTCCCCTAATAACATGAGTTGTTTTCATTAAATGATCGTCAACAATATTAGCTAAATGATATGTTGGTAATCCATCAGATTTAAATAAAACCTTATCATCTAAAGTATTTGTATTTACTGATATTGTTCCTCTAATAAGATCATTTACTGTTATGATTTTATTTTCTGGAAATTTAACTCTAACTACATAAGGTTTACCGCTTGATATTAATTTATTAACTTCTTCGTCGCTTAAAGTTAAAGAGTTTTTCATACTCATCCTTGTAGTATGATCATATTGGGGAGAAGCTACACCTTTTTGTAAAAGTTTAGCTTTCATATCTTCAATATCATCTGGAGTATCAAAGCAATAATAAGCATTTCCTTGATCCACTAATTGTTTAGCATATTTTGGATAAATATTAAATCTTTCAGATTGACGATAGGGTCCATAAGGACCGCCTTGCCATGGCGATTCATCTGGGATTATTCCGCACCACTCTAGAGATTCTCTGATATATTGCTCAGCCCCAGGAACAAATCTAGTTCTGTCAGTATCTTCGATTCTAAGATAAAAAACTCCGTTATGTTTTTTAGCGAACAAATAATTGTAGAGGGCTGTACGAACACCACCGAGGTGCAAACCTCCCGTAGGTGAGGGGGCAAATCTTGTGCGCACTGTTCCAGATACACTTTCTCTCATCAATTTTTTAAATTGTTCAAATTCTGTTAAATTTTTCAAATTCATATTTTTCACTGTTTAATTTTATTTTTTTATATTTATTTTATCATTTTATTCTTATTTATACATAATCATCATTATCTACTCCTAAAAAATCCTTTAATTCCTCAATACTTTTCTCATTGAAATGTTGTGTTGTTATACTCGTTAAATTTTTTCATATCTTTATATATTTAAATTTAAATTCATTTTTTTATCTGACAAAATTAATAAAAAAAATGAATTTATTAAAAGTTTTTTTAAATAATTTTATCAAATCTATTTGGATTAAAATAATATGAATTTCCGTTGTTTAAAATACACCCAATATCAATGTTAAATTTTTCATTAATATGAATAACTTTAAATTTTTTATATGTTAATAAAAATTCTCTAGCTTCTTCAGGCAATTTTCCAGTTTTATCTTTATTAGTTAAAATCAAAATGTCGCCTATTTCAAATTTCTTTTTTTCTTTTTTTGATTTCTTTTCTTTATTTGATTCATGAGGATCATCTTTTTTGGATTCTATATCTGGATTGAATATCTTTATATATGCATTTCCATTATCGTCTATTCCCATTGATTTTTTAAGTTTATCTTCCAATTTATCATCAATTTCATCAGCAAAATCTCTTTCGTCTCCAAAAAGAAAATCATCATAATCGTCATCTATTATTTCATTTATTTTTTTTAGATATTTCATGGTTATTTAATTATTTTTTTATTTTGAATATTTGTTTCAATTTGATTTAAATATTTAGATTTATTTATTCTCATTTTTACTATATTTGGATTTTTTTTAACTCTTTTTTTCTTTTTCATATCATATGAAAAATATGGATCTTCAATATCACTAGTTTCAGTACCAATTATAGTCGGTAATCTATATGTCGCAGAATAAGGTCCTTTATTAAATGATGGACCAGCATTTTGATCACTTGGATTTCCCATAGTTCCATTTCCTGTTACATTTCTATAATCAGCTTCCTCATATATATATTCTTTATAAGTTTTAATATTTTTCATAATTATGTCCAGTTTTTATTTATATAATTTTCTGTATAAATATTCCTATCAGCATTGTCAACCAATATAATTTTTTCAGAATTATCTATATAAAATTGATTTAAAACGTTAAAAATTTCTCCATTTGATATAACATCATTTAAAATTCTTAAATTTGTATATTTAATATTAGATCCTTTGATTATAATATCAGCATTATGTTCAAATGATTGAACATAAGTATTTTCATAATTGGATTCTTTAACTCCAATATATTCATTTGAATTATTTGGTAATTCTTCATTTGTGACTGGTTTATAACCAGCAGATATTAGACTAGTATATTCATTAGTATCAGTCCAACTAATTACTCTTTTTTCATATGTATCTGGATGGAAGAATATTATATTATAGTCATTATCTCTTGTGTAAACTTTCATGTTAACTGTTTTTTGACGTTGTTCTAAATTAATTACAATAGAATACCATATATTAGTCAACAAATCAATAGATTCTATTCTATATAATTGATCATTTAATTGAAAATTTATATTCTTTTTAAAATACCATAATCTATATCCTTTTTGATTTGTTTCATCATAATTATCTAATAACCAAAAATTTTTATTTTGATCAACATTATAATTTTCAGCAGCTTGTTTAACTGGTCTGTCTGCATTCCAAGTATTGTTAAAATTAAACCAGCATATTATAGATCTATTTGATGATTCTAATAAATTATTATCAACTTTTTTATATAAAACTGCTGTTTTATCTATAACATCTTTAAAATCATAATGAGATTTAGAAACATCGAAACCTCCATTATATATATCTTGTTCTACTCTTATTACTTTATTATTTATAACATATCTCATAGGATCAAAAGTAAATGGTTTAAATTGTTCTAGATTAGCTATTTTATTTTCTTCATTAGTTTTTTCTACACCAAATAAATCCTCTGCTGTTGTGTTTCTAGTTAATGAATCAATAAGAGCTTTAGATTCCTCATTAAGATTTCTAATATTTGCTTTTTGTTCATATTTTTCTAATATAACTTTATAATAATAACCAGCATTCATAACATCTCTAAATACTTGAGAGTGTTTAACATAAAACATTCTGTTTATTGGACAGAAAAATATAATATCATTTTCAGATGGTCTTTTATCTATACCAAATTGTCTTTTAAATTCATCTTTTAATACATGTATTTCAAAAGTATCAAAAAGATCTAAACTAAATTGATTAAATTTAACAGTATTATCTGGAAATTTATTATCTGGAACTAAAACTCTTAATTTTTTCATATCAATAATATTATATAATTGATATTCGTGTAAAATAAAATCAATTCCATTAGAATCTGGATCAGTTAAATGATAATCAACTTCCCAAGCAAATATACTATTCATTTGATTAGCTAGCATATTAGCATAGCTCATTATTTGTGTTATATCATAAGGATTCCATAATGTACTAGAATTAGCTTGATTTTCTGCTGTCATAGATGCCGTAACTCCACCAGAAGGTATTGTTCCATTGCTATTGTTTGGATCTGATGAATAACAACTCAATCCAGCTGACCAGAAATTCATATTCAATTGTAAATCATTCATTGCTCTGGTTGGAGTTCCATTTCCTGGAGCTATGCCGTAAGTAGTTCCTGTTTGATTTTCCACATTAAAACTACAACTTCCGCTGCCAACATTATTTCCATCACCACCAGAACCGCCATCTCCACTTGTTCCTGAAGAACCATTTAATCCATTTATATACTCAGTTATGCAATCTTGTCTTATTCCATATCTATTTGTTTTTAAATAATTAGCTGAAACATTTTGAAAATCTCCAATTAATATAATATCATAAATATTATTTGGTATATCTGAAGGATATATTAATTTAACTTTATATTGAAGCTTAGCAAATCTAAGAGTATTGAATTTATATGTTGATATATTTGCTTTATTTAGAGGTTCCCACATTGAATAAGTTCTCCCATTGTCTTGAGTTACTCTATAGTGCAATTCTAAATTAGATACATCATCAGCTCTAATCATAAAATCACTTACAGAAAATATTTTATATATATCAGCTGGTGAAAATACTATTTCATCAATATCACCAACAAGAGTAAATGGACCATCGGTCCAGTTAAATTCATACTCTCCTTCTATAGTTATGGCGTTAGAAAACTCATCTGTTCCAATATAAATTGGAGTTCTAGGATGTTGAGCATCAAATGGAGGATCATCTATTCTAAAAAAATATAATTCTAAATCAAATGGTCTATCAACAATTGTTGAAATGCTAGTTATGCCAGATAATGGTATCATCTCGCTCCAACAGTCACCGCATTCATCTAAATCATTATCGTATTTATTTTGATATCTAAAAAATGCTTTAACATATTGCCATTCTTTTTCTCCCGTTATAACAACATTAACTGATAAAATACTTTTTATTCCAGTAATAGGCTCAGGAATTTTTAAATAAAGAGTATTATTTTCTTGTGTAAGTATATAATACCCAATAAAATTCATTGAAAACGTCCCATCAAATTTTTTATTTAAAATATAATCCATATAAAAAATGAAATTTTAATTTAATATATATATAAAATAAATAACTTAAAAATTGGAGTTTATTTAAAAAATTAAATATTAAAAATGCCATATATTCAATCTAATATGTTATTAACCCCAACAGAAAAACTAATAAAACCATATGAGTGTTCTTTTATAGCTATTGAAGGACCTAATTTAAAAGGTAAAATAGATTTGCAGGGATTAGAAATTAAATATGAATCATTTTATGTATCTCAATTAATATTGAACGAAAAAGCGAAAGATCAACCTATAGTATATGGATTTTTAGGTGAAAATATTACATTTTTATTAATAAGAGCTAAATATTTACCTCTTGATCCTAACTGGGCGATTGAAACAGAACAATATATTCAATATTATTATGCAGATGACCCAGCTAGAATTAGAACAATGGGACAATTACAAATTCTTACTGGAAACAGTACAAATAGAATTCCTCAATTATTTTTTAATAATCCAAGTAGTATATATAAAGTTTATATAGAAATATTGGCAGCTAATTTAGCTCAAAGCGATATAACTGTTCAGCAAACTGGTCATTATACTCCTACAAGTATATTTGGCAGTTTATATCATAATTCAATTATATCAGATGAAGTTAATTATGTTATGCCTTATTCTGTGGGGTCAAGTGAATTACAAATTTTAGATCCGACTGGAAGTACTGTTATGGTTATACCTTATACAAATATAAGAACTATAAGTAAAACTGGTGAAAATATATTAACAATAGGACTAGATACTGAGGAAAAGGTTAAATTAGATTTTTTAACAGAATTTTATTGTAATCAAGCTAATAGTAGAATTAATTGGGTTTTAAATGATTATAAAAATAGAAAATTAACATTGAATGATCCGCCAGTAGATGATCAGCCTCCTGTTTATCAAATGAATATTGATTTACCCATTGATTATATAACAGGCATAACAAGTGGTTCTACATTAGTTTATACATATGATTTAGTATCAGGGTCAACATTAAATGGAATGGATTTAATAAATTATTTTATATCTGGAGTTACAGATAATATGGACGGAATTATAAATAAAGAAAATGTTATACCTACTATATTTATAATAAATGATTTAGTTCCAATTAATTTTATAAGTCAACCTGGAATATATAATATTTATTTTCAAGTTAAAGATTTGGCAGCTAATGTTAATGGAATGCAATTATATATGTCTATAGAATGGGCATAAAAATTAAAAGTAAAAAAATATGACATTTGATTATAATCTAGACAATTTTCTTAAAAAACCTTCAGATGGGGATCAAAGATTAATTATTAGTGATAAAAATAATAAATTTGTTGATAGTATAACTCCAGATATATCACATTATTTTGTTAAGAATAATTGTTTAATAATTAAAATTACCAATAAAAACGATTTAATACTAAGTTTTGAAACTAGGTTTATAGCTCAACAAGCTCTTGAAAAATTAAATTATTATAGAAAATTATTATTATCTTATAATGGAGTTTATAATAGAAATATTATTCCTACGTTAAATATTTTAAATAGAAATATGATTTGTAGAGATGATATGGGAACAGAAGATCATAAATTAGCTACAGATGCGGTAGTTCAACAGCAACCTTTATCTAGAGTTGAAGTTATTGTAAATGGTAGTATTCATATATCATGTGGTTTACCAAATACTCCAGGTATTGGATGTTATTTCATATCACCTTTGGACGTTGGAGATCTGAGTAAAGCCAGAAGGAATGACGGAGATGTTAAAATAGGAGATCAATTATACTGGATTGGTTCTGTTGCTAATTTTTATTTAGACAGTACAGATTATTTAGATTACGATTATTTGGTTTAATTATTTTCTTAGTGGATAAATTTTATATATACGCAAAAGAAAATAATTTTTTAATAAATATATGCTCCCAGATAAAATTAGAGGTAAACAAATAGAAGATAAATCTATTGAACAATACCATTTAGAATTAGAACATCCTGGATTTTTTGAAGATAATGCGGCGGCTACTGTAAAATTTGTAAAAGATTTATATTTATCTGGAATTACAACCGGGATAACATCTGGTTCTAGTGGTTCTAGCGGATTTAGTGGTTCTTCAGGTAGAGATGGTGAATTTTTTGGCTCTAGTGGTTTTTCTGGTTCTAGTGGGACATCAGGTTTAGATGGTTCTAGTGGTTCTTCAGGTATAGATGGAACATCAGGTTCATCTGGAAGAAGTGGTTATGATGGTAAATCTGGAACATCGGGTTCTAGCGGATTTAGTGGTTCTTCAGGTAGAGATGGTGAATTTTTTGGTTCTAGTGGTTCTAGTGGTTTTTCTGGTTCTAGTGGGACATCAGGTTTAGATGGTTCTAGTGGTTCTTCAGGTATAGATGGAACATCAGGTTCATCTGGAAGAAGTGGTAGAGATGGTAAATCTGGAGTTTCTGGGACTAGTGGTTCTTCAGGTAGAGATGGTGAATTTTTTGGTTCTAGTGGTTCTAGTGGTTTTTCTGGTTCTAGTGGGACATCAGGTTTAGATGGTTCTAGTGGTTCTTCAGGTATAGATGGAACATCAGGTTCATCTGGAAGAAGTGGTAGAGATGGTAAATCTGGAGTTTCTGGGACTAGTGGTTCTTCAGGTAGAGATGGTGATATATTATCGTCATATAGTTATAATACATTAGAAATTCCTTTAACTCATCCAGCAATTATAAGTATAACAGGCGGTACTAATTTATCTTGGTCTCCGGGACAAGAAATAATCATATCATATGATGTTGATAATTTATTTTACGGAGATGTAATAAGTTATGATAAATATAATGGTTCTTTTATTATAAGATCATCATCAAATATTGGAAGTGGTGAATATAGTTTTTGGTATATAAATTCGACTGGTTCTACAGGAATACCAGGTTCAAGTGGAACTAGCGGTATAGGAAGTCATGGTTCTAGCGGCACTAGTGGCGAAAGTGGAACTAGTGGCGAAAGTGGAACTAGTGGCGAAAGTGGAACTAGTGGCGAAAGTGGAACTAGTGGCGAAAGTGGAACTAGTGGCGAAAGTGGAACTAGTGGTGAAAATGGAACTAGTGGTGAAAATGGAACTAGTGGAACATCTGGTGAAAATGGAACTAGTGGATCTAGCGGCGAAACAGGAACTAGTGGAACATCAGGTGAAACAGGAACTAGTGGAACTAGTGGAACATCTGGCGAAATAGGTTCTAGTGGGACTAGTGGATCTAGTGGAAATGGCGGAACATCTGGAACTTCAGGTGAAACTGGAACATCTGGAACATCTGGTGAAACAGGAAATAGTGGAACATCTGGAACTTCAGGTGAAACTAGTTCTAGTGGAACTTCAGGTGAAACTGGTTCTAGTGGAACTTCAGGTGAAACTGGAACATCTGGAACTTCAGGTGAAACTGGTTCTAGTGGAACATCTGGAATTTCAGGTGAAACTGGTTCTAGTGGAACATCTGGCGAAACAGGAACTAGTGGTTCTAGTGGAACATCTGGTGAAGCTGGAACTAGTGGTTCTAGTGGAACATCTGGTGAAGCTGGAACTAGTGGTTCTAGTGGAACATCTGGTGAAGCAGGAACTAGTGGTTCTAGTGGAACATCTGGTGAAGCAGGAACTTCAGGAACATCTGGTGAAGCAGGAGCTAGTGGTTCTAGTGGAACTTCTGGCGAAGCAGGAACTAGTGGTTCTAGTGGAACATCTGGTGAAGCAGGAACTAGTGGTTCTAGTGGAACATCTGGTGAAGCAGGAACTTCTGGTGAATCAGGAACTTCTGGAACATCAGGTACAAATGGAACATCAGGATTAAGCGGGGATAAATATTATTCAGAATCAATATCCACTATAGATATACCAATAATATCGGGTGAAACAATATATTTAACTGGGAATACAGGTTTATCTTATTCTCCAGCTCAATCTATACTCATAGCTTATGATGAAAATAATAATTTTGAGGCTGAAATTGTTTCATATGATCTAATAACAGGTTCTTTTGTTTTATTATCATCTGGAATATATGAAGGTTCGGGCGAATATAGTAATTGGTATTTAAATTTAGCTGGAGCTTCTGGTATGGCTGGAACATCTGGAACTTCAGGTGAATCAGGAACTAGTGGTTATAGTGGAACATCTGGAACTAGTGGATCTAGTGGAACATCAGGTGAAACAGGAACTTCAGGAACTAGTGGTTCTAGTGGAACTTCAGGTGAAACAGGAACTAGTGGTTCTAGTGGAACTTCTGGAACTAGTGGTTCTAGTGGAATATTAGGCGAAGCAGGAACTTCAGGAACATCTGGAACTAGTGGTTCTATTGGAACATCTGGAACTAGTGGTTCTAGTGGAACTTCAGGTGAAACAGGAACTAGTGGTTCTAGTGGAACATCTGGAACTAGTGGTTCTAGTGGAACATCAGGCGAAGCAGGAACTTCAGGAACATCTGGAACTAGTGGTTCTAGTGGAACATCTGGAACTAGT
>Ga0265294_10007307_pt1 | contig 13132 bp, 7 predicted proteins | sample MunlanPumphouse3_FD_192504 | JGI IMG/M metagenome (GOLD analysis project Ga0265294, IMG submission 192504) | Groundwater microbial communities from a municipal landfill in Southern Ontario, Canada - Pumphouse #3 | ecosystem: Environmental > Aquatic > Deep subsurface > Groundwater | place... | reverse complement strand
CTGAAGGGGGCGTATTACGTCTCCGTCGTCCACGAGGTTCAGCCGGACCAGAAGTACGTTGACAACGGCCTCTACCAGGCATGGGACCTCGGGGTCACGAAGCATGTCGCAGTCAACACCTCGGGCAAGTTCCTTGAGGTCACCAATGCCCGGCCGGACAGGCACTGGAACCCGAAGATCGATGCCGTGCAGGCTCGGCGGGACCACTGCAAAAAGAAGAGCCGGAAGTGGCAGAGGCTCAACCGTGTCAAGCGGACGATGGAGCGGAAGCGGAGCAACCAGCTCAAAGACTTCCAGCACAAACTGAGCCGGAAACTTGTTCGGAACACCCGGGCCGCCACGATCCTGGTTGGCGACCTCTCCGTCAAGCAGATGCCGAAGTCGAAGCAGGCCACGCCTGGACTCAACCGAGCCACCCAGAACGCGGGACACCTCTCACGGTTCATCGGATTTTTAACCTACAAGGCAGCCCTTGCAGGTAAGAGAGTAATAAAAATCGATGAACAGAACACGACGAAGACCTGCTGTGTATGTGGGGCGGTTCACGATATGCCCCTCTGGAAACGAGTTATGAACTGTGAATGTGGGAACTGCATCGATCGAGACCAAAACAGTGCGGTCAACATCATGGTGCGGTTCCTATCACAAGATGCCCTGTGGACGGGCTACCGGCAGTTCGCCGGTAATCTGCGACAAACAGGTCTGAGGCTCCCAGAGAGCCCCGGACACTCGCAGGAAGCCCCCTGCGCAAGCGGGGGGTAGTTCACCACTATCCTTGCAATTTTCCTGATGGGGAGGGTTCCTTCACTCCTGGCGGCGCTCCTGCCCTGCTGGATATCGCTCAATCCTTTCCGGACTCCGGACCTTCCGGGTCTGTGCTCGCCCGGGACGATCTGTCCGTGTCTCCGAAGTTCTGGCGAGGCTGATCGGCGCGGGGGGGTCTCCAGCGGGCTCCTATCCGGAAATTATTTATATCGGTGTGCGCTCCATGAGACTCTCATGAGCGATGGGTCCGGGCGGATGGTGGAGCCTGCGGCAGAACCGGTGAGCCGGGTGCATGGTGTTCCCGGGTGCTGGAGGGGATGGCGTTGAGGCGCCTTCTCATGGTGTCCGTGATAGCGGTGCTCTGTATCGGTATGGTTGCCTCTCTCGCCGCCGCCCTCCCGGTTCTCGGGGGAGATATCACCTCACAGGGATCGCCGGCCGGAAACACCGCGGTGACGGGCTTCTGGAACCTGATCGTCGACCCGGTCGGGGGCCGCGTGAGCGATGGTGCCGCGGCTGCACTCGATGAATCTGCCGATGATGAGAAACCCGTCACCGCGAAGGTGCCGCCGAATTCAACGGCCGGAGCAACCCCGGCTCCTTGGGAACCGACGGGAAAGGCCGTAGAGGCGAAGCCTGCGGCCCTGGCGGTAACGTCGACAGAACTAACAGCGACGGCCACAACCTCCCCAACCGCGACAGTAACCACCTACACTGACGACGCTGATGACGATGAGGAGCCGGAGGAGACTGCGGCGCCGATACCGACTCTGGAGCGGGAGGCCCCACCCCGGCCGGGCGCGACGATGGCGAAAGCACACCAGTCTCACGACCGCCCGCTGGTCCAGAGTGAGCACCAGCTCGTCAATCCGGCATCACCGTTCACTCCTGTTGAGAATGAGACCGGGGCACTGCCTGAAGTCGTCGTGCCGCGCGACGGCCTGATCGTCAAGGGTGTCGGGGTGCTTCTCGCCCGGACTCCGGAGGACGTCGCCCTCACCCGGAGCGGGGTGGAGATAGCGAACCTTGACTGGCTGCTCGATCCGGCCATGCACCTCGGCGGTCGGCATCCACGGGCGGCCTTTGAGGGGGAGACGTTCACCGTCACGGTGACGGTCGAGGCCAGGAACCTGACACTCACGGGGGAGGAGCCGGCCTGCGTCGCCCTGGTGCCGCCACCGGATGAGCTCGGGGTCTACGAGATCACGCGGGCCCGGGAACCCGGGAGCATCCGGGACGGGGAGCGCGGTGTCTGGGAGTTCTCGGTCGCCACCCGCACCGGGAGGATGACGCTTGCAGACCTCACCCTTCCCGAGGAGCGGCTGGTCACCAACCTGACGTCGAACCCCGAGGCCTTCGCCTTCCGGGCATACGCCTTCGCCGGCAATCAGGAGCACCCCTCGACAGGGCTCTCCGACCCGGTGATCGCCATCCGGCCCGACGGGGGTGCGGGCGTGGCGGAGGAGTCATCCCTCCCCGCCCTCTACACGCTTGTGGGCGTCGAGAACTCGACGCTCCGTCCGTCGGAGACGATGACCGATGCGTGGAGACGGGGCGTCGACTACGATGCGATCACTCGCGGGGCGGCCGGGCACCTTGATACCTTAAAGAACCTCGGGAGGGAGGAGGTAACAGCCCTCTACACCGGGGAGGGGAAGGGCAGCGCGGGGGAGCCGGCCGGTTCCTCGTCGTCGCCCCTCGACCTGATCGCGGGGTTCTTCAGCGGGCTGTTCGGGTGGTTCGGTGAGACTCTGCATCTCTCCTCTCCGTGATCCCGGGCACCACGCGTCGCAAAACCGCACCCTGCAGCCCTACCTCTCCCGGAGTCTCCTCCAGAGGTACATAAGCCCGAAGCACCCCGAGAGCATCATATCACCGAAGGGCGCCGCCTGGTAGGCCTCCGGGAGTAACCGGAGCCGGTTTGGGCCCGTGACGACCACGGCATCGGTGACGAGGGGTTTTCTGACCGCCGCCCCGTGACCGCCGTCATCGAAGATCTCCTCCGACGTCAGCGTGCCGTCGGCGAGCCGCCACAGGTAGTGCTGAAGTTTCGCGGGATCGAGCGCGCCGGTATGGTGCTCGAAGAGCCCGTAGATCTCCTTTCCTTTCAGGGTGAAGCAGAGGGTGTGGCCGTTCCCGGCGTTGACGAGGATGATCCCCTCATCAGCCATGCGCCGCACCACGGGGTCGCAGAGCGCCCCGATGAGCGCGACCGGCCCGGTGTCGGTGACGAGCGCGCCCGGCGCCTGCCTCCGGACCGCCTGCATCCGGGTCATATCGGCCATCGGCGGATCCGCGGCGAGCGCGAGGAGGTCCCAGTCTCCGGCATCCAGCCGTTCCCGCATGAGTTCGAATCGGTGGATGCGGTTGCTGCGGTGCGGGGAGTAGCCGTGGTCCTGGACAGCGAGCGCGACGTTCTCCGGATACCCGACACCGAAGAGGGAGAGCGTCTTTCGGAGCTCCGGCTCCATGTAGTCGGTGGTGCGGACCCTCACCGCGTCTCCCGGAGGGGCGGCGCGGATCTCGATGCCCATCGCCCGCACCCTCTCGAAGTCGTCGTGGAGGGTCCCGGCGGCCTCGGGGGTGGCGTAGACGGGGAGGCCTGCCGCCAGGTGCTCCCGTATCGCGCCGGTGTTCGCACCGCCGCCCATCAGGAACCCATCGAGGAAGACCGGGCGCCCGGCTCTGGTTGCCTGCCGGACCTTCTCCGCTACCACCACGGTCGGGGAGGGAAGGACCAGTTTGATGCTGTTCTCGATCGGCCGGCCGGGCTCGTAAATCAGGATATCCTGGGTGCCCCTGCCGACATCGATAGCGAGAAGTGGAGTCGTCAGATCGATCATTATGGCCTCACGCACCGCTGCAACCTCACGGCAGGCGGTTCCTATCTGAATCTCCCGGTAGAGCCAAAAAAGGTGTGATCGTGGTCAGGCATCCGCCCGGTCTGCCGCCGGCAAGACCCCTGCCGTCTTCCCCCGGTCCGGGTGCACTGGTTTTAACTCCCGGTACTCCTTGAGGGAGACCGTCAGGTCCCGGGTGAAGGCGAAGTAGCCTATCTGGGTCGTCCGGCAGAGATTCATCGCCATCTCCATCAGCCCCCGGGGATCGGGGCGCGCTTCCCCGAGCCATACGTGGAAGATGTTCCCACCGTCCACGATGGGGAAGAAGATATGCTCGATCTCGATCCTTTTTGTGAGCGGGACCGGGGCCGCCGGTGTGACGTGGGTCCCGTTGGTGTAGTAGATGGGGAGATCGAGCGTCGTGCCGAGCATCTCGACTGCTTTCTCCGCGTCGCCCTTGATGACCTTGAGCGCGTGCTCCCGGAACCGCTCGTCGAGGAGGTCGGCGACCGCAAACCGCTGGCCGGTCGTCTCCGCCGGGGTGCGGGCGAGGGCGATCGTCATGTTGTGCTTCTTCGAGAGCTCGCGGGCATACATCTCGAGTTCGGTCATGGCCCGGACGGCGAGGCGGAACGCCTCCTTTGACTCGTGGAGCTGGTGGCCGGTGAAGTGTTGCACCATCTCGTTGACGCCGACAACACCGATGGTGTAGACGAGCCCTTCGAGGTCCACGGCAACCGCACCGCGCTCGCCGGTGTTCGGGTCCTTCGGGCGCTGCATGGCAAACGGCATCCGCCCGTTCGTCCGGATCAGGGACATCCAGCGCCGCTTGATCCGGTAGAGCTCGACGGCGGTGTCCATGAGCGCCTTCAGTTCGGCAAAGAGTCGTTCCTGGTTGCCTTCCGCCTTATACGCCGCCCGCGGGCAGTTGATGGACATCACCTGCCAGGAGCCCATCGAGAAGTGCTTCCCCTCCCGGAAGTAGAGTTTATCCTCGAATTCGTCGTCTTCGTCGGCGAGCGAGGAGAACTGGTAGGCACAACAGTTCCCGGTCACGATACCGAGCGCGTTTACGAAGGTGTGGGTACCGGCGACATCGACGAGGTCGTAGACGTAGCCGTCGTACTCCACCGGTTCGATCGAGCGGATGCGGAGCGGGTGGACGTCGCCCCGGACGAGCCGGCCCATCCCGATCTCGCAGGCGATGGGCGGGATGAAGAGCGACACCTGAAGCCCCTCGATCCCGTCGGCACTGTACCTGCCTGCGCAGGCGACGGCGGTGTATCCGGGAGCGTGTCTGCTCTCCGGGAGGTGGGTGAAGGCCCCGCCGGTCTCTCTCCCCACGGGCACCTCTCCAGAGCACCCGGTCTCCGCGTGGAACCGGTCGATCTGGTCCTGAGCCGTGATCCTGCAGATGTAGGTCTTGTGCGGGACCTCATCCCCGGGTTGCCGGACCGCCGCCTCACGCTCAGCGTAGCCCATCTGGACGCCGATCTGCCCTGCCAGCCAGATCAGTTTCCGGACGGCGTCCCGCGAGGCCGCCTTCAGCCTGATGCTCCGGGCGCGGCGCCCGGAGGCTCTCGTCCCGGCTGAGCGGAAGGCCGCACCGAGGTAGTCGCCCACCAGGGTGTGGTCGAGGTTGAAGAGGAGGTCGGGCACCGTTCTATCGCCGGCAGAGGAGCCGCACCCGAGGGCCCCGACCAGGAGGTAGATGAGTTTGCTGTTGGCGATGACGTCGGCCCCCGTTGCAGACTCACGGATCCGGGGTTCGTATCCGAGGCTTGCGCGGATGCAGGCTGCGGCGTCCGCCGCAAGGCCTGCCTCGTGCCCCGAAAACGAGAGTCGGACTGTATAGTGCTGTCCGGATCGCTCGCTCGACCCTGCCGCCAGGTAGTAGCCGAGGAATTTGGCGAGGTCGCTGCTGACCGGGAGGGTGCGGGGCAGGCCGGGGTGCCGGGTGCCCGGAATCTTCACCGTTTCTTCCGTGGCGCGGATTGCATCTGCGTGGCCTGCCTTCGTGAGGACCTCTGCAACGTCGATCCCCGTGGCCGGCCTCTCGCAGAACCCACCAGCCTTGAGCACCGGCAGGTAATCGTCGATCTCAAGGTCTCGTGCCGTCTCTCTGACGAACCCGGCCCCATTGAGAACATAGACCGGGTGGTCGGGTGTGACGGTGATCTGCCGGCCCGACTCCAGGGTAATCCGGAGGAGGTTCCCGGTATACCGCTGGCGCATAATGCCACGGAACGGGCGAAGCGAAGCCTCCAGGGTGGTGAAGTCGACGCTTGGAGTTTTCCCGTCATAGTAGGCGAGTTCTGTGCCGAACGAGTCGACCCGCCGCCCGTTCTTTGCCGCGGTATCAAAGAGGCTTTTGATAGTCCTGACGGCGACCCTGCCGTCCTTATCGGCCACCGGGACCAGTTCGTCGCCTGCAAGGCACTGGTAACACGATATCCCTTCCCCGGCGCCCCGGTAACCGGGGATCTGGTTGTCGTAGTAGGGAGTGCCGAACTTGGATGCCAGCTCAAAGGTCATCAGGTAGAGGTCATGGTAGGTCGGGAGGTCCGGGTGCTCGCCATTGAACTCCTCGTTCTCGGTGAGGAAGTCAGGTTCGATGCTGATCTCGGGTTTTGGGAAGGAGAAGGGCTTGCCCCAGTAGTCACCCTCGAGCATCACCTCCATCAGCGCCTTGAAGAGGAGCCGGACCTCCCGCTCGAACTCGCCGTAGGTCCGGAGCGGCGCCTGCGTCCCGTCCCAGACCTTGCCGCGGTAGACGCATGGCTTGTCCTTCCAGAGGACGGGGACGCCCGGGGAGAGCTGGACCGATGAGAAGACCACCTGGCCGCCCCGGGCGACCATCATCTGGGTCATCTCATAGACGAACATCTGCATCAGCTGCTTGATCTCGCCGTAGTCCATCCCCTCGAGGAAGGGCGCCATGAACGTGAGGAAGTTGTAGTAGCCCTGGCCGCCGGCGAAGTTTGTCTGGGCGGAGCCGAGCGCCTTGACAGCGTGGAGGACCGCTACCTCGGCCCTCATTGCGGGGCCGGCGACCGACGCCTTCGTCCCGTTGCCGTCGGGCATCAGGCCGTAGTAGAAGAAGTAGCGCAGGTCCCAATCCTGGCAGTTGTGGATGAGCAGGCCGTCGGAGGCATAGAACGTATGGCTCTCCTCGGTCCCGTCGCCGTCGAGGAAGAGGTCGTAGACGTACGCACCGGTCGGCTCTGCCGGAGAGATCTCGACGACGGTCTCCTCGTGCTCCCCGGTCTTCCTCTCCTTCACCGCGGAGAGGAACCCGTCGATGTGGTCCTGCCGCTCATCGAGGAAGGTGGCATACCGGGCAAACGTCTCGATATTCTTCCGCCCGTTGAGCTGGAGCCGGTAAAGAGTCGGGCGGTCTTCCTCCCCGTAGAGTTCGACGATCTGGGGGACCATCCCGAGCGTGGTGAGCAGGAGCGAGAGTTCCTGCCGGAGGGTCGGTGATATGGTGGTGTAGTTGACGATACAGTCCGATTTTTCGGGACGGTAGTATGTCGAGCCGTCTCCGGTGAAGAGGGCGGAGAGGAACTCGTGGAGGAGCACGTCGTTGAGGTGGTACACGACCCAGGGGAGGCGTTTTCCCGCTGCTCCCTCCGGGATGCCGAAGACGTAGCGGAAGAGCAGGTATCCCATCTTCCCGCCGAAATAGACCTGCAGGGCCCGGTTGCGTTCCACCTCGATCCCGTAGATGGTCGTGGTGTCGGGAGTGCCGCCGGCAATCGTTGCATAGGTCTTCAGGGTTGCCTGCGCCGCGGCCCCTATGGCGGGTGCCCGGGCGTTCTCGGCGATCGCGAGGTTATACTGCCCGACCGCCGGGGCGACGTTGTAGTTGCCTTCCGCAACGAAGAATCCCAGGAGGCGGACGAGTTCCGGTGTCAGTGTGAGAAGAGCGGGCAGTTCGTGTTCGCTCCCGGTGACGCCGATGGTGACTCCGGCATAATCCTCGATGCCGTAGCGGCGAGAGAAGGCTCCAAAGAGAGTTACCGGCATGGTCCCGCGTGTATACCACTGCTTCTGGTGCTCGACGCCGAGGGCCCGCGAGATATCGGCGTACGAGGTGGCCCGTCCGGTCCGCACCGCATCGGCGAAGATCTCCCGGGCACCGCGGACGTAGACGTCTCGAAGGAGGTGGGCCGGCACCGATGCCGGCAGTTCCCGGACGAGATCGATTGCCTCGACTGCCTCCCCACGGATGGCATCGGTCCCGGATATCCTGTAGAGAGCGTCCCCCGGGCGCACCTCATCGGCACGGCGGATGGCCATACCCTCTCCGGTCCGCACCGGGATACGGTGCTCGCCGGTGACCGAGAGCGACCGCCCGCCCGATGTCCGGATCCTGAGCATCTCACCTGGGTCCACCTTCCGGCGGGTCACCTTTAAAACCCGCCTCCATCCCTTCGGGGTGAGCGCGGAGAGGTCTTCCGGGCTCCACTCGTCACCCTCGATCGGGAGTTCGTCGGGACGGATGTTCCGGATGCGGTTTTCCATCCGCACGGGTATCACTGTTCCCCCATCGATACAGAACGGGCGCGTACCAAAGTATTCCAGGTCGTGGATATGGAGATCGCCGCGGAGGTGGTGGTCCGCAAGGTCGGGAGGGAGCTGCAGGAGATACTGCTCTTTACTGATCTTGTCAGCCTTCTTCTTGTGCGATGTTTCGGCGTTCTCCTGGAGGTTTGCGTTGTCGTGGGCCTCAAACCCCCGTCCGACATCGATGAGGTGCGCATCGAAGACCGGGGTTCCCACCCGGGTGCAGACGTTGCGGTAGGATGTGAGGCCGCGCTCAAGGAGCGTCATGTTGACGATCTCGCGGATCAGGGGACCGGAGAGCGACTGCAATCCGAGCATCTGGATCTTCTTCTCGACCCGCCGGGCGATATCCTGCGCCGTCTCCTCGTCGGCCCCCTCGTAGCCGTAGAAAACCTCAACGAGGCGGCTCTCCTCTATGATCTGCCTGACGATCCGGTCGCGGTTCCAGTCGAGGAGGTAGCCCCGCGATGTCCGGACTTTGGGGAAGGTGGGGATGAAGTCCCCGAATATGGTCGTCTGTGTTGACTTGCGCGCCAACCTCATGCCTCCGCGATCAGGTCAGCGACAAGATCTTCCCGGAACGCGCCGCCGGCAAAGAGGTCGCCGGACGTATAGAATGCGTCGCCTTTCTGCAGCACAGGTGCTTCCTGGACGAATATGCCGTTCATGCGGAGTTCCGTCAGCGCCTCAGCAGACGCCATGTCGCACTCGACGAAGGGAACACCCCTGGAGGCCAGGAACTCTTTGAGAATTTCGCAATTCGGGCAAAATTCAAGTGTATATACGATGAATTGCGTTGTATCTGATATGATAATACCCCCGGAGTTGGTCGTTATGTTTTCGTCCTGCGCTCTTATAAAAAATCTCATTCGTGCGAGGATGCTGGTTATCGCCGGGCGCGCATTCCTGCATCCGTGTGCGGACCCCGGAGAAAACTCCTGCCGGATTCGCTCCTTCGCCGCCGTCGGCCACGTTCCGCCGGGTGCGCCTCCGCCGCACACTCACCATTTTGTAGGGTGAGGCACGATAGTACGATGATATGGTCAGGACGTTCGTTGCAATCGATCTGCCGCAGGAGATCCGTGAGAGGGCCTGTGAGTCCCAGGAGATCCTGGCACAGTCCGGCGGGCGGCTCGCCATCGTCGACCCTGCGAATCTCCACATTACGCTCAAGTTTCTCGGGGAGGTCGAACCCGGGAGGATCGGACCGGTCATCGAGGCGCTCCAGGCTGTCAGGGCCGCCCCCTTCGAAATGACGGTCGGGCACCCGGTCTGCAACCCCCCACAAAGGCCGCGAGTGGTCTGGTGCGACGCCACGGATGCCGGGGAGGGCGCCGCCCTCGCCCGGCAGGTGGACGACCTCCTCGCGCCGCTCGGGTTCCCCCGGGAGAGCCGCCCCTTCCGTCCCCATGTGACGCTCGCACGGGTAAAGGAGTTCCATCCCTCGCTCATCCCGCAGGTGGCGTGCACGCCCCGCGAACCAGCTGGAAAGTTTTGTGTGGAGAGCATCAAACTCAAGAAGAGCACGCTGACGCCCCGCGGATCGGTCTACGAGGACCTTGTGGAGGTCCCGCTTTGACCCGGTGCCCCTGCGAGGAGGAGGTGCTCAGGAGGATCCGTCCCACACCCGAAGAGCGGACCTACGTCCGGACGATGGGGGAGCGCCTGATCGAGGCGGTGGAGAAGTCAGGGGTGGCGAAGGCGATGATGGTGGGGTCGGTCGCCCGCGACACATTCGTCCGGGGCGACCGGGACCTCGACGTCTTCATGCTCTTCGACCCCTCTCTCTCCCGGGAGGAACTGCAGGAGCAGGGGCTTGGCCTCGCACACCGGATCGCGGAGGAGTTCGGTGCGACCTGGCGCGAGAAGTACGCGGAGCACCCCTACGTCAACGCGACGATCAACTCGCTGGACATCGATCTCGTCCCCTGCTACGCTGTATCGAGCGCCACCGAGATCAAGAGCGCCGTGGACCGGACCCCGTTTCACACCCGGTACATACTCGCCCACATCAATGATTACGCCGACGACGTCCTCCTCGTAAAGCAGTTCGCGAAGGCCGGCGGGGTCTACGGGTCGGACCACATGACCGAGGGGTTCTCCGGCTACCTCTGCGAGATCCTGACGATCTACTACGGTGGGTTCCACCCCCTCCTTGAAGCCGCCGCCCGCTGGAAGCCGGGGGAGGTGATCGATATCGAGGAGCACGGGACAAAGCAGTTCGAGGAGCCGCTCGTCGTCATCGATCCGGTCGACCCGGAGAGGAACGTGGCGGCGGCGCTCTCGCTCTCGCGGATGTTCGAGTTCGCGGAGCTCGCCCGCGGCTACCTCGCAGAGCCGTCGGAGGCGTTCTTCTGCCGGCCGCCGTCCCCGCCGCTCACCCGCGAGGTCTTCTCCCGCCTCCTCTCCGCCCGGGGGACACACCTCTTCTCCCTCACGTTTGCAACACCGGACTACACGCCTGATACGGTGGTCCCCCAACTCCGGAAGTCCGCCGAGTCGATCCGGGAATTCCTTGAGCGGAGCGGGTTTCCGGCCAACCGCACCGACGTCTGCATGGCAGAGGAGCGGTGCATGCTCCTCTTCGAGCTGATGGCCGGGTCTGTCCCGGTCATGCGCCGGCATATCGGGCCGCCGGTCTCATCGAGGGAGAACGCCGAGAAATTCCTCGCGAAGTACGTCCGGGAGGAGGTTCTCGCCGGCCCCTACATCGAGGACGGCCGCTACGTCGTGGAAATCCCCCGCCCGTTCACCCGCGCCGTCGACCTGCTGCGGTCAAAAAGCCTCTTTGATGTGGCGCTCGGCAAACACGTCCGCCGCTCAATGAAGCAGGGCTGGACGGTGAAGGTCGGTGCTGAGTGCTGGGACGAGGAGTTTGCCGGGTTCGTCTCCAGGTTTCTGGAACGCTCGTCGCCGCTTGCGAGGATCAAGAGGATGGCGGGGAAGTAAGGAACCGGCCGTCCTGTGCCGTTCGCCCCGCCGCACGTGACGGCGGCTCGAACGACCATCGCTTTCTCCCGGCACGCCCCTGCGGGCTATTCACGCAAACGTTGTCGATCCAGGCCCCCTCACACAGCGGTACCGTTGATCCGCCCCTGCTCTTCGCCTAGGGCCCAGAGGATGAATTCGTCTGCCGATAGGAAGGGCCCGGCGGTAAGTACACTCTCCTCTTCCCGTCGGGTGTCGAGCCTCTTCGTCTCTCCGGGCTCCTCCGTCCGCTGCGCGTACCTGACCTCGTAGACGGGTTCCGGACCCCTGAGTTTCGGGTGGTGCGTCCTGCCGTAGGCGATGGCGACGGCCCATTCCTCGTCGGAGACGTCCACGTAGACGGTCCCGAGCAGCGTTCCCCCGGCGCTCCGCACCTGGGTTTTCGATTCAAACGATTCTACGGCATCTTTCACGGTGCCTTTCGGAGAATACCCAAAATATCGTGACATTGTTCACCTGACCTCTGATTATGCGTCTGTCTGCGGTTTTGCAGGATCCCGGATCTCCCGTTCACTCGAACCTCCGCGCAGGGAACGGGGCTGCCGCTGCACAGGCACTCGGGCTCTCGAATCCGGGAACACGGGCTGCCGTTCTCTGCACAACACAAATTTATTGTTGTTAACACTATTTAACTTGATCATCTAGCCCGCGCATTCCCTTCGCGCACTTCGCGTGAGGCCGCGTCACCGTCTTCCACATCATTGCTGCACACGGAAGTTCGCGAAGTCCCCGTTGGGTATCGGTGGCTCTACGCGCCCAAAAAGGCTCTACTCGCACATGGAGATGGCTCGATGCGGTAGCGTACAGAAGGTTCTGCAGACCGGAACCTGGAGTGATTGATTGCCGATGCGGCGCAAAAAAGTATTATTCCGGCCGGCGCTCTGCTTTCTTCGCGGCCAGGCGTTCGACGGCGGCAAGGTCGACGCTCCCGCCGGTCGCAAGTTTCCCCTGCCAGACCGCCCGGTCGACGAACCCTCTGCCGATATCGTTCCTGATAACGAGCGTCGTGTAGCCGTCCGGCGACCCGACGGCCCCGGCCGAGACGTCCGCCTCAACCGCCGTAAAGTCGGTGCAGACCCGGCACCCGGGCCGGACCGACTCCCCGAGGTCGGCAAGCGGTATGGAGATATGCCGCTCGTCCTGCAGGTAGACGTCCAGTTTCCCCTTGATGTCCAGGTGGCGGATCTCCCAGGGCTCGATCTGGCGCTCGGCCTGCAGTTTCCCCTCGACCAGTTTCGCGTAGTCGAAGGTCTCCGTGCAGAAGAGGCCGACGACGAGCCGGATCGCTTTTGCGTAAGGCCGGAGGAGTTCGTGGTCGCTCGCCCGGATTGCCTGCGTCGCCCGTGCCACACAGGGCACGCCCACGACGGCGACCCGCCGGTACTTCCGGGTGACCACTGCCTCCTTGAGGGAGGCAAGAAGCGGCACCCACCAGGAGTAGCGGCTCCCGGCATGCTGGATGAGGGCATCTGACGATGTGATCACCGCCGACGACGGTTTCAGCGTCCAGGGGTCCCTCGTCACCGTGACGACCGCGTCGATCAGCCCCTCATCGAGGGCGTTGACCAGGATCGCCGTCACCGCACCGCCGCTCTGTTTTCGCTCAACCGGGAAGACCGACCGGGCCGCAACGATCTCCTTGTACGACCCGAGCATCTCCCCCTGTCCTGCGAGGTCGACTCGCGGGCAGGCTGCATAGCATGCCCCGCAGGGCACACTGTCGTTCTCAGCCTTGCAGTAGCCGATGTTCACCGGTGCATCGGTGTTCCCCGGCGCAAACCGGAGGGCATCCGCCGGGCAGACCGCCACGCATGCCCCGCACCCGGAACAGAGGTCCGTAGCCCAGACCTCGGCCTCCAGGTCCTTGAATGTCTTCATCTCCATCCCAATCACTCCCACGTATACTTCCCCGCAAAGGGCCTTGCGCTCGCGGGAACGATCCGGGTGTAGTCCGCGTTCAGGAGCGGTTC
>Ga0265294_10007306_pt1 | contig 13133 bp, 8 predicted proteins | sample MunlanPumphouse3_FD_192504 | JGI IMG/M metagenome (GOLD analysis project Ga0265294, IMG submission 192504) | Groundwater microbial communities from a municipal landfill in Southern Ontario, Canada - Pumphouse #3 | ecosystem: Environmental > Aquatic > Deep subsurface > Groundwater | place... | reverse complement strand
ATGCAGTATTGGAGGGATTGTTACTCCCATTGGAACACCTCCCAATCTGATTTTATTGGGCTTTATGCAACAAAATAATATTGAACCCATTGCTTTTATTCAATGGATATTTTTAACTGCACCTTTGGCATTGCTTATGCTAATAATTATTCCTTTTATATTGTCATTGGGATTAAAAGAGATAACTTTAGATAAAGAAGTACAACAAAAAGAGAATCTATTGCCTTCTCAAAAACGACTTCTTTATATTTTAGGCAGTTTAATAGTGTTGCTATTGATTAATTCAAAAATTGAACCTTTTTATTCAGGTTTAGGATTAAATGAAACAGGAATTTTACTGGGATACGGTTTGCTAATGTTTGTTCCTAAAATTGGCTTTTTAGAGTGGGAAGATGCCAAAAAAATTCCCTATGAAATAATTTTCTTATTTGGTGCTGGTTTTACCATTGCGGCTGCTTTTTCTAAAACAGGTTTGGCTTCTGAAGTGGCAAACTATTTACTGGCATTAGCTGATTTTCCTGTAATTTTCTTAATTATATTAATAGCTTCGCTTATTACTTTTACCACAGAAATTACTTCTAATACAGCACTTATTTCAATTGCCTTGCCTATTATTTATTCGCTTGGACAAGTTGCAAATGTGAATATGACCCTTATTTTAATGGTAGCAACCATTTGTGCTTCGTATGCGTTTATGCTTCCAATTGCCACACCACCCAACGCAATTGCCATGAGCAGCGGTGCAGTTAAAGTTAAAGATATGGCAAAGTTTGGATTTTTTATCAATATTATTGGTATTTTAGCGGTTACTTTTATTGCTATGGTTTATTGGCAATATTATTTATAAATGAAAGAAGTTTATGCAAGAGATATTTAAAAAATTAGATTTAGTTGAGTATATAGAAAGTTTTATTCAATATTTTTCACGAAAAAAAGAGCCTATTTTAGAAGGGGATATTAATGTTCATTTTAAGTTAATCAATGAACTCTCCACTTATGTGTTTAAACAACCCCCTTTAGTTGAAAATGTAGATAATGCATTTATGCGTATTCAAAAACAAGCAGTTTTAAAAACAGAAGATATTTTTGAGTTTATTAAAATGATTCAATATTTTATCTATTTAAAAAACATTAAGTTTGATAATCGTCTGCAAGAGTGGTTTGATAAAATTATTATTCCCGCTGAAATAGTTGCAATAACTGATTTTTTCAATGAAAAAGGGGAGCTTAAAAGTGGAATCAATGAAGAGTTTGATTCTATTTCAAAAGCTATTTATGCCAACAAGGAAGCTATTAAACAAGCGTTGTATAAACTTATTAACAACTCTAAGTTACGCCCTTATTTGGTGGATTCTCAAATTCACTTAGTAAACTCTGAAGAGACGCTACTTGTGCGTGGTGGATTTAATCACGCCATCAAAGCTTCTGTGGTTCACCGAAGTTCGGCAGGATTTTTTTATATTTTACCGCATACTATTTCAGAACTTAAGCAAAAAGAGTCCAATTTAAAAAATAAGCAAGAAGAGATAGTTTTGAAAATTTGTAAAGAGATTACCTCTTTATTTGAAAAAAACTTACTCTTTTTAAAGTTTATAAATAAAGAGTTTGACCGTTTTGACCACTATCAAGCACGAGTTTTTTTCTCTAAAGTTAATGACAAAATTTTTATTTTACCTTCAAAAGGAGATGTATGTAAACTTTTAGAGTTTAAACACCCAGCACTTCAAGAAGCTAAAAGTATCAGTGTTGATTTCTCAAAACCCGTAGTTATGATAACGGGAGTTAACGCAGGTGGAAAAACGATGATGCTAAAGTCGATTTTAAGTGCGGTAATTCTTTCAAAATATCTTTTGCCTTATCATGCAAGCTCTAAAAGTGTTATAGGAAGTTTTAAACACATTGTTGCAGTTTTAGATGACCCTCAAAATGTTAAAAATGATATTTCTACATTTGCAGGAAGAATGGTGGAATTCTCAAAACTTTTTTCTAAAAGAGACGCTATTGTAGGTGTAGATGAGATAGAACTGGGAACAGACTCCGATGAAGCAGCCAGTTTGTTTAAAGTTATTATTGAAGAGTTAATTGCTAAAGATATTAAAATAATTATTACCACTCACCACAAAAGGTTAGCCGCACTTATGGCTGCTAATGAAAATGTTGAACTTATGGCTGCATTGTACGATGAAGAGAATCGAAAACCAACCTATGAGTTCCTACAAGGCACTATTGGGCGTTCATATGCCTTTGAAACGGCACAACGCTATGGAATTCCAGTAGGAGTGATTAATAAAGCCAAAGAGGTTTATGGTGAAGATAAAGATAAACTCAATGAGTTAATCCAACGAAGTAGTGATTTAGAGCGAGAGTATAAAACCAAAATTGCAAAACTAGATATTGAGTTAGAAAACTATGAACGCTTAACACGAAACTTAAAAGAGCAAAAAGAGAGTGTTGATGAGCATATTCATACTGAAAAATCAAAACTGCACAAAGAGTATTATGATGCTAAAGAAGAGGCTAAAAAAGCGATAAAAGCCAAAAAAATTCAAGAGTCTCATCAACATTTAAATATTGCTCATAAAAAGGTAGTGGAAATAAAAACGCAAAGTGTGAAAGAAGTAGAGAGCTTTAAAGTAGGTGATCGTGTAAAATATAAAAACTCTAAAGGTGAAATTTTGTCCATAAAAGGAACAAAAGGGTTTATTTTAAATGATTTAGGTATGCGTGTTCAAGTCAATTTGTCTGAACTGTTACGAAGTGGAAACCCTATAAAAGTGCCTTCAAAAAGAGTTACCATAAATGTACAAAGACCTGAAAGTGGAAAAATAAGCTTAGATTTACACGGGCAACGAAGTGATGAAGCCATAGAAAACTTAGATAAATTTATTTCAGATTCACTTATTGCTGGGTTTGATGAAGTGTTAGTTTATCATGGTATTGGAACGGGAAAACTCTCCTATGCCGTTAAAAAATATTTAGATACACATCCTAAAATAAGAGGCTACACAGATGCACATCCAAGCAGTGGTGGGTTTGGAGCTAAAGTTATAAAGTTATAAACTACTGTAAAAAAGAGTTAATGCATTTAAATATTGTTTAACTCTTTTTTAATTTACAGAAATTAAGAAAAATAAAAATTGTAATCTTTCTTTAAATAAACCTTAACAAATTAAGGTTTCAAAATTCACTAATTACTAAAAATTAACTTCGTATCATTTCATAAAGCCAATCAAACAACTCGACCGTCTCATTGTGAAACTTGAAATTTTTATCAATAATCTTTGGGCTAAAAAAGGTTTTATTGGGTTTAAATGTGGTGTAGGCGTACATGGTGTTGTAAAGACTTAAATAGGCGTATTTGTCTTCTTTGTCAAATTCTGTAGGATAGCGTTTAAAATGTGGGTCTACTATTTTTATCTTTTTTTCATGCAGTTTTTCTAAAATAGTGTGTAGAGCTTTTGCATTTTTTTCAATTTTAATATACTCTCGATATTTTTTAAGTAAAGGTGGTTTAAACATACGAATCCCCGTAGCCACAAAAACAAGTGTTGGCGTGTAGGACATATAAAAACTGGCACATTGCATACGGTGTGCGGTTCCTTGCCAAAACATAATGCCTATTTTGGTTTTAATGGGTGTTTTATCGTTTGAAAATCTGACATCTCTGTAAATGCGAAAAAGCGAGCCAGAAACTTTGGGCAAAGCATTTATAAAAGGAGCTAAAGCAATAAGGTGTTCCCCCATTTCATGCACATACGCAATATTGGGTTTTAAAATAGTCTCTTCCCAAATATGTCGATTATCTTCAAACCAAATTTTTGTATTATTTTGTTCAATTTGCTCTAAAAAAGCTATGCCTTCTTGTGTAAAACCCGTAAAGTTTGATGAATACTCCAAATTTTCCAATATATCTTTCTCCTAATAATCTAAACAACCACTTTCTAAATATTCGGAAACCGAAACTTGTTTCGGTAATATTTTTAAGTAATATATGTTCAAAATAGATAAACTAAAACTACCGTCAAACAAAAATTAATTTTTTGAATAAGACTTAAACAAGTTTAAGTTTCCGAAATCACCACAAACCATCAACCATTATTTAGTAGCTTCTTTAACAATATCCAATAAAATCGCATAAATATTTTCAACCGATTTTAACTCAACTTTCTCAGCTTTTGAGTGTGGGTTATGAATGTTGGGACCAATGGATGCAACGCTTAAATTGGGGTATTTTGCTTGAAACAAAGCACACTCTAACCCTGCATGAATAGCTTGTAAAAAAGCGTTAGGAGAGTGTTTTTTATAGATGTCTAAAACAGTATTGGTAAACGCATTGATTTGTGGTTTCCACGCAGGATATTTTCCGTGGCTAGTTGTACTAAACCCAAAAGAGGTTAACATACTTATTGTTTCATTTTGAATGCGTTTTAACTCGTCATTGTCCATAGACCTAGCACTTAGTTCTATTTTAATATCATCAATAGTGGTTTTAATAATGGCTAAGTTAATGGAGGTCAAAACCACATTTAATGCTTTGTCGTATCCACGAACTCCATTGGCAAAGGCATAGATAAAATCAATTACGCTGTCATCAAAAAGATTTAAGTGTTCACTTTTTGACTCTATTTTGGTTATTTTCATCTGCTCGTGCGTAGCTTTTGGTGCAATAGAACTTGCAATTATGGCTTTGGCATTAGCAGGAATGGAGTTAATTCGTTCACCCCCATTCATATCAAGCAGTTTTCCGCCACACTCTTTTATACTTTGTGCTAAAAGTTTAAGGGCATTGGGTCGGTTTTCATCAATATTAACCCCACTGTGACCACCTTGCAAGTTTAAAATGCTTATTTCATACAAAGAATAATTAGCATCATTGGGAACAATTTTTTTACTGGAAAATGAACCAAAAATATCCACGCCACCAGCACACCCAATACAAATTTCGCCCTCTCGTTCGCTGTCAATATTAAGCATATAAGAAGATTGTAGTTCAAAATCAATATCATTGGCACCAATGAGCCCAATCTCTTCATCTGAAGTAAACAGATACTCGCAATCAAACCCTTGTTTCATTAAACTCAACATATACGCACATCCAATGCCATTGTCAGCCCCCAATGTGGAGTTTTTAGCTTTTAAATAGCCATCTTCTTCAATAATTTCAGGTACGGTTCCATCTACTAAACAGACAATATCATAATGGTTTTGAATACAAAGTTTCGCTTTTGAGGTTGCTTTTTTACATAAAATATTATGAACACTATCCGTATGACATTCATAGCCATATTTTGAAGCAAAGTTTTGAATATACTCTATAAATGTGACGTGTTCTTTAGAACATCGTGGTATTTTGGTGATTTCTTTAAAAAGTTCAATAACATCACTCACTATAAATCCTTTGAGTTTTTAATGGGAGATTATAACAAAAGTAGGTTTATGTTGGGGTTTAATTATTTTTATCAATCTTTAAATAACGATGAATATATATGATAAAAACACTCCTTCACACTCACTTTTTATTTTTGATTCCCCAAATACTCATGCGCCATATACGAACTTCGTGCATATGGAGTGCTATGCACAAACTCAAAACCTAAATCCAAGGCTAATTGTTTGTATCGTGCAAACTGTTCGGGTTTTACATACTCTACTACCTTTTCATACTCACCAGAAGGCGCTAAATATTGCCCAATGCTTAGGAATTTACAGTCAACGGCGATTAAGTCTTTGAATACGTGTATCATCTCTTCTTCGGTTTCACCAAGTCCTACCATTAAGGCACTTTTGGTTTTTATTTTTTCGCCACCTAACTCTTTTAAGCGTTTAAGGACGGAAATTGAACACTCGTAGGAGGCATTTTTTCTTATGCTGTAAAACCGTGGTACGGTCTCTATATTGTGCCCAATTATAACAGCACCTGAATCAACAACACGCTGTAAAGAATCTTCTTTGGCTTTAAAATCGGGAATTAGAATTTCTACTTTGGTTTGGGGTGAATTTTTTAAAATATCTTGAGTAACTCTATAAAACTGCTCAGCACCTCCGTCTTTTAAGTCGTCTCTTGCAGGGCTTGTGATGACTACAAATTTTAAACCTAATCGTAAAACAGAAGCTGATACTTTTTGAATTTCGCTTAAATCTACTTCGGTGGGAACGCCTGTGTGAACATTGCAATAACTGCATCTTCGTGTGCAGATGTTGCCTAAAATTAAAAAAGTGGCATTTTTATTTGAAAAGCACTCACTTATGTTGGGGCATTTTGCTTCTTGACAAATGGTGTGCAAACCTCCTACTTCTTTTAATAGGCTTTCCATCTCTATTTGAACAGCAGGCGTTATTTTCTTTCGTAACCACTCTGGTTTTTTATAGGCTGCTTTATTATTTAGAGATGTCATATTTTCTTTTCCTTATTAATTACAAATAATTTTTCGCTACATTTTTTATGCTTTTGACTAACAATTTTAAAAATATAACGATAATATATCTATATTGAATTTAAGATTTTTTTTGGGTTCCAAAATTTTTCACTTTTTATTCCCCAAGTACTCATACAAGATCTAGCATTTTCACCGCTGTGTACAAACTCAAAACCTAAATCTAAGCCTAACTGTTTGTATCGTGCAAATTGTTCTGGTTTTACATACTCTACTACTTTTTCATACTCATCAGAAGGTTCTAAATATTGACCAATACTTAAATATTTGCACCCAACTGTTAGTAAATCTTTAAATACTTGTATCATTTCTTCTTCTGTTTCACCAAGACCTACCATTAAAGTACTTTTTGTTGTGATTTCTTCTCCACCTAACTCTTTTAAACGCTTTAATACAGAGAGTGAACGCTCATAAGTGGCATTTTTTCTTATGTTGTAAAGTCGTGGTACTGTCTCTATATTGTGTCCAAATATAATAGCACCTGACTCTAATACTCTTTTAAGAGAAGCCTCATTTGCTTTAAAATCTGGAATTACAAGTTCTATTTTTGTTTCGGGCGAATTTTTTAAAATATCTTGGGTAACACGGTAAAATTGCTCAGCACCACCATCTTTTAAATCATCTCTTGCAGGACTTGTAATTACTGCAAATTTTAAACCTAACCGTACAACAGATGTTGTTACTTTTTGAATTTCACTTAAATCAACTTCGGTAGGAACACCATTTTGAAGATTGCAGTAAGTACAATTTCTTGTGCAAATATTCCCTAAAATTAAAAAAGTAGCATTTTTACTTGAATAACATTCCTTTTTATTGGGGCAATCAGCTTCTTGACAAATAGTGTGTAAACCACCTACTTCTTTTAATAAACTTTCCACTTGTGTATTATTAGCTTGAAAAGGAGGGTTTTTCAACCAGTTTGATTCTTTAAATATCTCTTTATTTTTCTGCTGTGTCATATTTTTTCCCCAATATTTTTTCTAAATTTAAATGTTCTTTTTCATTTAAATTTGATTCTTCAAGTTTAGCATTAAATGTGTTAATAAAAGCATATTTTAGCCCTTCTATAGCTTTTTTATAAGAAATATTAACTCCTAAATCTTCTAAACTTATACCCATTTCTCTATTTTTATTGTTTGTATATAAAGGAATAGACCCATGCTGAAAAATCATATTTTTAGTTCGTTTTTGGGCATTTCCGCCTATTTTTTTGCCATTAATTATTATGTCATAGGCTTCATAACCTATTTGACAAAAATCGCTTTTACTTAAATTTATAGTGCTAACATCTTTTGCATATCGTGCTTCTAAATTAAGGCTTTTATAAAAACAAAGTAAAAAAGTGCAAATTTTTTCATAGCTTTGCTTGACCGATAAATTTTCTAAATAAAACGTGGGTAAAACCAAACTATAAGAGAGGTCATGCCCATGAAACAACACGCCACCACCTGTTATGCGTTTGGCACAGTTTGCTTTGTACTGCTTAACATACGCTTCATAGGTGTTAGTATTTTGAGAAACGCCTACGGTAAAAGAGTTTTGCCATGTGTACAAACGCAAAATGGGTTGATCTTCTTTTTTAAAAGATAGTACTAATGCTTTGTCGATTGCCATATTCATAACAGCACTTTGGTTATAGGTATGAATGACTCTAAATATTGCACTGTTTTGCATATAAACTCTTTGTTATCTTAAAAAAATCTGATGTTTTATGAATTAAATTATAACTTTAATCTTGAGTTAAAACTAATATTGACAAATCTAATATTTTAAATTAAGTTTTGATTAATCAAGATGTGCAAGATATGCTATAATGTACATAAGTCGTACAATTAGAAAAAAACAGAACAAAATTATGAGTGAATTATTTATAAAGTTCCTAGTATCTTAACTTTTAGTTAATTTTTTAATATAGTTTTTTCTTGAAAATAGGTAAAATTGTTAATACTTTGTTGTAAAAATACTATTTTCTTATAATTTATTTTTACTCAAAAAAAATAAAAACCAAATCAGTTAGTTTAGAGTATTATTTTAGTTCTTACAATTAATACTTATTTAAGTGTTTTATAAAATAAAAATATTATTGAAAAGGATAGATATGTCTGTTATAAATTTAGAAGATGTGGACCCTATAGAAACTCAAGAGTGGATAGAGGCTTTAGAAGTTGTAATTGAAGAAGAAGGAAGCACTCGTGCTCACTTTTTACTTGAAAAACTCATAGATAAAGCAAGAAGAAGTGGGGCGTATTTACCTTACAGTGCAACAACTGCTTATGTGAATACTATTCCCGTAGAACAAGAACCTAAAATGCCAGGAAATCTTTCATTAGAGAGAAAAATTCGTTCAATTATACGATGGAACGCACAAGCTATGGTGTTAAGAGCTTCAAAAAAAGAGCTGGAACTAGGAGGGCATATTTCATCATTTCAATCGTCCGCAACGCTTTACGACGTGGCATTTAATCACTTTTTTAAAGCCCCACAACATAAAGACGGAGGCGATTTAATATTTTTTCAAGGACATATTGCACCGGGAATTTATGCAAGGAGCTTTGTAGAAGGAAGAATTTCGCAAGAACAAATGGATAACTTTAGACAAGAAGCATTTGCTGATGGTTTGTCATCTTATCCGCACCCAAAACTTATGCCCCAATATTGGCAATTTCCAACAGTTTCAATGGGCTTAGGACCAATACAAGCCATTTATCAAGCTAGATTTTTAAAATATTTAACACACAGAGGCATTAAAGATTGTTCACAACAAAAAGTCTATTGTTTTATGGGTGATGGCGAGTGCGATGAACCTGAATCTTTAGGAGCAATTGGATTAGCTGGGCGTGAGGGCTTAGATAACTTAATTTTTATTGTTAACTGTAACTTACAACGACTAGATGGACCAGTAAGGGGAAATGGAAAAATAATTCAAGAACTTGAAGGACAATTTCGAGGTGCGGGTTGGGAAGTAACCAAAGTAATTTGGGGAAGACACTGGGATGAACTTTTAGCCAAAGACACTTCAGGAAAACTTCTTGAACTTATGGAAGAAACAGTTGATGGAGAGTATCAAAACTTTAAACAAAAAGGTGGTGCTTATACAAGAGAACACTTCTTTAATAAATATCCGCAAACGGCAAAACTGGTTGAAAATATGAGTGATGACGATATTTGGAAGTTAAACAGAGGAGGGCATGACCCTGTAAAAGTTTATGCTGCTTTTAAAAAAGCCAATGAAACAAAAGGCGTGCCTACTGTAATTTTAGCAAAAACTGTTAAAGGTTATGGAATGGGTGAAGCTGCTGAGGGTAAAAATATTGCTCACGGGGTTAAAAAAGTAGATTTAGCATCTTTAAGACAATTTAGAGACCGCTTTAATATTCCAATTAGCGATGAAGAGTTAGAGAGTGTGCCTTATTATTTACCTGAAAAAAACAGTGAAGAAGCGCAATATATGAAAGCCAAACGAGAAGAGTTGGGTGGTTTTGTGCCACAAAGACGAACGGCATTTTCAAACAAATTAGAAATTCCAACATTGAGTGCGTTTGACTCTATACTTGATGGTTCTGGTGAACGAGAAATTTCTACTACCATGGCATTTGTGCGAATTTTAAATGTTTTGGTTAAAGATAAAAATATTGGAAAACGAATTGTGCCAATAGTACCCGACGAAGCGCGAACGTTTGGAATGGAAGGGATGTTTAGACAGCTGGGAATTTACTCTTCTGTGGGGCAAAAATATATTCCACAAGATAAAGACCAAGTGGCTTACTATAAAGAGGACAAAAAAGGACAAGTATTACAAGAAGGAATCAACGAACTAGGAGCCATGAGTTCTTGGGTTGCAGCTGCAACTTCGTATTCGGTTAATGATTGCCCTATGATTCCTTTTTATATTTTTTATTCTATGTTTGGATTTCAACGAACGGGCGATATGTGTTGGGCGGCAGGAGATCAAAAAGCACGAGGGTTTTTAGTGGGAGGAACTTCGGGGCGAACCACGCTAAACGGCGAAGGGCTACAACATGAAGATGGTCACTCGCATATTATTGCTAATACTATTCCCAGTTGTATTTCCTATGACCCAACATATGGTTATGAAGTGGCTGTGATTGTTCAAAATGGAATTGAAAGAATGTACGGAGATGCGCAAGAGGATGTTTTTTATTACCTAACGACACTCAATGAAAACTATAAACAACCAGCTATGCCCAAAGGTGTTGAAGAGGGGATTATTAAAGGGATTTATAAATTAAAATCACTTAAAGCTAAAAACAGTTTCAATGTAAAACTGTTGGGTTCAGGAGCAATTTTTCAGCAAGTTTTAGAAGCGGCAGAGATTTTAGCCAATGAATATGGAATTGCCTCGGACATTTATTCAGTAACTTCGTACAACGAATTAGTAAGAGAAGCACAAGATGTTGAAAGAAGAAACTTGTTGAATATGGACAAAAAAGAAGAAGTTTCCTATGTGGATAAAATCTTAGGAAATAACGATGAAAATATTATAGTTTCAGCAACGGATTATATGAAATCTTATTCGGAGCAAATTTCTCTTTTTGTAAAAGGGTCGTTTAAAGCCTTAGGAACAGATGGTTTTGGACGAAGTGATTCACGAGCAAATTTACGAAAATTCTTTGAAGTAGATACCAACTTTATTGTGTTTACCACCTTAGCACAACTGGCTAAAAAAGGAAAAATAGAGAAATCTGCCGTAAGTGATGCTATGAAAAAATATGGAATTGATGCTTCAAAAATCAATCCTGTAAAAGCATAAGGAGTAAAAGATGAGTAAAATTCAAGATATTTTTATTCCCGATTTAGGAGGCGACCACGACGTTGATTTAATTGATGTTATGGTTAGTGTAGGTGATGTGGTTGAAGTAGAAGATGGGTTAATTACCTTAGAGACTGAAAAAGCTTCAATGGACGTGCCAACAACTCACGCAGGTGTGGTGAAAGAAGTTTTATTAAAAGCAGGTATGAAAGTAAATTCGGGTGATTTAATTGCGCGAATTGAAGTTCAAGACGAAAAAGAAGAAGAAACAGAAACAGAAAAAGAAACGAGTTCAGAAACTAAAACTGTGCCAAGTGTTGCAAAAGAAGCGGCTGTTTTACGTGTTGATGAAAAAACAAACCCCACACAAGCTACGCAATCAAAACAAGAAGAGCCAAAAGATTTAAAAACTTTAGAAGCCCAACTTCAAGCCATTTCAGCAAGTAACGCACAAATATCGTGCCAATTTGTTAACGAACAAACCATTTGTTCGGTGGTTGAAGAGGTTTATGTTCCTGATTTAGGGGGCGATAAAGACGTTGATTTAATTGATGTTATGATTAAAGTAGGTGACACAGTTGAGTATGAAGATGGCTTAATTACACTTGAAACTGAAAAAGCTTCTATGGATGTTCCTGCACCTTTTGCAGGAGAGGTTATTGAGTTGTTTGTAGAAACGGGCATGAAAGTTAACAGCGGTGATTTAATTGCTAAAATAGTTAAAACAGTGGTAATGGAAAGCAAAGTTCCAACGCCTTCAATGCCAACAGATGAGCCAAAAGTTGAGTCTAAAAAAACACCCACAACCTTACAAGAAGCCGTTTCTGTAACAGTAGCGCAAGAATCAAGCTGTGTGTTAAACAAAAAAGCAGTTAAAGTTTATGCCTCGCCATCGGTTCGTAAAGTTGCACGTGAGTTTGGTGTGGATTTAGGCTTTGTTAAAGGAAGTGGCAGAAAAAACAGAATCTTAAAAGAAGATGTTAAAGCGTATGTTAAAGAGCAACTTAATAAACCCGCAAGTGCCGCAACAGGCGCTGGATTTGGGTTTAATTTGCCCCAAGCCAAAGAGATAGATTTTACTCAATTTGGAGCGATTGAAACCGTTGAATTAAGCCGTATTCAAAAGATTTCAGGACCATCTTTACACCGAAATTGGTTAGCCATGCCACACGTTACGCAGTTTGATGAAGCCGATATTACTGAGTTGGAAAAATTTAGAAAAGAGCAAAACGCTCTTACTAAAGAGTACAAACTTTCACCTTTGGTTTTTGTTATAAAAGCCGTAGTAAAAGCGTTAGAACTTCACCCAAAATTTAATGCCTCATTAAGTGCCGATGGGCAACGGTTGATTTTGAAAAAATATTTTAATATAGGCGTTGCCGTTGATACTCCCAATGGTTTGGTTGTTCCTGTAATTAAAGATGCCAATAATAAAGGGTTTAAACAGTTGGCTCTTGAATTAGCAGAACTTTCACAAAAAGCACGAGAAGGAAAACTAAAAACTCCCGATATTCAAGGTGCTTGTTTTACAATTTCAAGCTTAGGAGGAATTGGAGGTACTTATTTTACCCCCATTATTAATGCTCCAGAAGTTGCCATTTTAGGATTATCAAAAGCCCAAATGAAACCAAAATACAACGAACAAACCTTTGTGCCTTCGTTAATGTTGCCTTTAAGTTTGTCGTATGACCATAGAGTTATTGACGGTGCCGATGGTGCAAGATTTACAACAACCTTATCGAATTTGCTAAGCGACATTCGATTGCTAAACTTGTAAGGTGGCTAAAATGAAAGAAATAAAAGCACAAGTAGTTGTTATTGGAGCAGGGCCTGGAGGATATTCAGCCGCTTTTAGATGTGCTGACTTAGGGTTGGAAACAGTTTTAATTGAAAGACATTCTACCTTAGGAGGCGTGTGTTTAAATGTT